>VOFE01000411.1_pt1 | contig 104000 bp, 113 predicted proteins | sample 5384071 | NCBI WGS metagenome assembly VOFE01 (sample SAMN12384724, study PRJNA508395) | human gut metagenome | isolation source: healthy gut D | host: Homo sapiens
GCTGCGTGTGATGAGCGTAAAGGGCGGTATTAGGCAAGATCGTGGAATACGGCGGCGAGGGCGTAAAAACCTGACGGTGCCCCAGCGCGCCACCATCCCTCAATATGGGCGCGCGGAGTTGGAGCGCTACAACCTCCATTTTTTCAAGCGACGAAGTCACCATGCCTTTCTGAAGGCGCAGGGGCGCGAAAGAGGGATTATATGCCGCTGGCCGCCGACGCGGACGCCACCGTGTACGACAAAGTCATTGAGATCGACCTTTCCGCTGGAGCCTCTGGCCGCGTGCCCGCACAGCCCGGACAATGTAAGCCGTGCGCAGCCTTTCCGCGACGAAGGTAGACCAGGTGTGCATCGGCAGCTGCAGCTCCAGCTATGCCGGATCTGATGACCGTGGCCGAGATCCTGAAGAGACAAACAGTATCTCCGGAAGTGAGCCTTGCAAAACGCCGGGCAGCCGCCAGGTGCTGGCAATGCCTGAGCCGCGAACGGCGCGCTCACCGCCCTGCTGGACGCGGGCGCGCGCATTCTGGAAAGCGCCTGCAGCCATCGGCATGGGCCAAAGCCCCAACTCCGCGGGCGTTTCCCTGCGCACGTTCAACCGCAACCCGAGGGGCCGCAGCGGAACGCAGGACGCCAGCGTATGTATAAGCCCTGAAACGCGGCTGTGGCTGCCTGACGGGGTATATCACCGACCCCACCTCCGTGCCTGCGGCCGCGCGTCGCCATGCCGAGCCCATCAACGACAACATGGTGGATCCTGCCCGCCTCTGAGGACGAATATGAAGCGTCGAGGTGCTGCGCGGGCCGAATATCAAACCCCTGCCCGTGGCGCAGCCTCGGCGAACACAATGGAGCTGCCCACTGCCTGCTGGAAGGTGGGCGACAATATCCTGCAGACCATATCACTTCCCCGCCGGCAGCAAGATCCTGCCTTACCGCAGCAATTATTTCGCATCTGGCAAACTACTGCTTTGAAGTGTGACCCCGAATTCCCCGCGCGCGCCATGGCGGCAGAGGGCGGCTTTATCGTGGGGAGGCGCCAACTATGGCCAGGGCTCCAGCCGTGAGCACGCGGCGCTGGTGCCGCTGTATCTGGGCATCCGCGCGGTCGTCACCGTCAGCTTTGCGCGCATCCATAAGGCGAACCTGGTGAACGCGGGCATCCTGCCGCTGGAATTCGAGAATGCCGCAGATTATGAAAAAGATCTCCCTGGGAGACACGCTGGAGCTTTCCGGCGTGATCGCGGGCATCGAAAACGGCGCGGTAACGCTGACGAACAAGACCACGGGCTGCGTCATCCCCCTGCGCTGCGACATCAGCGCGCGCCAGGCGCAAATCATCCGCGCGGGAGGCCTTTTGAACTACACCCGCGAAAAAACCGGTAAACACCGGCATTTCCGCGCCGCACCGCCTTTCGCGGCATGTGCGGCGGCAAAAAATAAACGACAACGGAGGCACGCAAATTGGAAAACATCACTGCTGCAAAAGAAAAATTCGGCGCGCCAGGGCATCGGCTACTCGGTGGAGAACCTGCTTTCCATTCTGGAAAGCCTGCTGTTCGGCAACGGTGACCGTCTGCCCACCATTCTGATCGGCTGCGGCCGCTTGGGCAAGGCCGTGAGCCGCTTTATCACTACCGATACCAACGGCTACAAGCTGATCGCTGCCTTTGATGTGGCTGAAAACGAGGTAGGCAAGGAGATCAGCGGTATCCGCATCCGGCACATTGACGAGCTGGAGGCCTTCTGTGAGGAAAACAAGCCCAAGGTGGCTGTGCTCTGTGTGCCCCGCGATGGTGCACAGCAGGTCAGCGGACGGCTGGTGGATCTGGGCATCGAGGGCTTCTGGAATTTCTCCCACTACGACCTGTCCATTTCTTACCCGGATGTGGTGGTGGAGAACGTCCACCTGGGCGACAGCCTGATGAGCCTGGGCTACCGCCTGCGCAATCAGGAGTGACGGCATGGCAAAACTGTATTTCCGCTACGGTGCCATGAACAGCGGCAAGAGCACAGCCCTGATGCAGGTGGCACACAACTACGAAGAGCAGGGCATGAAGGTGCTCATTTTAAAGCCGCAGGTGGATACCAAGGGCGGCGGTGAACTGGTGAGCCGTCTGGGCGTGCGCCGCAAGGCAGACCTGCTGATCCCGCCGGAGCTGGACGTGTTCGAAGCTGTGCAGGCGGCAAACGCTGCCTCCGGGCCGCTGGCCGAAAAGCACGCAGGTTTGTGCCATATTGGGGTACATAAAATTTTTCCAGCAGCATATATCATGTCTCTTTCAATTTCTTTCCCAACAAAACGCTCCGCTCTTATATGAAAGTCAGTGTCGGCGGCCTGTAGGCCCGCAGTATGTCAGCGCAGGCTGCGGAACGCAGCACGAGACGCCAGGCAACGAGCGCCGACACGCCGGAGGCACCGCATACGACGAGCCATGCCGGGCATTGTTCGAACAGCACGCCGCCCACATGGCTTGGCTATGGGCTGCGCGCACATGGACAGCGCCAGCAGGCAGGAGATCACCTTGCCCACCAGTTCGCCGGGCGTTTGGCTCTGCACAAAGGCCATCATCTGCACGCTGAACAATGTGGAGAGAACCATCAGCATGAAGCTGCATACCGCAACAACAACATAGCCGGCAGACGCGGGCGCCAATGCCAGCGAAAGGCCCATGGGCAGATGCCCAGTGCGCAGCCAGCAGCAGGAAATGAGCACGCCGGATGTCCAGCCGCTCCCCAGCACCCCTGCCAGAATCCCGCCCGCAAGCCCTCCTGCCGCAAGGGCGCCCCAGAAAGACCATAGCGCAGCGTATCCACAGCCAGCGTCTGGCGCAAAATCACAGGCAGGCTTGCGATGAGCATGGAACTCATGAACAGATTGAATGCGCACACCAGCAAAATGATGCGTCCACAACAGGCTTTTTTCCCGGAAAAATACCGCAGGCTCCGTGCCATATCCTTCTGCGCGACGCGCCAGATGCCGCCATCCCCATCGGGAAGCGTGTGGATGATGAATGTTTCCATCACAGCGGAAAAAACACAAAGCATGCACAGCTTACATATAAAATCGCCGCAAGCCGTTCCAACTGTAGAGCACACCTCCCAGTACCGGGCCAACCAGGCTTGCCAGCGAGCTCACAATATTCACAACCCGCATTCGCAGGCATCAGCTGCTCTGGCGCAGCCAAAAAGCGGAATGCTGGCCCCTGTACCGCAGGCCGGTATGCGCCCTGAATGCCGTACCAGCAGAAGCAGAACAGCCATCAGCAGCGGCACCAGAGGAGTCTCTGCCCAACGCCAGCGTAAACAACGCGATGAGCGCGGCAGCGGAAAATCCAGCACGACCATGATGTTGCGTTTGTTCACTTGCCCAACGATGTCGCCCACGGGCGAAAGCACCACCATGGGCAGAAAGTTGCCGGCGGAAACAAAGCCCCAGCAGCGGGCGAACCGGTCTGGATCAAACAAATACAGCGGCAATTGCAAAACGCAGCACCGCGTTGCCGAACAGAGATGATCTGGCCGATGATGACGAGAATGAAGTCCCTACCGAAGCGTTTTGTTTTTGCATGGGTATTTCCCTTTCTGTTATGGTGCGGCGGAGCGTCGCGCCGCTTTTTATTAATACCGACGGTTGTATGTATATCTCTAAAAATAAACCGCCCTTTCGGACAGGTTATTTTTGAAGGCCGAATTCTTCTGGCATAAACACCCATGCGCGCCGTATTCGCGTGCAGATGATTCCAAGAGCAGCTTCGACAACTGTGCCTGCACGGCGCGGCAGGTCTTCCCAGTGCGGCGAGACCCAACAAACGTCCGCCCGCTTTTCAGATTTTGCACCGCCGTCGTTCTACATCCCCCATGCTTTTGCCCAGGAGCTGCTTTCCTGCTTTTTGGGTTTTACAAAACTACAGCGCTCCCGCGCTTCCCGCGTCTGGGATACAGCAACGGATTCAAGTACTGGTTTGTGATGCAGCAGATCGGACGCTTCCCTCACATGCTCCACATGCAGGCTTCCGTCCGCAAGCCTCCCGAACCCGGTTCCAAGTAATCGGGCCCACGGATTCAATCTAGCTGCAGCATCATCAGACGGTAAGTGGAGTCATGTCCGGCGCTGCGGAAAAACTACCCTGCCCGTGTTCTGGAGCGACGCCGTAAAACACGGTGCTTTTCCGCCCATTCAGGCGCTTAGATCCTTGTTCATCAAACCGCCCGCCGTAATAGGCCACCAACAGGTCCACCACCGCGCCGTAGCTTTTTGGAGCCGAGCTCCTGGTCGTAGCTTTGCAGAAATCCCGAATAAGCGCTGTCTGCCGCCTTGGACACCGGAGACTCGAACTGCTGCCAATAGGCGTTGTTTGCGAGAATATCCTCGTTCGCCGTCTGGCATACCTGCTGCGCGATCTCCAGCCATTTTTCATAAGACGCACCGTACAGCGCGTTGGAGAGGTGGATATACCCCAACAGATAACCCGAATACGCATACAGCGGGTCGCCGCTGGTGTCGCACGCGAGGATGGCCACAAAATTGGCCGTCTGTTCGGGTGCGACGCCGCGCACATGCGCCAATTCATGAGCAATGGTCGCAGGCAGCAGGCATTCGGGCGAATCTACATTCAAATTTGCCTCCCCGGTGAACGGGAAGAAAAAAACCTGTAAAATTCAGCGCGCTCAGCATCCGGGAAAACAGCATGGGCTTGGGGCTGACGGCGGAAAAGAGACAAAATGGGTACTGCTGCTGCTCAATGCGTCGTACAATGTGCCGGATGCGTCAAAAATAGCCTGTGTATCGCCTGAGCACGCCCGGCGCGGCGTGAGGTGCCAACGGCGCCGCCGCATTCAGCTTTCCATAAACAGGCGCGTTGTGGCCTCAAGCTCGTCCACTGTTACGGGCCGGGCCGTTACGCCTGCCTGTTCTTCAAACGTTTCCGCGTAATAAGTAAGGCCCCACAGCAGCGTAAAGCCCGTGTAAACGCTCAGTGCCACCAGCACGCCGCCCAGCGCACGCCTCCACAGCACTGCCAGCCGCCGTCCGCGCCCACGTGCCAGCAGCCACACTGTGCGGCCCACATACCAGATGCAGAACAAAACCAGCACGGCCCAGCACAGCTCGGCCACAGAAAAGAACACAAAACCGCACAGCCATCCCACTGCCCGGTGGTATGGCTGTACGATCTTGTGTAATGATGAAGTCCGATGCGGCGCGGCTGCGCATTACAAGGCGCAGCGCCCAGAAACGCGCCCACCGCTCCCAGTGCGAGATACAGCTTTTGTCGCTCCGCCACGCCCGCGCCGCGGCGGCTTTTTGCTTCTTCTCCCCGCATCCGTCAGCGTCCCAGCTTATCGACAAGCGCAAGCACTTCGTCCATCTTCTCCGCCTGCAGGGCCGGGTCTCCGCTTTCAAACGCCTCCTGCACGCAGCCGCCGATATGCGCTTTTTAAGATTTCTTTGTTCGCCTTGGTGAGGATGGACTGCGTGGCCATCACCTGATTGGAAATGTCCACGCAGTAACGGTCGTTCTCCACCATGGCAAGGATGCCGTCAACTGGCCGCGCGCCGTTTTCAGCAGCCGCGTGACCGTCTGCTTATCCGCCCGCACGGCTTATTCCACCGAAATGACGGTGTAGCCCGCATCTTCCACGGCGGCCTTTCAGTGTATCGGCGCTCACGCCGTCCTCCACAGTACATACGGCCTTTTTCTCTTCCAGGCTTACATTCGCGGCAACGCCCGAAATCCCGTTCAGCGCCTTGTCCACATGGCTGCGGCAGTTCTGGCACATCATCCCTTCGATAATCAGTGTAATGGTCTTCATTTGTTTTTCCTCCCTGTCGTTTTTGTTGATATTCTCATTTTGAGGCAATTCTATCCGTTCGGCGCGCGGCTGGGCGGGCATGGGCGAAAGGGCGCCCCTGCTCCGCGGCGGCATGCGCCGGATGGGCTTTGAAACGCTTGAGCCGCAGTGCATTCATTACGACGCACACGCTGGAAAGGCTCATGGCCGCGGCGCCGATCATCGGGTTCAGCCGCAGATGGAACGGCAGGTACAAAAGCCCTGCCGCGACGGGGATGCCCACCGTGTTGTAGAAGAAAGCCCAGAACAGATTTTCCTTGATGTTGCGGATAACGGCCTTGGACAGCCGGATGGCCGTGACCGCGTCGGCAAGGTCGCTTTTCATCAGCACCACATCGGCGCTTTCGATGGCAACGTCCGTGCCCGCGCCGATGGCGATTCCCACGTCCGCGGCAGTCAGGGCCGGCGCATCGTTAATGCCGTCTCCCACCATAGCGACGGTTTTCCCCCTGCTGCTGCAGAGCCGCTACATGCTGCTCCTTTTCCTGCGGCAGCACTTCGGCAATGACATGGGGATGTCCAACTGACGGCGGATGGCCTCCGCAGTGCACCGGTTGTCGCCCGTCAGCATCGTCACATCAATGCCCATACGCTTTAAGTCCGCAATGGCTGCGGCGCTGGAAGGCTTGACGGTGTCCGCTACGGCGATAACGCCAAGCACCGTCTTTTCGCCGCAGAACAGCAGGGGTCTTCCCTTCGCCGGCCAGCGCGTCCAGCTTCTGCTTCACAGGGGCAGGCAGCGCCGCCGTTTTCCGCCAGCATGGCTTCATTCCCGGCGAAATAAAGCTCCTGCGCATACCGCCCTTCGATGCCCTTTGCCGAACACCGCCTTGAAATCCGTCACCTCATAGGGCTGCACGCCGCGCCGGGCGGCGCCTCCAGCACGGCCTGTGCCAACGGATGCTCGCTTTGCCGCTCCAGGCCGGCGGCCAGCGCAGCAGTTCATTCTCCGCCAACGCGCCGACGGGCAGAATGTCCGTAACGGCAGGCTTTCCTTCTGTTATTGTACCAGTTTTGTCCAAGCACGATGGCGTTGATGCTGTGCGCCGTCTCCAACGCCTCGCCGGATTTGATGAGGATCCCGTTTTCCGCCCCTTTTCCCGTGCCCACCATGATGGCCACGGGCGTGGCAAGGCCCAGCGCGCAGGGACAGGAAATGACCAGCACGGAGATACCGATGGAGACCGCAAATTCCGGCGTCTGCCCGGCGAGAAGCCAGCCAATGGAGGCCGCCAGAGCAATGCCGATGACCACCGGCACGAACACGCCGGAGATCTTGTCCGCCAGCTTTGCAATGGGCGCCTTACTGGAGCTTGCGTCCTCTACCAGACGGATGATCTGGGCCAGCGTGGTATCCGCGCCCACCTTGGTGGCACGGAACTTGAAAAATCCCGCTTTATTGATGGTGGCCGCGATCACGGTGCTGCCCGGCTCCTTTTCCACGGGGATGCTCTCGCCTGTGATGGCCGCCTCGTCGATGCTCGTGTTGCCTTCAAGGATCACGCCGTCCACGGGCACGCTCTGGCCCGGCCGCACCAGCACGGTATCGCCCACAACGACCTCCTCCACAGGGATCACCGTCTCCATCCCGCCGCGCTCCACGGCAGCTGTTTTGGGCGCAAGGTCCATCAGCTTGGTGATCGCCTCGCTGGTCTTGCCCTTGCTCCTGGTCTCCAGATATTTGCCCAGCGTGATGAGCGCGAGGATCATCGCCGCCGATTCGAAATAAAGATCCATGTGATATTGGGACACCAGCGCATGGTCCCCACGCCCAGGCCATAGCCGATGCGGTAGATGGCAAACACGCCGTATACCAGCGCCGCAGTGGAGCCGATGGCGATCAGGCTGTCCATATTCGGGCTTCCCGGAGCAGCGTCTTGAACCCCACCTCGTAATACTTGCGGTTGACATACACCACAGGCAGAGTCAGCAAAAGCTGTGTAAGGGCAAAGCCCACGGCGTTTTCATGCCCTGTCAAAAAGCCCGGCAGCGGAAGGCCGGCCATGCTGCCCATGGAAACATACATCAGCGGCGCCAGGAAGGCAAACGAGACCCACAGGCGCATGCGCATGTTTTTCAGCTGCGCCTGCATGGGGTTCTGCACGGGCGCGCCCCCTGCTTTGCGGCGGGCCCGCCCCCGGCCGTGCAGGCGACGCGCCGTAGCCTGCATGCTCCACCGCCTTGACGATCACATCCTGCTCCAGCGGCGCATCGCTCTCTACCACCATACTGTTCGTTAGCAGGTTCACCGACACTTCCGACACGCCCTGCACGCCGCGTACCGCCTTTTCCCATGGGCGCTGCACGCCGAGCATGTCATGCCCGTGACGTTGTATTTTTGTTTTACCATCTCGTTCCCTCTCTCAAAGCCTCTCCCCCCGGGGTGGGGTCTATATTCATACTATACCTATTTAGTATTATTGTCAACCGATTTTGCAAAATATACGGCCCCTCTCCGGAGGGGCCGTACAGCCGAACATCTTTCTTTTTTCAGGAATCATAAGGCGTCTGCGTGCCGAAAAGCTCGGCGCGCAGCGCTTCGTCGTAAGGCAGGCGCACAAAATCCTCCAGGCGCGTATTGTAAATCTGCTCCAGCCGGGCCGTATAACCCACTACCACATGCGGCATCGCGCGCTGCACTGCGTCCAGCGTCTCGTATACCATGTCCTGCTTTTTCATGGATATCTCATACATCTTCTTATCCCGCGTGCGCACCACCAGGCCGTGCGTCTTGCCCGTGGGAATGCCGTTGGTGCGGTGCTGCACCGTGCGCATATACGCCCACGCCACATTTTCAGCGTCCAGTACTGTCGTTTTGCCTCCGGTCTCGAACATCATCCACCGGCCTGTACGCACTCCGTTCACAGGCTCAGTGCTCTGGTAGAACGTTTCCAGCTGTTCCAGCATCGCTTCCGGACTCTCGCTTGCCTTGCAGTAAGCCCGGATGCGTTTTTGGTACCGCCCCGTCAGCGCACCCGCCAGCATCCAGACCGCCGCAAACAGCGCCACGCCCGCGCCTGCCGTGAGCAGCCAGGTACCGGATTGGTCCATGCTGCCCAGGTAATCCGCTTTCAGCACCAACGGCAGGAACATCTGCTGCTCCTCGGCCGTCCAGTCGTCATAGCCGACCACCTGATGGTAAAATCCAGCGATTCTCCCGACATCGGCAGAATGGTCCCCCGCACCGTAAAGCTTTCCCCGGCGTTCGGCTGGCGCCTGTCAGCAGTTCATAGGATGCATCCAGCAAATCATCCGCTGCGCTGATATATCCGGCGTCCACCGCAAGGCCCATATATTCCGCATCCCCTACCGGAATAATGTATTCCTTCTCTGTGACAGTAGAGCGGTTTGTGGATGTATTGGTGCGCTCTGTATAGGCATACCAGTCATAGATCAGGTATACCTCCGCCTCCACGTATTGCCCTTTCAGCTCGGACACATCCAAAGAGTCCAACGGCTTCGGGCCGCCGATGGCTTTGAATGCGCCGAAGCCCGTCCCCCACAGCAGCCCCTGCCGCCAGAGCCAGCGCGATGATGATCGACGCAGCGTGTCCCTTCAGACTTTTCATTTTCAGTTCCTGCAGCATAAATGCTTCCTCCTTCGCGGACAGCCCCTTTTCCCCATCCGCACTTATTTTCTTTATTGTAGCAGGATATGCGCCTGTGCGCCACGTTTTTTCTGCATTTCGGCGCAACTTTTACAAGCAGAAACAAAAAAGGCGGGGCCGCAGCCGCGGCCCCGCCTGTATGGCTTGAATTATTTTCCGAACACCTTTTCGTAATCGGCCCGGAATTTTGCGATGCCCGCATCCGTCAGCGGATGCTTTGTCATCTGCTCGATGACACTGTACGGTACCGTGGCGATATCCGCGCCCGCCAGCGCGCAGTCCGTCACATGCACAGGGTTGCGCACACTGGCCGCAATGATCTCCGTATGGATATCGTCATACATGGCGAACATATCCGCAATGGTGCGCACCAAATCAATGCCCGGCATGCTGATGTCGTCCAGACGGCCCAGGAACGGGCTGACGTACGCCGCGCCCGCGCGCGCAGCCAGAAGCGCCTGGTTCGCGCTGAAGATCAGCGTCACATTGCACTTGATGCCCTCTGCGGAAAGCACCTTGGTCGCTTTCATGCCCTCCACCGTCATGGGAATCTTCACCACCATGTTCGGATGGATCGCCGCGATCTCACGACCTTCCGCGATCATGCCCGCCGCGTCCTGCGTGGTGGCCTTTACTTCGCCGGAGATGGGGTTGTCCACAATGGACGCGATCTCACGGATGACCTCAACGAAATCCCGCCCCTCTTTTGCAATCAGGCTGGGGTTCGTCGTCACGCCGCAGATAACGCCCATATCGTTGGCTTTTTTGATGTCCTCCACGTTTGCTGTGTCGATAAAAACTTCATAGCACCCTGTCCCTTTCCGTTTTGTTTTGAACGCCTCCCGCACCCCTCCCAAGGCGCAGGGCTTCAACTCTTTCAGTATAATCCCGAACACGCCCAAAGTCAAACAGAAACGACGTTTCTTTTTACGGTTTCGACAAAAACAGCCCGGAGCGTATGCCCCGGGCCGGCAGCGGCGGCTCTGTTTTACATCATACTGCGGTACAGCGCGGCAATTTCCTCCACACTGGTGTCGCGCGGGTTGCCCGGACGGCACGCATCCGCAAAGGCGCTCTCGGCAAGGAACTGCACGTCCTCGTCCTTCACAATGGCTTTCAGGTCTGCGGGAATGCCCACATCCTGTCCCAGCTTGCGCACAGCGTCGCAGGCGGCCTTGCGGTATTCCTCCTGCGTCATTGCGTCCACGCCTTCCACCCCCATGGCGCGGGCGATCTCCCGGTATTTTTCACCCGTGTACGGCGCGTTGTATTCCATGACGACCGGCAGGATGATCGCGTTGGCAACACCGTGAGGCGTATCATACAGCGCACCCAGACCGTGCGCCATGCTGTGTACGATGCCCAGGCCCACGTTGAGAAACCCATGCCCGCCACATACTGCGCCAGCGCCATGCCCTCGCGGCCCTCGGCTGTGTTTTCCACAGCGCCGCGCAGATGCCTGGCAATCAGCTCAATGGCTTTCAGATGGAACATGTCCGTCATTTCCCATGCCGCCTTTGTGGTGTAGCCCTCGATGGCGTGGGTCAGAGCGTCCATGCCCGTGGCGGCTGTCAGGCCTTTGGGCATGCTTGCCATCATATCCGGGTCAATGACCGCAACCTCGGGGATATCGTTGGTATCCACGCACACAAACTTGCGTTTTTTCTCCACATCGGTGATGACGTAGTTGATGGTCACCTCAGCAGCAGTACCCGCGGTGGTCGGCACCGCAATGGTAAACACGGCGTGCTTCTTCGTGGGCGCTACGCCCTCCAGGCTGCGTACATCGGCAAATTCCGGTTCTCGATGATGACCCCTGATGGCTTTGGCGGTGTCCATGGAGGAACCGCCGCCGATGGCTACGATGCAGTCCGCGCCGCTCTTTCGGAACGCGGCCACGCCTGTCTGAACGTTCTCAATCGTAGGATTGGGCTTGATGTCGCTGTATACCTCATAGGCAAAGCCCGCTGCGTCCAGCAGGTCCGTCACCTTTTGGTTACATTGAATCGAATGAGGTCCGGGTCCGAGCACACAAAAGCCTTTTGAAAGCCGCGTGCCGTCAGTTCGGGGACAATATTCCCGATCGCGCCCTTTGCCGTGATAGGATACCGTATTCAGTACGATGCGGTTTGCCATAAATAATCCTCTCCCTTATACAATGTAATAAAAGTTCTCCCTCACCCGTCCCGTCGGATGGTGCATGGGGGACTGCACATTCTGCGGGCGCAGCATATCCGCCCACCCTGATATTCATTCTACAACCTTTTTGCTTAAAAAATTCTACTCCCGTGTTTCGGTTATACCTTTTGGGCCGGCAGGCAAGTTTTGCAACCTCCGGGAAAGCGCGGTCAAAATCCGAAAACAATGCAGGCTTACGGCTGCCGAACGCAGTGTTAAGGAACCGTTAAGACGTGTTTTCTTTGTTTCAACAGTTGTCAAGAGAAAAGTTTTTACTATTTTTAGTATTTATTTTTGCTTTTTAGAACAAATGTATGTCCAAAATACTATTCACGCAACATTTGCAATTATTAACACAATATTCACAAATTCAAGTTTTTCATTCCGTGTTAATATGTGAATAGTGACAAGCGTGATATTCCACGCTTTCATCAATCAGGGCTCCGGCCCGCAAGGAGGAGTAAATCTATGGCGACTAAAACCGCCGCGGTAGACGCCAAGGGCTACCGCAAATTCGGCTTTCGCGATGTGCTTGCTTACGGCTTAGGCGACTTCGGCTGTAACATGAGCTTCGCGCTGAAAGGCACGCTCACCATTTTCTGGACGCAGTACATGGGCATCGATTCCATCCTGATGGCTTCCCTTCTGCTGCTCGTGCAGGTTTGGGATGCGATCAACGACCCTGTGATCGGCGCGATGGTCGACGCGGACAAGCGTCAGTACAAGCGCAACAAATTCCTTGCCTACATCTGGGCCGGTTCTGTCGGCCTGCTGGTGGCCGGCGCTCTGTGCTTCGTGCCCTGGACAGGCGCTCCCTACGTTGTAAAGTGCATTCTGTTCGTGGCCGGCTATATCCTGTGGGATGCGTTCTACACCGTTGCCAACGTTCCTTACGGCTCCATGCTTTCTCTGATCACGGCTGATCCGGTCGAGCGTGCGAAGCTTTCCACCGGTCGTTCCGTGGGTTCCATGGTCGGCAGTATTTCTGCTTCTGTTATTCTGCCGATGCTGATTTACGATGCCAGCAACAATCTGCTGGGTGAGCGTATTTTCATCATCGCGCTCGTCATGGGCATTCTTGGTTTCATCGCTTTCCAGTTTATGATCCGCAACACCGTCGTGCGTGTGGATACGCAGGTCACGCTGAAGGAAGACGCGCCCAAGTTCAACCCGCTGAAGGCTACCGGCCACTTCCTGCGCAACCGCGCGGCAGTGGGCGCCACGCTGGCCCCTGTCGGCCTGTTCATCGGTATGTATGGCGCTCAAACTGCTCTTCAAATCATGTTCCAATCCTATTTTAAAAACGCTCGTATTTCCGGTATCATCGGCATGCTTTCTTATGTCGGCCTGTTCCTGTTCATCCCCTTTGTTGGCAAAATCGTCAGCAAAATCGGCAAGAAGGAAGCTATTACCATCGGTGCTTGTGTCAGCGTTTTGGCCTATATCCTGATGTTTATTCTGCCCATCACCCGGACGGCAAGGGTTTGGCGCTGTTTGTTGTCTGCCAGCTTCTGAATGCCATTGGCGGCGGCATTGGCCAGTGCGTGAGCTGGTCTCTGATGGCCGACGCGATGGACTACGAGGCATGGAAGTTCGGCACCCGCAACGAAGGCACCACCTATGCGCTGCACTCCTTCTTCCGCAAGCTGGCGCAGGGCATTGGACCGTCTCTTGGCCTTATGGCTGCCACATGGCTGGGTTACAACGCTGCCTTGGGTGCAAACCAGACCATCGAGGTTGCTACCAATATGCGCTATCTGACAGCCGGTGCATATCTGCTGAGTGCTGTCCTGCAGTTGATTGCTTACGGTGTTATCTACAATCTGGACAAGAAAACACTGGCTCAGATGGAAAAGATCTCGGCAAGCGCCGCGACGACGCCAAGGCCGATCTCTCCAAGATCATCGGCGGCGAAGACTGATTCTGACCGTTCTCCTTCAAATATTTTCACACTCAAACAAAACGGCGCGCTGCCTGTGCAGCGCGCCGTTTTTGCTGTGCACTTGGCAGCAGGCTATGGTAACTGCTGCCGGGGATGGAGAAAGCCTTGTCAGAACCGCAGCGAAAGGCAGCTGAGCCCGCCGTCTATCTTCTTATATTCCGAAGTATCACACGTCAGGGTTTGATAGCCCGCCGCCTGCACCGCCTTCAATACCTTGGGATACCCTTCCGGCACAATGACCTTTCCGTTCACCCAAATGCAGTTTGCTGCGTACGGCTCGTCCTTCGGGACGGTTATTTTCGTATATCCTTCAAATGCAGGTTTTGTGCAGAACTCACCCGCGGTGAGCATCACACCGTTTTCCAGATAAACCACGCCTGTTTTCAGGTGCAGCACCTCGGTGAGCGGTACGCCCACCACCTTGCAGCCGAACGGTTCCAGAATATTCGCCAGCTGCTTCACACCCTCAGGGTTGGTGCGCCCGGAGAGCCCTACATAAAAGGTATCGCCGCACATCATCACGTCGCCGCCCTCCAGCGTACCGGGTGCTTTTATATGAAAAATTTTGTCGGGCGGATAAAATTCCGCCACTGCCGGCTCAATGGCTGCCGTTTCGCCCTTGCGGCTGGGTGCGCCGGGATTTGTGATCACCGCGCAGTATTTCGTCAGCACCGCGGCGTCCTCTACAAAGCAGCTGTCCGGATATGCCTCGTCTGCGGGCAGTACCGTTACATCTACGCCGCATTGCCGGAGCGTCTCAATATATGCCCTGTGCTGTTCCAATGCTTTTTTCATAATCCGGAGCACCCAGCTCCGGGTGGTGGTAATGCCGTGCACCATTGCGGTGCACGGCGTTTTTACGATCACATGGCTGAACATCTTCGGCTCACTCCTTTTCCGCCGCCAGCTTTTCCTTCAGCTTGGCCTGCACGGTAATGGGCAGGCCGAACAGATGAATGAAGCCCGCAGAATCCGCCTGGTCATATACCGAATCTTCGCCGAAGGTCGCCAGATCCTCACTGTACAGGCTGTACGGAGATGTAGTTCCCGCCGGAATGATATTGCCCTTGTACAGCTTGAGCTTCACATCACCGGTCACATTCTCCTGCGTTTTGTCCACAAAGGCGGACAACGCCTCGCGCAAGGGCGTGTACCACTGGCCGTTGTAAACGATATCGGCAAATTTCTGCGCCACCAGCGCCTTATAGTGAGCGGTCTCCTTGTCCAGGCACAGCATTTCCAGCTGCTCGTGGGCAAAATACAGGATGGTGCCGCCCGGCGTCTCGTACACACCGCGGCTTTTCATGCCCACAAGACGGTTTTCCACAATGTCGATGATGCCGATGCCGTTCGCGCCGCCCACAGCGTTCAGCTCTTTCAGCAGTGTGCTGGCCTTCATGGCCTTGCCGTCCAGCGCGGTGGGCTTGCCCTTTTCAAAATGAATGGTAATATAGGCGGGCGTGTCGGGCGCCTGCTCGGGCGCGACGCCAAGCTCCAAAAACCCCGGTTTTGCGTAATCCGGCTCGTTTGCAGGGTCCTCCAGGTCCAACCCCTCGTGGGGAAAGATGCCACAGGTTTTTATCCTTGGAATAATTCGTTTCACGGTTGATCTTCAGCGGCACATGGTGCGCCTCTGCATAGTCGATCTCCTCTTCGCGGCTCTTGATGTCCCATTCGCGCCAGGGAGCGATGATTCCCAGGTCCGGTGCAAAGGCTTTTATGGCAAGCTCAAAGCGTACCTGGTCGTTGCCCTTGCCCGTGCATCCGTGGCAGATAGCGTCCGCGCCTTCCTTTTTGGCGATCTCTACCAGCTTCTTCGCAATGGGCGGGCGCGCAAAGCTGGTTCCCAGCAGGTAGGTGCCTTCGTATTTTGCCCCCGCCTGCACCGTGGGAATGATATAGTCTTCCACAAACTCGTCCACAAGGTCCATCACATACAGCTTGCTGGCGCCGGTGGCAAGCGCCTTGGCCTCCAGTCCGTCCAGCTCTGTTCCCTGCCCTACGTCTCCGGCGGCGGCAACGACCTCGCAGCCGTAATTCTCTTTCAGCCAGGGAATGATGATGGAGGTATCCAGCCCGCCGGAATAGGCGAGCACCACTTTTGTACTGCTTTTTCTGCTTTTCCATGTTCGTTCGCTCCTATTGCAAATATCGTCTGCCGGGACTCCGGCGTTTGTGCCCGGCCTTTTTCCGGGGAAATACCGCTGCCGCGTTACAGCACCTTGGAGAGGAAGCTTTTCAGGCGCGGATTCTGCGGGGATGCAAACAGCGCGTGCGGCTCATTCTGCTCCATCACACATCCGTCATCCATAAACAGCACCCGTGTGGACACCTCGCGCGCAAACCCCATCTCGTGGGTCACAATGACCATTGTCATGCCCTCCCGGGCCAGTTCGCGAATAAGGTCCAGCACTTCGCCCACCATCTCAGGGTCCAGCGCACTGGTAGGCTCGTCAAAAAGCATCACTTCCGGCTCCATGGCCAGCGCGCGCACGATGGCGATGCGCTGCTTCTGCCCGCCGGAAAGCTTATTTGGATAGGCGTCCGCTTTGTCCGCCAGGCCGATACGCTCCAGTAGACGCATGGCTTTTTCATCCGCCTCTGCCTGTGTCTGCAGCTTCAGGTTGACGGGCGCCAGCGTGATATTCTGTTTCACCGTCAGATGCGGGAACAGGTTGAAATGCTGGAATACCATGCCCATCTTCCGGCGGATGCGGTTGATGTCACAGTCCTTTGCGGTGATGTCCTTGCCCTCGAACCATATCTCTCCGCCCGTGGGCTCCTCCAGCCTGTTCAGGCACCGCAGAAAGGTGCTTTTTCCGCTGCCCGACGGACCGATGATGGCGATTTTTTCGCCCTTTTCAATGGTCTCCGTCACGCCCTTGAGCACCATATTCCCGCCGAAGGCTTTTTGCAGATTTTTAACCTCGATCACTTTGCGCCAGCCTCCGTTCCATTTTTTTCTGAATGGCTGTCATGCCTACCACCAGCAGCAGATAAATGGCCGCCGCAATGAACAGCGGCGCGCTGTTGAACGCGATGCCCCGGATGGAATCGGATACCTTCGTCAGATCCCGCGCGGCGATATATCCCGCCACACTGGTCTCTTTAAGCAGCGCGATGAACTCGTTGAACAGCGCGGGCAGAATATTTTTGACCGCCTGCGGCAGCACGATGAGCCGCATCGTCGCGCCCTCGGAAAGCCCGAGGCTTCGCCCTGCCTCCGCCTGTCCAGGGTCGATGGAAGCGATGCCGCCCCGGATGATCTCTGCCACATAAGCGCCCGAGTTGACGCCGAAGGCGAACACGCAGGCCTCAAAGCTGCCGTTGAACAGGATTGTGTAGGCGATCAGGAGCTGTACGACGATGGGCGTGCCGCGGATGACCGTGACATATATACCGCAGGCGGCATTTACTGTTTTCCAGCCAAAGCTCTTTTTGCCGCCGGCATAATATTTCACCAGCGCCACCAGCACGCCGATGCACACGCCGATCAGGCACGCCAGCGCCGCCAGCGCTATGGTCATCCCCAACCCCTCGAGATATTGAACCCATCGGCCTTTGTACACCGTCACCTTATAAAAATCGCTCAGCAGCTTGTTCAAGTCGTTCCAAAATTTTCCACGGAGGGATAGCCCCTTTCCTTATTTGCTCTGCCGCATGCTCCCGAAAGCTGCACGGCCCGCGCAACGCGGGCCGTGCGCATTTTCCGCCTGCCCTCCGGACGTCAGCCCTCTGCGCAGATCTTCAGATGCTTATCCGTCAGCGACTCCACTGTGCCGTCGTCCATCGCCTTCTGCAGCACACTGTTGACGACCTCCAGCAGGTCCTCGTTGCCCTTGGCCACGCCCATGGCCATTTCCTCCTCGGTGAGAAGCTGCTCCACAGTTTCCAGTGCATCCGGGTTCGCCATTGCCAGCGTCTGCGCAGGCACCTTGTCCAGGATGGCCGCGTCCGCTTTTCCTCCCATCACAGCCGTAGCGCATTCATTGGCATTTTTAAACGCCAGCGGTTCAATGCCAAGCTCTTCCTGTGCGTAGATGTGAGCGGTCGTGCTCTCCTGCACAGCGATATTCTTTCCCGCAAGGTCGTCGGCCGTCTTAATATCGCTGCCCTTCGGCACCAGCAGGATCAATCCGTTCAGTGTATAAGTAATGGAGAAATCAATTTGCTCCGCGCGCTCGGGCGTAGCCGTCATACCCGCTGCAATGAGCTGCCCCTTACCGCTTTTCAGCGATTCGATCAGCAGGTTGAAGTCCATATCCAGCACTTCCAGCTCCACGCCCAGCTCATCGGCCACCAACTGCGCCAGGTCGATGTCCACACCGGCCGGCTTGCCGTCCTCGCCCAGATATTCGAACGGCGGAAAACCCGTGGCCGTCATCATCGTCAGCACGCCTTTTTCCTGAATCTCCTCCACAACGGACGTCCCGCCTGCTGAGTCCTGGCCGGATGCCCCGGAGGACGCGGACGCGCTGCCCGCCGCCGAGCTTGCCGGAGCGGATGCGCCCGAACCGCCGCAGGCCGCCAGGCCCAACATCAGAACCGCTGCCATTGCAAATGCCAATATCTTTTTCATAACTCCCATGCTCCCTCTCTTGTTCCCATTTTGTGCGCCGCCCCTCCGGCGGCTTCCATGGCATTATTATATTCGCATATCTATTCATTGTCAACGAATTTTTATGCGATTTGTTTCTTTCTGCACATTGCACAGCATTTAACCCTCCGTGCATGCCTTCATAAGCATATTTATACAAAATTGAATTTATTTTATGTATATATTTGCATTTAATCTTTAATTATGCTACTATATATACATTCTCAAACAAAGATGCGGAGCGGTAAAAATGCTTGATACATCCTTATGCAATTCTTATCTTAGCGTAAATTTGCAGACGATCATTAATAATATGCAAAGCATTCAAGAGGATATCGGGCCGGATGTGGAATGCATCCCTGTGTTGAAGGACAATGCTTACTGCCTGGGTGCTGTACCCATTGCCAAAGCGCTTTGCACTTACGCGAACGTGCGCACCATCGCAGTTGCGCAGGTGTGTGAGGGCGTTGAACTGCGGCAGGCCGGATTGTCCGCTCCTGCCGTTCTGGTACTGGGCGGCGTGCCGGAGCGGTTATTCCCGGCTGCGGTCGAGTATGGGCTGCAGCTCACCGTGTTCCATCCGTCCACTGTGTATGCACTGGAAAAACTGGCCGCCGCGCAGGGAAAACGCGCCGAAGTACAGATCAAAGTTGAAACCGGGCTGAACCGCACCGGCGCAAAGCCCGGCGCAGAGCTGGGCGCGCTGGCCACCGCGCTGGCCGCCTGTCCCCATGTGCACACAATGGGGGTATTCTCCCATTTTTCCACGGGCGAGACAAAAGAAAGCCCTACGGCCTACCGGCAGTTTCAACTTTATCAGCAGGCTTTGGCACAGCTTCAGGCCGCAGGCATCGATCCGCCACAGAAGCACATGTGCAATAGCGGCGGCAGCGACTGGTTCCGCGCCTCGTTCTGCAACGCAGTACGCATCGGGCGCCGGCTGTATATGGATAATCAGGCCGAACCGCTCACACCCGGAACGCCGGGTGCGGTGCAGGAGGCATGCAGCTGGCGCGCCTCGGTAACGAACCTGCGCGTTGTGGAGGTCGGAGATACTGTGGGATATGACGCAGCCTGGACAGCGCCGCGCCGCACCCGCGTCGCCACCGTATGCGTGGGCTACGGCGACGGCCTCTATTATCCTCTGGCGGAAGCAGGCGGCCCGCTGCTGGTGGGGGAACAGAGAGCCCGGCTTCTGGCTACCTGCATGGACCAATGCTTCGTGGATGTAACGGATATTCCCTGCCGCGCAGGAGACGAGGTCACCTTTTTCGGGCAAAGCAGCGGGGGTGCAGCCATGCCCATCCAGGAACTCGGCAAGTTCATGCATGTGGAAGGCGTATATTTTTACAGCTTCCTCTCTCCGCGCGTGGCGCGCGTATACGAGGGACTGGAACCGTGAACGGAACATCTGCGCGGATGCGCCGCACATAAAACACAATATAATACAGGAGGAAATACGATATGCCGAATACCTATGAAACCAAATTGTGGGGAGGGCGCTTCCGCGGCGATGAGGACGCGCTGATGCAGCATTTCAACAGCGAGTGCTGGCGCACCAGCTGGCTGGTGGAGCCGGATATCCAGGGCAGCCTTGCCCATGTGGCCATGCAGGTAAAATGCGGCCTGCTCAGCTCCGCCGAGGGAGAGGCGCTCACCCGAGGCCTGGAAACCATCCTGGCCGATTTCAAGGCCGGGCAGCTTGTTTACACCGAAGAATACGAGGATGTGCATACCTTTGTGGAGCTGCACCTAATACGCCGCGTAGGGGACGTGGGCAAAAAGCTGCACACCGCCCGCAGCCGCAACGACCAGTGCAATGTGGATATGAAGCTGTACGTCAAGCAGCAGGCACATCATGTGGCCGCTCTTATCGACACCTTCTGCGCCACGCTGCAGCGTGTTGCAGAGGAAAACCCGTGGATGATGCCGGGCTACCCTCATCTGCAGCGCGCGCAGGTGGTAACGTTCAAATACCATCTAATGGCCTACTGTGAAATGATGCTGCGGGACAAAAAACGCCTGCTGAATGCCGTGGATGTGATGGATGAATCCCCCTTGGGCTGCGGCGCGCTGGCAGGAACCACCCATATCATCGACCGCTCCTATACCGCTCACCTCCTGGGCTTTTCCCACGGCGCATGCAAAAACTTTCTGGATGGCGTGTCCGACCGGGATTTTGTGCTTGAGGTACTCTCGGATTTCAGCATCCTGATGATGCACCTCTCCCGTCTGGCCGAGGAGCTCATCCTCTGGAGCAGCGCTGAATTTGGTTTCGTGGTGCTGGACGACAAATATACCACGGGCTCCAGCATCATGCCGCAGAAGAAAAATCCGGACGGCGCGGAGTTGGTACGCGGGCGCACGGGCCGCGTCTACGGCGACCTGATGGCCTTGTTGTGTGCGATGAAGGGTCTGCCTCTGGCCTACAACAAGGACATGCAGCAGGACAAGGACTCCTTTGCAGATGCGCTGGACGTGGTAACAGCTTCATTGATGATGATGGAGCGCATGATCGGTACGCTGCAGGCAAAGCCAGAGGCCATGGAGGCCGCGGTGAAAAAGGGCTTTCTGAATGCCACGGAAGTGGCGGACTATCTGGTGCAGCACGGCGTTCCCTTCCGCGACGCTCACGGCATCGTGGGACAGATCGTTATTTATTGTGAGGACGCGCAGAAAGGCATCGAGGAACTTTCCCTGGACGAACTGCTTCAGTTTTCACCCGCCTTCGGGCCGGATATCTTCAGCTACATCGACTACGCCGCCATTCTGCAAAAAGGCATCAAAAAAGAAATGCTGTAATACAAATAAAAAGCGCCCCCGCCTGCGGCATAAGGCCGCTGCGGAGGCACTTTTTATTTTCGGAACTGATGCGGAGAAGTTTCGCTTATACTTCGAAGTTCACGGCGGTGTCGCCCTTCAGGTCCGTGCCGAACTCATAATCGTTGCCCGGCAGAATGGCATTGAGCAGAATGCCCACAATGGCCGCGATGGCAAGGCCGGACAACGTAAAGCTGTAAGATGCGCCAAGCGGCACCGTGATGCCGCCCACGCTGTTGAAGCCCAGCGCGGAGACCAGGATGACGGCCGCGATGATCAGATTGCGGGATTTTGTGAAGTCCACCTGGTTCTCCACAACGTTGCGCACGCCCACGGAAGAGATCATGCCATACAGCACAAAGGAAATGCCGCCAATGATGGCGGAAGGCACCGTCTGGATGGCTGCGCCGATCTTCGGGAAGAAGCTGAGCAGGATGGCAAAGCATGCAGCGATACGCATGACACGGGGATCGTACACCTTCGTCAAAGCCAGCACGCCGGTATTCTCGCCGTATGTAGTATTGGCCGGTGCGCCGAAGAAGCCCGCCAGGCTGGTGGCAAGGCCGTCGCCCAGCAGCGTGCGGTGCAGGCCGGGGTCTGCCAAGTAAGGCCGTTCACAGGTGGCGCTGATGGCCGCAATGTCGCCGATATGTTCCATCATGGTGGCCAGCGCAATGGGGGCAATGGTGATGCAGGCGCTGACGCTGAACTTTGCCATGCTGCCCGTATGGATGGCCAGGCCGAACCAGTCGGCCTGCTGGATGGCGGTAAAATCCACCTCGCCCATGAAGAGTGCAGCGATATAAGAGACCACGATACCGATGAGGATGGGCAGGATCTTCACCATACCCTTGCCCCAAATGTTGCATACCACGATGACGGCCAGCGCGATAAATGCCAAAAGCCAGTTGGACTGACAGTTCGTGATGGCGCTGGGCGCAAGGATCAGGCCGATGGAAATAATGATGGGCCCGGTGACGACCGGCGGAAAGAACCGCATGATCTTGCGCACGCCGAACACTTTGATGAGAGCGCTGAGGATCACGTAGATCAGCCCGGATACTACGATGCCGCCCGCCGCATACGGCAGCATCTCGCTGGGGGTGCCATCTGCACCCAGCGGGGCCACAGCAGCATAGCCGCCCAGGAACGCAAAGCTGGAACCGAGGAACGCCGGCACCTTGCCCTTTGTCAGCAGATGGAACAGCAGCGTTCCGAGGCCCGCGAACAGCAGCGCCGTGGAAACGCTGATACCCGTCAGAATGGGCACGAGCACCGTCGCGCCAAACATGGCGAATGTGTGCTGCACGCCCAGCACCAGCATCTTGGGTACGCCCAGCTTACGGGCGTCGTACAGCCCTTCCCTGCCGAGCTCGATCTTTTTGGTCTCTTCGCTCATTGATACTTCCTCCTCAAATCAAATGCCTTCTATTCCAAACACCATGTACGGTGTAAAGGCCGCGCGGCCAAAAAAAGAGGCATTTCCCTTATCGCCGCCGATAACGGAAAATGCCTTTTCTGTTATGAAGGAAAGAATAGAATATACGGCCCCGCCGTGCAGCCGAACGCCGCGCGGGGAAGGATAAGCGCCGTATGAAGCTGTGCGCAAAGCTGCCGCATGTTCCAAACCTCTCTTTACATTTTATTTATAATACCAGACATGCGCGCGCGTTGCAATACTTTTTTTCTCCCTTCTTTTTCAAAATTTGCAGCGGCGGCATTTCAACCCTTTCCCGCACTCGCTCCTTTTCGCATCATTGCGCGCAGCTCTTCCAGCGCTTTTTTCTCGATGCGGGATACATAGCTGCGGCTGATGTGCAGGATATCCGCCACCTGCTGCTGTGTCAGCGGCTGCGTGCCCGAAAGGCCGTAGCGCATGATGACGATCTGCCGTTCCCGGCCGGAGAGACGGTTCACCACACGGTAGAGCGCCTCGGTCTCCTCCTTGCGCTCGTAGTCCTCGTGCACGTCGAAGGTATCGGCCACTACGTCGTTCAGTGTCAGGCTGTTCCCGTCCTTATCGCTGTCGATGGGCTCCTGGATAGACACGTCGTTCTGGCTTTTTTTGCCCGCTCGGAACTGCATGAGCACCTCATTTTCAATGCAGCGCGCTGCATATGTGGCAAATCGTGCGCCTTTGGTATTGTCAAAGCTGTTCACCGCCTTGATAAGGCCGATGGTTCCGATGCTGATCAGGTCCTCCTGGTCTGTGGAAGAAGCGTAGTATTTTTTTACGATGTGCGCCACGAGGCGCAGATTGTGCCGGATGAGCTTATCCCGCGCCGCCATGTCGCCGTTCTTCATCGCCTCGAATGCTGCGATCTCGTCCCGCGCGGAAAGAGGCTTCGGGAAACTGCTGCTTTCCAGGTGCAGTGCGAAATATAAAATCTGGCTTGCGACAAAGCTGAATATGATACCAAACATCTGTATGCCCTCCTTGTATGCGATACTACATTGTATGGCAGGGGACACGGCGGCATGCCGCGGGACAGGCGCGTTCGCTATGTTTTGCCCATTGGAAAGCGGCCCGCATATTGCGGGCCGCTTGTGCTGCATTCAGATGTCTGTACGGTAGATCGTCTTTCCGTCCTTGACCGTCTCCAGAATACGGATATCACGAAGATGCATGGGAAGCGCCTTCAATGGGTCCTCCTCCAGAATCACCAAATCCGCCCGTTTTCCCGGACGCAGGCTTCCTTTGCTTCCTTCCTCAAAATACTGGTATGCCGCATTGATGGTCACGGCGCGCAGAGCATCCAGGACCGGAACGCGCTCCTGCGGCCCCAGCACCGTCCCCTGCTTTGTAACGCGGTTCACTGCGCACCATACAGTCTCCAGCATGTCCGGCTGGATAACGGGTGCATCCTGATGGAACGTATAACGGAGGCCCTGTGCGCCCGCAGAGGCCGCGGGGCTGATGCGCGCCGCGCGTTCCGGTCCGAGATTCTCGAGATGCACGTCGCCCCAATGGTATACATGAGCCACAAAAAAAGACGGTATCATCCCGTTCTGTGCCGCCCGGGACAGTTGGTCCGGCGCAAGCATCTGCGCATGGATGATAACGGGACGTATTGCCCGGCAAGGCTTACCGGACGCAGCGCGAGCCCTGAGGCGTTCCCCATACACGCGCAGATACTGTTCGCAGGCGGCGTCTCCGTTGCAATGCACCAGCAACTGCATATTTTCGTCCAGCGCTCGGTCCACATACCCGGCCAGTTCTTCGTTGCTCATACGCGGATAACCGCGATAATTTTCCTCTGCACCGCAGTACGGCTCCCGCAGCCACGCGGTGCGTGCCTGAGGTGAGCCGTCCAAAAAAGTTTTGTAGCCTCCCACCTTAAAACGGCCGCTGTACTGTCCGATGTGTTCGGACAGCGCCGTTCGCATGCCGTCCGCCTGTGTGATATCCAGATATCCCACCACGTCCAGCTTCAGCAGGCCCGCCGCGCACAGCTGCCTGTACAGCGGTTCCATCGCCGGTATCATCATTCCTTCCTGCACCGTGGTGACGCCACGCCGCGCATAGCCGTCCTGCGCGCGCAGATATGCGCCCATCAGGTCCTCCGGCGCCGGCATTGGAACGCGGCTCTGGCAATTCAGAAAAGCGTTCTCTTCCATGTAGCCCGTCACCTTTCCGTCCGCGACCTCCATCATGCCGCCCTCCGGCACAGGTGTATCCGGCGTGATTCCCAGCCGTTCCAGCGCAAGCGTGTTCAAAACGCCCGTATGGCCGGACTGGTGAGCCATAATCACCGGATTGTCGGGAGCGGCACGGTCCAGCACTTCTCTGCGCGGCGGACGTTTTTCCCGAAGAACGTTATGGTCGAAACCCTGAGCGGCGACCCATTGCCCCTTTGAAATATGGTTATCGCGGATAAACGCCGCGATACGTTCTTCGATCTCGTCAAAGCTGACGGCCTCGCCCAGGGGCACCTGCAAAAGTGAGTTGGCACAGCCGGAAAAATGGCTGTGCGCGTCAATGAACGCCGGCATCAGCGTATGGCCTTTCAAATCGACCATCTCACAATCCCGTCCCGCCGCCGCGCGCACCTCTGCCTCGCTTCCCACGGCGCGGATCACGCCGTCCTCCACCAAAAGCGCCTGCGCATACAAAATGTCCTCCATTGTAAGCACAGTTCCGCCGTAATACATCCGCTTTGCCAAAGCGAGCACATCCTTTCCTTTTCGCACCCTACCGGCGCTTTATGATTTACTATACATCGAATAGTTTTCCAATTTTACTGTAAATCATGAATAATGCGTAAACAAGGCCCAGCCTTTTGTCCAAAGACAAAACAAAACGCACCGGAAGCATTTTCAGCTTCCAGTGCGTTTTTCTGGCGGAGAGTTAGGGATTTGAACCCTAGGTACCTTTAAAGGGTACACACGATTTCCAGTCGTGCGCCTTAGACCACTCAGCCAACTCTCCAAGCAAATGGTGCTTTACTATATTACCCAAATATCGGAAAATTGTCAAGTGTTTTTTTGCCGTTCTGGATTTTTCTGCATTTTTGCGGGAGAAACGCTTACCGCATTCTGCTCCGGCGCTCCTGCCAAGCGATCTCACCTATGCGATCTGCGGCATATTCAAAAAAGCGCCGAAACGATTCGCAATAATAATTTTCCGTATCGTCCGCCCCGCCTGTCCAGTCGCGCCTGCATCCCCCATTGCACAGCGGCACCCATCTGCAGCTTGCACACCGGGACGGGCGAAGCCGCCCCTGCCGTAAAAATTCGGAAGCCGTCTCATCGTTCGCCAATTGTTTCAGACTGTCTGTATGTACGTCGCCCATCCGCCATCGGTCCAGCACATAAAAATCGCAGGGATAAACACCTCCGTCCGCTTCCACGACAAAATAGCTGCCACAGCCGCCCGAAGCCGCACAGGTGCTTGCCGGCTCCCCCATTGCAAGATGAACATAGTCATCGAACAAGCGCACGCTGGTATAGTGTCCTTCCGCCCAGTCGCGGTACCATTGGTCAAATAACCCGCACAAAAAAATCTCCATACAGTTTTGGCGTCAATGAATATACTGCGCGGCCCCGCTGTTCCTCCAAGGGGTCAAGACATGGAATAAACTGCAGATAGCGCACTCTCAGCTTTTTCATTGAGGCATATGTTTTCTGCGGATGCTTCGCGCATTGCCCCGTCACGACGCATAACAGGTTTGTCTCCACTTCAAATTTTTGCAGCAATGCCAGCGCCTTAGCCACACGCCCGTATGTGCCTTCCCCTTTTTTGTGTCCACGCGGTAATGGTCGTGCAGCTCCCGATACCCGTCCACAGAGAGGCCCACCAGAAACTGGTTTTCCTTTAAAAAGTGCGTCCATTCCTCATTCAGCGCCATGCCGTTTGTCTGAAGCGCATAACTCACCTGCCGATCCAGCGGCCGAAACGCGCTTACCATCGCTACGAAATCCCGAAAAAAGTCCAGCCCGGCCACCGTAGGCTCGCCGCCCTGAAACGCAAAACTCACCGCTCCGTGCTCATCCGCTGTTGCAAAAGCTGCTTCAATTAAAGCCCCGGCGGTTTCACGGGACATCACGCCCATGCTCTTCACTTCCCTGTTGTCCGAAACATCCGCATAAAAACAGTAACGGCATCTCAGATTACACAGGCTGGAGGCGGGTTTGATCAAAAGATTGACGTTCTTCACCGCGCATTCTCGCTCCTCTCTTATCGTGCGAACTCAAAACACCCCGGAAACCAGTATAGCAAATCGCTGTTTCATACACAACAAGAACGGCCTCATCATACATTTTCCGAGTTATCCGCCTGAGAAAATCAATTTTGCATTTTGACTTGCTGCTCCTGAATCAGAGGATAGCGCACCAACCCCGTACTGGCCAGGGCTTCATGGTGCATATCCACAGCAGTGATCTGACGGTTTTCATAAGTCGTATAATAATAAATGCCTTTGCTTGCATTGCAGCAAGAAGTATAAAGCGTTATTTCATATTTTCCATCTCCCACATCGCAGCAGCCGCGCTGCTGCTCCACAGCTCCGAGAATGTGGAAGAACTGACTGACGCTCTCCTTTTCCGTACAGCCGGAAACGGAATTCATCCTAGTGAAAGCGGCCCGGACAAAACGGGACTGAGAGGATAAATCGCCCGGCAGGCCGAGCGCGCCCATGCCGCGGCTGTATGCGGATAACGGCAATTCGGAAGAAAATAAATTTTCCGGTGTTTTCGGAGACAGACGCATATAATTGTTGAGCCCAAACATTTGTTGTTCAAAAGGAGGGTTGTTGGTGAGGACGCCAACCGGATTTTCATAAATCCTGAGCCCCTCCCGAACCGATTCGACCGTAATGGCCCCTTCCCGGTCGGCGATCAGCCAATGAAGCTGTGCTGCCGGCATCTGCTCATTGAACGGAAGTCCCACAAGATTGGCTTTTGCAAGGAGCGCGCCGGCCTCCTTCACAGTGGCGCACTGCCCCAGGACCCAAGGAATAAACTCGAATACAGCGATATTATCCTTTCCCTTCGCCGGAGACGCCGCATAACAAGCATTCCCACGAAGTTCAGCCCTGCCATACCCAGCCCTTTTTCGTTGACCGCGTCGTAATACAGCGGATACTCCTGTGCAACACAAGCCATACCGATAACAGCAAAATGGTGCGGCATCTCCGCCATATACCGAAAAGGAAACGGCTCGTTGCGCGGCGTTATTACGACTTCTTCCCCATACGAAAATTCGTAGTCTAATGTGCGTCCAAAATAAAAATCCTTCGTTTTATAGGTCGCTGCCGTACACATGTGTTATCCTCCCGCTGCAAAAGTTGGATTTTTCCGCGATAACTGCCATGCCTCAAATCTGTTCGCGCTTCAGGGCCCATTTTTGGGGTATTTTCAAAAACTTTCCATTTCCAGCGCCGCATTTCTGCCGAAAACTCTGCTGCTTTTGAGGCACCAAATTCTTTACCTTTATATTTTACAATATCTGTCCTGTTTTTGCACGCGGACGATAAATATTTTTTCATATGCTATTTTTTTATCCATCTGCTTTCCCTCGCTCAGATTATGCGGAACCCCATCGCCTGCGACAGTAATTCTTTGTCTTTTGCCGCATTTCTATTTTTTTAATCGTAAGTCATACGGCGGGTTTCTCAACAATTCTATATGACAGCCTGTCAAGAAAAAATAATGATGAATATCGGCCCCGACGCCGGTGCATGCCTACATCACCGCCATAAGTTTATGGCTCAGGAACTCGTTGCGTTCATGCAAAATCTGCCGCAAGAAAAAAGCCATCCCTAAGGGATGGCTTCGGCAATATGCGTCCAAGGACTCAATCCCCGGGGCCCGCTGATTAAAGGTCAGCTGCTCTAACAACAGTAACAGGCTAAGAGAAACATATCAGCTGCTAAATCAATTCAATTTGTTAAATTATTGTATTATGAAAATCTGCCCATGCAGGATTTTTCAATAAGCTCTCCCGAATATTCATCAGCGCTTTTACCGCTATCTTAAACTCAATCCGATTTTGTTTTCTGAGGACATATTGGTTTTGCATGGTTTCATACGCTTTTCGGACATCGCTATTGTCTCCAGCCTGTGTAAAGAATATAAATTCTGTCGGACAACGCTAGGTATTCCGTCAAGGCGTCCTTGTTCTTCCTTCATACGAATCTCCAAAAGGTTCTTTAATTTATCTGAATCTGATAATAACGCGGATACTTTCGGATGCTGTGCAATAACCGCTAAATCATAGATATGCTTTGCAGCTTCAAATGCTCGCTGATTTATGGAAGAATGACGAACATACGCTTCCGCAGCAAAAAGTTTGTCAACAAAAATTCGTTCCAAAGTGATGGTCTGGATAAAGAATGGCTTTACATCATACACTGTTTCCAGAATCTTCTTTTGTTCCTCTGTCGCCAGGTTGTAAAGCATCGCAGATATTTCTAAACTATCCACCGGCTCACTGATCGTAAAAAGAAGTTGCCTCTACTTTCAGTTTGCCAAAACGCTGCAGTGCATCGTCTGCATCAAAAGCAGTAATCGGATCATATGTATAAACCGCAATCACCTCGGAACGGTTTGTTTTCCCTTGTGCCGCATCCCTCGGAAGGGAAACGTACTTTTTTGGCTGCACGTTCCAAACGTTTATCATTCTGTGTCCTGCTGCATCCTCTAGTATCAACGGAAAGGTCAATATCTTCGGAAAAACGGTTGGTCGTTTTCAGCGCTTTATAAAGGGCTGTTCCGCCTTTGAAATAAGCAGGAAGTCCATCTGCCTGAAAATTGGATAATTCCTGCAAAATTAGCAGAACATAATAATCCTTTTCCAGTACATCTGTCCGGTATCCTGTCTTTTCATGTATGTTTTCAAGCAAAAGGCCAAACGCATCTTTATCTTCATGCAATTTCATATCGTAGTTCCTCCCATACCTGCGGTATGTGCAAGACACAATACCGTATTATGATTATAATAACGATCAGCAAATGCCAGTAGGCCTTTATATGTCAGCCCTTTCTTCTGAATATAGTCCGCAATAATCTCATAAGGGTGCTCTTCATCTACCGGAGCTTTTTTCTAACAAATCCAATGCGTCAAGTATTTGCAGATATTCTTTATTTTCTGCTGTGACAGGAGCCTTGGGCGGCCGAATCACAACACCAAGTTTTTATCTGTTCTCATACAATCTCTAGCCGCATTGGTCGCCAATACACGCTCCCGTGGCATCTGAGAAGTCAGCCCCATACGATGAAGGGTTGTTAAACCGGTTTCATACCCAATATCCGGCAACAAGTATTTATCCGCAATCAGCTTTTCCTTGTTAATTCCTGTTTCACCAAAAGGCGTCACTGCTGTACGATAGTAAATTCCTTTTTGGAAACACCGAAGTTCCGGTAGGAGTTCTCCGTCCAGCACACGCTTTACCGCAACCGCCGTCGCTGCTGCCGCTTCTTTTTCTGCCAAATCATAAATCGCTGCAATCTTCTTTGCAATCTGCGCTGTATAAATTGGCATTCCCGTCGGCACCGCGGCCAATTGTTCACACACAAAAGTTGTATAAGTTTTCGCATGTCCTGACCTCCTCTTCCGATATATTATATACGAACTTCATCGTTATAATTCGTTTTTATTATATCACTTTTCAAAGAAATGTCAACTTGCCTTAAATTTCAAAAAAGGACATCCCTCCCAATAAAAGATGAAATGTCCTTTGGCATATTTATACGTTATTCAAGTCTGTATACAAAGCAATTTTCCACTACCTGATATTATAGCCTTCTATGAAAGTGCGGAAGGGCAACGGGAGTTTATCGAATGGAAAGAGAAGCAAATTAAAGGTAAGGCTCTAAAAGTACAGAACATATCAGACTTGAGGAACGTAGGAAAAGATGAGGCATATTAGTCAATAATGCCCCGTCTTTTCCTACGTACTAACTATCTGTATCTGCGTAATTTCACATAAAAAAGATCAGACAGTGAATTAAACGTTTTGCTCACTATTATCAAAGCGTAGCAAAACAGAAAATGTTCCGTATTTTACACCATGATCTTTATGTGAATAAGTGCATGTAAAAAGACAATCCTATATGATGTATATCACATATTTTCTTTGCAAAATTAAGGCCAAATCCTTGGCCATTCGTTTGAACTGCCTTAGCATTTTCACTGCGAAATCCTTTGTCACAAAGATGCAAAAGTTCATTTTCGTCACAATATGGACCAACAGATTGAATTGTAACATCTAAAAGATGTTCATGTTCACTAAAACGTACAGTTACCGGTCTATCATTCGGAGAATACTTTATGGCGTTTTCCAAGAGAATAAACAGGAGTGTTTCAAACGTTGGATATATATTGTATTTATAGTCACTTTGATTTGGTGACTCAATGGATATCAAACATTTTTTCCGCTGATACCCCTTCAAAAGTTTTCTCATTTTGTCGAATTTTTTAAAAACTACTGCTGGATAAGGTTCCCCTGTTGATAGCGTTGGATTGAGTACTGAATCAAAATAAGAGAATCTGTTGGATATCATAAAACTGCTAACGTGTGCATTTTTTAGTGTTTGAACTAGTGTGTCATAATCAATATTTCCTTCATCGCTATTTGTTTCCCATATGTAATCTATCAATTTTTGATTTGCCCATTCAATGAGCGCGCTTCATGTAATAGATCTCGAATTGATTCCAACTTCACTTCAAGAGTATACTTTTCTAGTAAGGAATTAGCTACTTCTTGGGCAATAGCAGCACAGTTCTTTTCATCGATAACAGGATTATAAATAAATTCTTGTGTTTCTGTTACTTTTGCTTTCTTCTTATCATAAATGCCCTTTATTCTTAATCCTGTAAATATAATTTTCCCTTCTGAAGAAATATAGACATATGAAGAAAGCCCGTATGGACAGCAATACCCACCGGATTCTGCATTCTTCAACTTTTCATAGTATAATTTACACTTTTCACCTAAACAATTTTTTTTTTGCAAAACGGGAGCAGTCGAACATATTTTCCGTCAACCAATTGATTCGATGAATCCATATAAGGAAGCAACGACATATTAAACACCTCCGACTATGCCGAGAATTATCTTGGCACACAAAGACGACATAAAATCGGTAATAATAGAATTCAGCTTAGAATCTTTTACCTTGCACAAAGGACTTTAGCTTATCAAAGTTTTTCCGATTAACAGCATCAACAAATTTATCCTCAATTCTTGCAATAGTTAAAGTGGAAACGCCGTTTTCTTGCAAATAATCTCGAATTTTGTTCCACTGATTAACAGGATCAATAGATTTTTTGACTTGATCGTCCAAGATATCAATCCAGTCATCTATGCCCAAATCTTTCGGTGCTACAAAATCTGCCATAGAAAAGAACTGATTATAGTCAGCGTTATATGTGTTTGCTGTATATGCAATTACCCTTTTATTTGGATAATTTGCATGTATTTCCCTAATTATAAATGCTCCTTCCTTGGTATATCCAAGCTTCTTTCCGACACCAGAAATATCACAAAGAATAATATCATATGGCTCGACGTCTTTAATCCTATCAATATCGCTTTTATGATGCACTTGGTACCCATTTGAAATTAAGTATGGTTCTGGTGAGAAGTCATTATCATCAATAATTAGCATATTAACATGTTTACGGATCTCTGTAATACTATTAGGCAATTGTAGAGCTGTCCTCTCTGACAAATCAGAAATCTTATTCATAAACACATATATATGTGGAAAATTCATTTAAAATCACCGCCAACATTTATTTATAATTGAGTATAGTGCTTTTTTATAACAATATCAATCATACATAGTTCTATTCAACAATTTATTATAGGTTTTTACTAAGTGTCATAGATGTTAAAACTTATCAGTTTTTCGTGGTCTATTTGATTTATGGGTAGGGCTACAATTTAAACTGTTGCGGAAATAAGTGTTCTCATAACGCTCGAAAAAAACAAATAATCCGAACCCATCTCCTATCGGAAACAAGTTCGGATTATATTGGTCTGGTGCACCAACAGGGACTCGAACCCGGGACCCGCTGATTAAGAGTCAGCTGCTCCAACTACAGCAACAAATTAAAACCAATAATAAAATCACTACCTGCTCCATTAAACTGAATATTTGTCTTTCTCAAAAGTTTCCGGTCTAAGTTCATGTGAATAATTATAGTACCTTCCACCTTTGTACGACTTATAACTCTCACGTCTTTTTTGTTCTTCTGATGCAGACTCCTTAGTTACATCAAAAGGCACACGTGATATTGCATCATTCAGAAATTTTGTTAAGGGATAGAAATCCGGTTGGGCTGCCGATGCATATACAAGTGCATCGCGGACATAGCCGGCACATTCTGCAACCAATTGAGTATCAACATAAAAGCCATTATGCTCAATGAACATAACCATCATGGCAACAACCGTCCGTGTATTGCCTTCTCGAAAAGGATGTACTTTCCAAATTGGAGCAAAAACATGTGCAAGCTGAGCACAAAAGCGGCGTTTGTCCCTAATGTGCCATATAGTATCTACTATAGCTGTACATGCTCTGTCCAAGCTTTCTGGAAGATCAAGCGCGTCCTCGTACCAAATACTCTTTCCTCCAAGCACTTCTTCCGGCTTGGAAATATTGATCGTCCGCAACTGTCCGGCCCAATCATATACTTCTTCAAATAAGAACTCATGTACTCTCAAAAGGATTGCGCATCAAACTTGTCCACAGGGATTCATATAGAATAGACATTTTAGCGCGTGACAAATCCGCTTCCGCTTTTTCAAGCAAAGACACTTCTCGTATATTAAATTTGTTTTTGAGAACAGAAGTCTCTGGATAGCAATATGGATCTTGCTTCCTCATTTTCTGCCCAATGCACTATAATGTTCAACCAATGCTCTCACCATTTCCGTAGAAGAAATTTTTTTTCTTGTTGCCACTGGTCCGACAAACGTCTCGCTATCGGAGAAGGCGGAACGCCCTCGATAGAATTAATGGCATCTGCAAAAGCGACAGCATTTTTTTTTTTTGAATACGCTCCATAATATCGCGCTCCTTCACAGATATTATACGCCACGCATATCTTTTTAGCAATCGAAAAATTCTATATGTATGTGTAATGCTAAATGTTGGCAAGAGAGTAGGAATGGAAAACCAGTTGTTAATGAGTCTTAAATCATGTGATTCAAAAATATTAAGTAGTATTTGATAAGGTAATTATACGCCACGCCCGCCATATTTTTCGACACCCAGAATGTCACGTTGCCTCAATTCCAAACCACTCTGCACCCAGAACACGCAAAAGCGCATGACTACCATGCGCTTTCGCCTGCCTGTGTATCGTTTACCACTTAATGTTGTCTTTCTATGCTACTGTTCTGTTGCCAGTCTGCGAATTCTCTGAGAGATTCAAAAATTGTTTGTAGCTCATGGCGATCTCCACCTTGACCTCATATCCTCTGCCGATCTCAATGCGGCTGAACAACTGGCTCAGTATGACCCTTCGGCGTTCCAGCGTAGCTGATTCATACTCATCCGCCCAGCCCTTGAATTCCTTGTAAAAATCCTCGATCTGCGCCGCGGTATCTTTTTGATTCTGCTTGTCCAGACGTGCTTTTTCGATTTCTTTTTCATATACTGCTACAGAGTCCTCCGCCCGGCTGATCATGCGTGCGAGTGTGGCCTCTGACAGTTTGCTCTTTCCCTCAATGCACTTTATGATCTGCGCTTCATACAATTCCAGCTCCTTTTTGGCTGACTGCAGTTTTGCGTCCAGTTCACGCAGCAGATTTTCCTTGTTCTGGATATTTTTCTTCAGCTGTGCCTCTATGGTAGGGTCTTTCGGCATGCGGGATATCATGGCAAAAATGTCTTTGGCGATTCCCTCCACGATCTCATCTACGATTTCAGCCTTGTAGAGCTGCTGGCCGTCACAGGGGCGTACTTTCAAGCCCTTTGCATAGCAATTGTATTTGGGCGCCATCACTTCTTTTACCGTTCCATCCGCCAACCTGTACCTGTCCTTGTGCCAGAAGCCGGACAGGCGTGTACCGCAATGTGCGCAGTATAGATTTCCCGCCAAAAGCGTCTTATTGTATGAGCTTTGTGCGACACTTCGGCGCTGCTCATTTTCTTTTTGCGCTGTTCCACGATCGCCATCGCATCTTCGTATATGGACTCCTCTATGATTTGCAGTTCGGGGATAAATCCCGATGTGTTTTCCCTAGCTATCATATAGCCTGTATATCCCCGGTGACGCAGCATCCGCAGGACATGATTGGTCTGAAACCGTGCGCCGCCGTGCGTTACGATATTGCGTTCATTCAGCATCCTGGCGATCCCATGTGCGCTGTATCCTTCCCGTGCTACTTTAAAAAATATTTCCCGGACAATTTCGCCCTCGCGCGGGTCTATCTCCAGATCCTTTACCGGGCGACCTTTTTTGTTCGTTCTGCCCTTATGTACCGCGCGGTAGCCGAACGGGACCGTACCGCCCATGTAGTGTCCATCCTCTACAATTTGTTTCATCCTAGTTTTGATGCGGACGGAAGTTTTTTCTGCGATTCACTGGACGCCTGCCAGAATCGGATGTAGTTGAGCAGATCGTCCACATTACTGTCAAACCGCTGCTCACCCTCCACCGTGCTCCACACAGATATCCCCTGTTCTACAAACCATTTCAGTACAAACGGCGTTTCGTTATCCTTTCGGCCCAAACGGTCGAACATGAAGACCAGCAGGATATCAAACTCCTGTTTTTCCGCTTCCCGCTTGATTTCCTGCAGTTCGTCTCGATCTGCCGCGGCGACCTTAAATCCTGAGACACCCAATTCCGCATGTTCCTTTATGATTGTCCAGCCTTTTGATTCCGCGAACTCATGACATGCTTTTTTCTGCATTGGGATATCATTCTCAGCCTTATCCACCTGCCCTTTTTGTGGAAACCCGGTACAGGCAGCAGACGCGCGTTTTCGTTTCTTTTGCTTTTGTCAAATTCATTTTCTTCTAACTCCTCGCATATCGTTTGTACGATACACATTGGCCAATCTTTAATTGTCAAGGTCCGGCCTCTGGCGGTTGGTCACCAGTGTCCGAAGCGTTCGGCCGCTTTGGCACCCTTATATTACTATATATATAGGGAAAGCCCTATCACCAAAACGGAGAAAGATCGTCCAGTTTTTCTATCAAACCAGTGCAACAGCATCAGTTCACTGATGCGCATCGGCGTTCCGCATAAGCTCCCATAATCAGCGACAGAACTTTTTCCTCGGTTTCCGGCCGGTCCACCGCTGAAAACTGGATGACCGCTTTGTACTTGCCATACTGCTTCGTAAGCATACATTGGCTCATTGCAAATGTATTTTCCCGTTGTTCCATATTGTTTCCCCTCTGTTATAAGCTAAAACCGCTGCACAGAAAATCAATCCGTACAACGGTTTTGTTGATAGATGTATCATTCAGCCATATAAATTTGTTACTCCATTATCATCCCGCAAGTCTTTTTATTCGCGGCGGTGTTCATAGATATAAAAACGGACATTAAACCATACAAAAATTCAACAAGTAGAATTTTGTTGCAACCGCTGCGCGATGTCATGGTATAATGGATGATGCCATAACCCCTTACATTATTAATATAGGAGTATTCTGTCCCGTGAAAGAGAATATTGAAATCCTGGCCACCAGCTTTGAGCGGATTCGGCCATACCGTATGAACGAAGCAAGCGAAAATGGCGAGGTTTCCGCCGCCATCGAATCTATGGGTAAGCACGGCTCGATCAACAGCTATTTTTATGTAAAGCTGTCCGCGCAGCTTCTTGCACAACTCCCGGCATTTAGCACTATGAAGTTTTTGCTTTCGGATGGCGGCTCCTGGAATCTCATTTTTTACACTGGCACTGACAAATACACGTATCCTTTCCCAGCAGAAGAAATGGAAAAGCTATGCACAGCTCATGGCATCATCCATCATTGACATTTAACTGGGCGGGCGAATTAATTGCCGCCCGCCCGGTTATCTTCACTGCGTGCGCCCACAACGATGCATGCGTATGCCAGCAGCGCAAAAACAAATCCAGCAACAATTACTGCTCTCCACATATTCACCCCTCCCTCTTCAATAAGTCCATCTCCAGAAGCAGAACAGATTTGCTTCTGAAGATGGCTTTTATTTTACAGCCACATTTGACACTACTCCCTGACTGTCCGGGCATCCTATACTGTAGGTACTGGCTGGTACCATCATGGGAATCTCACCCCCGGCAGGATCTCTGCCGGCCGCCCCCTTTGCTTGCGGCTAAGGCTGGACGGAAGTATCATTATCCTCTTTCCATGTCATTGCGCTGCACCCCGCCACAGGGTGCTTTCAGCGGACTTCATTCGCTCGATACCATATTCTGCGGTTTCAGTGGTTATCAACGGCCACCGTGGTTGTCTTCGCGCGTCCCATTCGCGCTTGCCGGCCTGGTTTTACCCCTGGTTACGGCTGGAAGAGAATGTTCAGTATAGGATGGATATTCTGTTTTCAAGGAACACCAACCCTCTTGGTGCTTGACAGGCCTTACATCCCGTCCTCGTTTTTCAGAGCAAAGTCGCGAAGGATGCTTTCCATAACATCGCGGTCTTGGCCGGAAAGTGTTTTGGCCAATCTCTTAAGTAAATGTTGCTGTGCCGGATTCAGATATTTTCTATCAAGCCGATAGCCATCCAGTACTTTTATGCCTCCGCCATATTTTCCTCGTGTCGTTACAATGGGGTATGTACGTGATAATTCATCAATGTCATTGCTGATTGTACGGAGCGATACACCGAATTCGTGTGCTAAATTTTCTCTTGTATCTTGTCTACGTTGACAAAGAACTTCCAGAATAGCCCGTCGGCGTTCGCTTGCCCCCAATGCTTTTTTCCTCCCTCCTTTGCTCTTTGCGTATTGTAAAAGTTAAACTTGCAGGTTTTTTGCATGTTTAAAAATTTTTAACATTTTGTTTTACGGGAACAAATAAAAAAAGCCGCAAATTGCAAGTGCAAGTTGCGAGGCCATTTCATTTGACTTTATTTATGAAATACTAAAGCCATACTATCCTGCAAATGGACGCCCGTCTGTTGACCCTGTCAGTATGTTCAAGATGCTGCTGGTGGGATACCTTTACGGCATCAAATCAGAACGGCGCCTGGTGCAGGAAGTGCAGCTGAACATTGCGTATCGATGGTTCTGCGGATTTGAACTTGCGGATAAGATCCCCGACCATTCCACATTCAGCAAAACACGTCTGCGCAAATGGAATGAGAGTCAGTTATTCCAACAGGTGTTTTTGGAGATCATCCGGCGTTGTGTAAAGAACGGCCTGATCGATGGAAAAGAATTGGCAGCTGATGGGACTTACCTCCCAGCCAATGTTTCCAAGGACAGTTGGATCGATACGGAGATTGAAACTGAGTTAAGCATGCAGAGTTACCTGGATCGCTTAGATGAGGAGCTCTCTCAACAGCCTGGTTTCAAAAAACCGCCAGCTAAGATGGTCAAAAAGTATCGTACTACAAGCAAAACCGATCCAGACAGCGGTTGCATCAATCACGGGAAAAAGAGTGGCATTGGCTACCTAATGGAAACGACCGTAGACTGTAAATATGGCATAATAACTGGCGTAGATGTGTATCCAGCGAATGAAAAAAGAGAGCTTGCTAGTTCTGCGGCATCTGGAGCGGCAGATTCAAAACGGGATTCCGATGCAAAACATTGCATTGGATCGTGGCTACGATACGGCGCCGTTCATCGTGGCCTGGAGTTGCCGGGCATCACCGGATACATTCCCGCGATCCAGTTTTCCAATTCTCCGGAAAAGTATGGTTTTTATTATCTGCCCCAGGAAGATGCATTTCGTTGTCCGGAAGGTGCCAAGCTTGTCTACCAGCGGTTGAACTGCAGTCAAACGACTGGAAAATACTTGCGTTGTTATCAAGTGCAGGGGATACCTGCAAACACTGCAAGCGAAATGCTACCTGCTTTCAGCAAACGGGCATTCGGCGCAGAATTCTTGGAAGCAGTTGCTATCCTGCTTTTTATAGAGGGCATGAACGGATCGGCAGTGAGGCCTACTGGCGCATGATGTGCCTGCGAAAAATATGGGCGGAGGGCTCCTTCTCCGTATTGAAACGAGAACATAGCCTTTCCAAAATCAGAAAACGAGGTATTCCGGCTGTAACAGAGGAATGCCTTCTTTCCGTTATGGCATTAAACCTAAAAAGGATGGTCAAGGCAATCCTTTTGCTCCCATCTTTGCTGAAAATCCGGGTTGAAAGCTACAACTTTCAGCCCGGTTCTCTTTTTGGTCAACAGGTCCAATTCTTGACACCACCTGCAGAAGGACTACGAGCGTTACTATTGCATTATCTGTTATACATGCTTCACACGGTTGTTCAGCTCAATTTTTTTGTATGTGTTAAGTCAGAGCAAAAAGAAACGAGCCGAACTCAACAAAGGTCGACTCGTATTCAAGAAAATCAAACATCCTGTTGCAGAGAGCGATAAGAATCGGGTGCACAGGCAGACAACAGACAAGCTACCAGTCACTCCCGCCTCTGCATGCCAAAATAGGCACATTGGACAAAACCTAGAGAACCTCTGAATAAATAGCCTTTCGATTCCCATGGACGGACGTCCACGCTTTCCCTTGGGGTAGTAAGGTTGAATCACGCCAACCCATTCATCCCACGGGATGATCTCCTCCATGATTTCGAGAAATTCCTCACGCTTCGTTTTCTTTTTCCGGTAACACAGCAAAAATTTTTGGAAAGCGATTTGTCAAGGGTGGAATTACATAGATCAACTCAAAATTCTTGTCCGGCTGTCCGTTATTTTCTTCCTTCGTAGAACATCCCAGCTTCAGTCCACCGGGTAGGCAGCATCTCGTACCGGAAAACCGGGATGCCCACAGGTAGATTATTCAAACATCTCCCATAGTTTTTTTGCTGACAGCCATAGCAACTGATAAATTTCCAAGTCGATTTGGGCACCTCTGATAGAAAAACAAACGATGCTCCGCATGAGAAACCACAAGGCGAGGTCGATCATGCGGGGCATTTCCGTTTTCTTTGGGCATAAAAAGAGGTGCCTGACATATGAATTTTCAATAAAACGATAGACTTTTTATATGGATGCGTTCCAGTGCAACATACCGCCATCCAAGACAAACTGGCGAAAATGGCGTACTGCCGGAGGCAGGTATACTTGTTCATTGTTCACCATGAAGAGGGATCGCTCACACGCTGGCGAACTGATCTGTAATATTTTAAGGTCCAACTTCAGCAGCAGATCCATATAAGGGACGATCGCTATGCCAAACCCTTGGGCAACCAGCCCTGCGATCACTTGATCCTCTTCCGTTTCATAGGCGATGTCAGGTTCAGCTTCTATGGCCGCAAACATCTGATCCACCACGGCTCGGATACCGGATCTCTTTTCAAAAAAGATCTGTGGATAGGAAAGCGTCTCCGTTAGGTTGATCGTATGCCTGTCAGCAAGCGGGTGCTCTTTGGGAACGATCAGCACCAAATCTTGCTTCTGAACTGGAATAGCTGTGAGATCAAGATTTGCAGTCGGCTGTGAGCAAAAACAAGGTCGACCTTTCGATCCATGAGGTCCTCCAGCAAGGTTTGTGTGACTCCCGTATGAAAGGTAAATTGAATGTCCAAATTATGGTTTTCTTTTAAAAAATCCGCAGCGAGACGAGGAATAAACTCCACGCCCAGTGTACGGAGAAAACCAAGTCGAATCAAGCCTTCACCTCGCGCATTACGCTGGAGCGACTCCACTCCTGCATCCAGTATGGACAATGTATGTTCCGCACAAATCAGGAATTCCTCCCCGAATCGAGTCAATGCTGTATTTTGCCCAATTTTTTCAAACAGCGGCACACCCAACTCATTCTCAAGTTGGGCAATTGCATGGCTCAAACTCGGCTGTGCAATACAAAGCTGCTTTGCTGCCTTGGTATAATGCCGTACATGTGCCAGTTTTACAAAGTATCGCAGATAAAATAAATTCAACGTAGCATCCCCCCTTCTTGTAGATAAACTCATTATATCTCATTTTATAGCTGTTTTCTATTGTTTTATCAAAATAATACATTTTATAAATAATGGACAAACGATTAAACTGATGACATAAGGAGTGGATTGCATATGGTTGAAAAGTTGTCCGTGAAGCAAAAACCAATCTTAAGAGGAGAAGCTGCACTTGCTGTGGCTGTGATTGTCAACACGTTCGGTGTGGTTTTGATGCTCTATTCAGAATCAGGCATTTCCGCTATTTCCAGCGTCCCGTTTGCATTTTCTTTGGTGCTTCCTCAGCTTACGCTTGGCACATGGACATATCTGTTCCAAGGGGTTCTGGTTCTCAGCCTGATGCTTATGCGAAAGCGATTTGTACCACAGTATTTATTTAGCTTTGTTGTCGGCTTTATATTCGGGGTGTTGTTGGATGTCCACGAATTATGGATCAGTATTCTGCCAAGCACCTTTGGTTGGCGTATCATTTATTTTATCGCAAGCTATCTTTTGATAAGTCTTGGGATTGCACTTTCAATCGCTGTTGTTTACCCATTGTTCCAACAGATCTATTCCCAAGGGAACTTTCTCAAATCACTGGCATCGCCTATCCCAAAATCAAGATCGCATTTGACGTGATCTGCCTGGCCATTACCGCCGGAATGACAACGATTTTTCTTGGGCATCTGGAAGGGCTTGGGATCGGCACCATCCTTGCAGCTTTTACCATGGGGAAGGCAATTGGCTTGATTGGCGACAAACTGGACCGGCATTTTCGCTTTGTCTCGTTTCTATCAAAGCCCGGAAGTTCCGATAAAACAAGATAGCTTGAGCAAATATGGAGGTGAAAACATGTCTCAAAACAATCCAATTACCATCAGTTCTTGGTCGCTGGGCGATCAATGTTCCCTGGAGGAGAGAATCAAGGCTGCAAAATCCGCAGGCTTTGAGGGAATCGGTCTGCGAGCCGAAAACTATGTGGACGCACTGGATGCTGGGCTATCTGATGCAGATATGCTTGCGCTTTTACAAAAATATGGGATGCGTGTGACAGAGATAGAATACATAACAGAATGGGCCGAAGTTACCCGTACTTATGAACAGAAATACAAAGAGCAAATATGTTTCCATATGTGTGATTTATTTGGCGTAAAACACATCAATTGTGGGTTGATGGAAACATACCCGCTGGAGAGATCCGCGCAAAAACTGAGAGAATTATGCCAAAGAGCCGGGAATCGTATCATAGCAGTGGAACCCATGCCGTATAGCGGGTTGCCTGATGTACAGAAAGCGTGGGCGGTGATTGAGCGAGCAAGATGCAAAAATGCCGGCCTTCTTCTGGACTTCTGGCATTGGGTTCGGGCAGGGCTTCCGTATACAGAAGATATACTAAACGGTATTCCGGCAGAAAAGATCACTTCCATTCAACTGAATGATGTCCGGCCCTGTCCTTATGCACATAGCGTTCTGCGCGATGAATCCATGCATGACCGAATGAAACCGGGAACCGGCGCAGGAAATACGGCCAAATTCTTGGCCATGCTCCGGCAAAGGGAGTCTCGCCTGCTGTAGTCGCGGTTGAAGTAATCAGCGATGAAGCTCTTGCGCAGGGCGTTATACCTGCAGCACAGGAAGACTATCTGGCCACAAAATCTATTCTGGAGCAGGCATGGCCAGAGCTTCTGTAAATACAATTTTCATTTCAGGAGGAAACATATTTTATGGAACTGCAAATTTCTGGACACACACAGCTTTATTGCCTGCTTGGATCTCCGGTCGGGCATTCCGGGTCCCTGGCTATGTATAATTACAACTTTGCCCGTACCGGCGTGGATGCCGTCCATCTGGCGTTTGACATCCCACAGAACAAGCTGGAGGAAGGGATCGCAGCAATTAAAGCCTTTCATATTAAAGGGTTCAACGTCACCATGCCCAATAAGGCTGCGGTGATCAAATATCTGGACGAGATCACCCCTGCGACCAAATTGATTGGAGCCTGCAACACGGTAACGGTTGCGGAAGATGGGCGACTGATTGGATATAATACCGACGGTATCGGGTTTTCCAACAACATGCGCGCGAATGGAATTGAACTGCAAGGGAAAAAAATAGTCATCCTGGGTGCTGGCGGCGCGGCGTCATCCATCTGCGTACAGGCTGCATTAGATGGCGCTTCTCAAATTACGGTATTCAACCGCCAGGACGAGTTTTATGCGAATGGGGTGAAAATCGTCAATAAACTGATGGATTCCGTTCCTGCTTGCAGAACTGCGATTCACGATTTAGCAGATCGTACTTTGCTTTCACAGCAAATCAAGGACTGTGATATTCTCATCAATGCTACAAAGGTCGGAATGAATCCGATGGATGGCGTTTCCCTGGTAGATCCGTCCCTGCTCCGTCCAGATCTGGTCGTGGCGGACACCGTCTACAATCCCTTAGAAACCCGTCTGATGCAAGACGCGAAAGCGGCTGGCTGTAAAAGCGGTCATAGGTGGTATAGGCATGCTGCTTTGGCGGGGGTGGCGTCTTTCAAGTTATTCACCAATCAGGAAATGCCAAGAGAAGAAGTTCAAGAAAAATTCTTTTCAAGAAGGGAGCGATGACAATGAAAACCTTGACACTCTGCGTTACTTATCACGCAAAACCAGGTATGCGCGATGCCTTTATCCGAGAAGTTTTGCCGGCGGAGTACTGGATGAAATCCGCCGGGAAGATGGCTGCATTTCCTACCAATATTTTTTCAATGCAGAAAATGACGACCAGATCCTTTTACTCGAAAAAATGGTTCTCGGAAGATCATCAGAAAGCACATATGAAGCAGCCGCATATGGATATTTTGATGACGATCAAAAATCGTTATATCAAGGATGTCACTATAGAACGCTTCTGCTAAATCCAGGAAACACGGAGACTATCGTTATTTGGTAAATTTGAATTTGCAGATACATCTCTGCCCTGTTATGAAATTTTAAAAACAGCGAGAAATGAAGGCACTTTGAAATGCCCCCAAAAGGTTCAATGAAGGCGGTAAAAATGGAATACAAAATAGATGATAAAACATTAAAAGCGCCTGCATTTATTGAGTTTGTAAATAAGGTGCGGCAAGGAAATTACGACATAGATAAAACGCAAGACGCTTTATCCAAAACTTTGAATATAACTGCTTACGACGGGGATGAACTTGTAGGTTGCTTACGTATTCTGTCAGATGGTTACTTTTTGGCACAATAACAGAGTTGCTTGTGCTTCCAGACTATCAGAAAAAAAGGAATCGGAAGCCGACTTCTCCAACTTGCCAAGCAGAACACGCCTACCATGCTGTATTTTGGTTCACAGCCGGGAATTGAAGCGTTTTATGAAAAGAACGGTTGTCAAAAAGAGTTTGCAGTCTTATATGATAGAGAAAAATAATACTAACGTAGAAAGCTGCCGTTGCAAGAACACCACTTCCCACGGCAACACTCAGCGAACCAGAGTCGGAGTATGTGCTTCATAAAAAAAGGGGGATCCGTTTGATCATCAGCGCCAGCAGACGGACCGATATTCCCGCCTATTATTCGGACTGGTTTTGCAACCGCCTCCGGGAGGGGTTTGTCTGCGTCCGCACCCCCCATGAACTTCCACCAGGTCAGCCGCATTGCGCTGTCGTCGGATGTGGTGGACGGCATCGTATTCTGGACCAAAGATCCGCGGCCGCTGATGCCCCGGCTGGAGGAGCTGCGGGCGTATCCATACTATTTCCAGTTCACCCTGACCCCTTACGGAAAAGATATGGAACCGGGCCTGCCCGATAAAGGCGCCGTGCTCCTCCCGGCTTTTCAGATGCTGTCGGACATGATCGGCCCCGAGCGCGTCATCTGGCGGTACGACCCCATTCTGCTCACCGCCCGCTACACGGCAGACTTCCATATCACCGCTTTCCGCCAGATGGCTCAGCGGCTGGAGGGGTATACGCACAAATGCGTCATCAGCTTTGTCGACCTCTACCGAAACACGCAGGCCCGCCTGAGCGGTCTGGGCTTTGCGCCGCTCGCGGAAAAGGAAATTGCGGAGCTGGCGCAGCGCCTGGCTGAGATCGCCGGCAGGCACCGCCTTGTATTGGAGACTTGCGCTGAAACAATCGACCTCCGGCGGTTCGGCATCGCGCACGGCCACTGCATCGACCGCCGCCTGCTGGAGCAGCTGGCCGGGTGCCGGCTCGCCTTGGAGAAGGACAGGAACCAGCGCCCCGCATGCGGCTGCACGGCCAGCATCGACATCGGCATGTACGACACCTGCCGCCACGGGTGCAAATATTGCTACGCCACCCACAGCCCCAAAACCGTCGCGCACAATACCAAAGCGCACGACCCCTTCTCCCCGCTGCTCTGTGGGCAGCTCCAGCCGGAGGACGCCGTGCATGCGCGCACGGTAAAGTCCTGCCGGGAGGAACAGCTGCGGTTTTTGGATTGATCTTAAATGAAAACGCAACCCCGGGAGACAGTGTCCGCCTCCCGGGGTTGTCTGCTGTTCTTTCGTCTGCATTGCAAAACCGAGTGCTTTCACCGCATGAAATGGCATCTTTTGTGAGCCGTCTCACCGGTTGTCTGAGCGCCCCCGAAAAGCCTTCACCAATTTTTGGGCCTGCTGCGTAACGCTGCACCACGCGCCGGCGTCCGCCAAAGCACCCAAGCTGCTGCCCACACCCACACCCGCAGCGCCCGCCGCATAGTATTGCGGTGCGTTGTCTGCGGAAATACCGCCTACCGCCACGATCTTCGCTTCTCGGAGCGGTGAGAGAACGTCACGAATGTATCCGGCCCTAGCCGGCCGGCTGGAAACAATTTGACATATTCGCAACCCTGCGCCAAAGCGGCCTGTATTTCGCTTGGCGTGAACACGCCGGGAAAAGCCAGAATGCTGTTTTTCTGGCACAACGACACAACCCCCGGATGGTAATTGGGGGCAACGACGAACTGCGCGCCCGCCTCCAGTGCGCGGGCACACCGATCCTCGTCGGTGATCGTTCCCGCGCCGATATACAGCTTTCCGTCCCAGATTTTACGCAATTTTGTAATCATTTCAAATGCGTCCGGGCTGTCCACCGTCACTTCGGCCAGACGGATGCCCCCCGCATACAAGGCCTGTACCAAAGGCGCCGCCTGCTCATAAGGCCGCCCGCGCAGAATGGCAATGGTTCCTGTTTCCCGCAGCGCATCACGCGTTGACATAAGCTCCTCCTTTAGATGCAAAACAAGTCTTTTAGCAATTTGAAGCAGGCGCACCCGCAGCCGGCGGATCTTCAGCAGCCCAGTGACGCTGAGACCGCAGCTCTCCTCGTAAGAGATGACCCGCAAATTCTGCCGCAGCCTGCTGGGAATTCCCATCAGCGGCAGACAAATCAGGAACGCGTCTGCAAAAACCTTGCGCCCGTACAACACCAGTTCTCCGCACTCCGGTGCAAAAAAGCGCCGAAACGTTTGCCAATCCGCACAGGTGAGCGCTCCCAGCACATGGGAGAGGGCCTGTCGCCGTGTGATGCCATCTGTTTTCTGACGCACCCGTGCACAAAACAGCGCGCGGCTGAGGCCATATTGTTCGGCGGCACGGAAGCCCTGCTGCACGTTGGGCGCATCCATTTCACAGCCGTTGGAACCGGGCAGCGTCACCGAACTTTTTAAAATGGTGTGATTGCAAACAGCCCACAGCAATTCTCCACTCAAGGTTGTGGCTGCCCGTGTGATGCTGCCGTTTTCCACACATATGATTTTATTGTGAGAGCCAAAGTGGACAAAGAGCTGCTTTTCTTCGTCTTCGGAGTCCATCGCTCCAAAGACCTCCACTTCCTCGCCCCGCAGCATATCGGCGTCGTTCGGGTCGTCGGATTCAAACCGGATGCCCGGCACAAAGCAAAACGGAACGTTCGAGATTTCCGGGAGGACGCGCACCTGCGCGTTTGCGGCCAACTGTGGCAGATTTGCCGGCGCCGCGATGTGTTTGACTTCGCACAGGCCAGTATCCGAAGTGATCATCCCGGCGGCGTATATCTCCACGATGGAGCAATTCCACCGGCTCTGCAAAGCGTTCATTTCCCGGCGCACCGCCTCCCGCAAAAGGCTGTTCTTTCCCTCGTGCGCCGCATCGGCAGCACCGACACGGCATTGGCTCTGCGCTAAAATCCGGCCGTTCTCCACCAGCGTAAACCGGGTGTTGGTGGTTCCGCCATCTAGCAACAGCATGCATTTTCTCACAGTGGGTGCCTCCTTTTTGCCTCATATCCGGCCAAAGCGAGCCAGCAGATCCTCCACGGTAGCGCCGGCCAGAATCGCGCGCCGGGTCTCCTCCTCTCTGTCCGCCTGTTCCCGCGCCAGTTTGTACACCTCAGCCAACCGGTCGCATGGGACCACTACCACGCCGATCTCGTCCGCAATCACCAAATCGCCCGGGCGAACCAAAACCCCACCGCACACCACCGGGACATTGATCTCAATGGGCTCCTGTCGGCCGGAGTAGGCCGTGTGCGACGCACGAGGCACTACCGACTTCGCACTGATCGGGAATCCCAGAAGGCGCGCTTCGTCGGTGTCACGGCAGCTGCCGTCAATCACAGCACCTGCGATCCCCCGTTATGAGCCAGACCAGACATCAACCCGCCCCAGATAGAAGTCTCCGTTTCGCCGAAGGCGTCGATGACGATCACATCGCCAGGGCGCGCCACCTGGTATACGGCCAAGCAGTCCACAATATCGCCGGCAGTCAGCTTCACAGTGATCGCCGGCCCGATGATCTTTTTATCTGCCGCCCGCGGCTTGATGTCAGGATGCATGACGTTGCAGCGCTCCATGGCATCCCCCACAACGCAGGACAAGGACAACACATTTTCCATCTCTCGGAAGGGCCGCACAAGTCCTTCATCAATGTCAGGACGCGGACAAATTATCTTTTTCAAAGCATTTCACCTCTTACGACGTTTCAAGCGGAGAAGTGGTATGCACTTCTCACAAAACTTCCCCGGGGATTTTCAACAGATAGTGCTCCTGCCCGTTTTCGCAGGCAAGATAGATTTGCCGAGCCGCTGGATCCCAGAATCCATGCGGATAGAAAAAACTTTCCCCATCTCACACAGATCCACCTTCTTGGACCAGGTCCTCGTCCCGTCAAGCTCACCCACAGGGACAGCGGCGTGCGCTTTCTCCAATCGCAAAAAGCCGTGCTGGCCGTAGGATTGTGGATAGGGACCGTCTTGTCCTCGATCTTTAAAAGCGTGATTTTAGACGCAGGATTTGGAATGTCCGTCGCCTGAGCAGGGCTCCACGTCTGGCCGTCGTCATCACTGAAGGAACGGTAGAGCCGGCCGGTATATTCGGCGCGCATCAACATTACCAACTTACCTGGGGCATACTCACACACATTGTTCTCCCACAGTGGAACGTCCGCTGTCAGATACCCTCTCAGATCGAAGGACTTGCCCCGGTCATCTGAAATCAGCGCGCCGCACCGGAACGGCCAGCGCGGATCAATACCGCCATTGGGTACAGCACTAACCGTCCAGTCCCAGCCGTCCAGACACTCCTGCCAGTAAAAGGGAAAAACCCAACGGCCGCTGTTCAGCGCCACGCCCTGCCGCACACTGCCACTGAGCAGGCCGTTGGGCAAAGACTGCGGCTGCGTCCAGGTCTTGCCGTCGTCATAGCTGAAGCTGCGGTAAAGGATGAGCTCTCTATACCGAGAAGGAGCGTAATAGGTCATAACAAACAGGCACACCGTATTCCCTTCGCAGAAGAGCTCGGTCGCCCAAACCGCCCGCTCACCATGGCGGAACAGGACCTGAGGTTCGCTCCAGCTGATCCCGTCATCCTGGCTGCGCACAGCGATTACAAAATTCTGATTGTCTGGCTCCGTGTGGCCGCCGCTGAGAAAAACGCACAGCAAATCCCCGTTGGGCATCCGCCGAAGCAGAGGCTCTCTGGCGTATTCAAAACGGGGCTGCGCCCTGAGAATCAGTGCTGCGGGAAAACGAAAAGCTGTTTTTGCATCCATATGATGGTCATACCTTCCCTGTGTTGGCATTGCCGGGCAATTATTCTTTCATCGCACCGACGGCAATGCCTTTTGTAAAGTATTTTTGGAAGAACGGGAAGATCACAATGACAGGCAGGGTCCCGATAAACGCCATTGCCATCCTCACTGTGCTGGAGGGCACGTTTGCAATGATGGAATTGACATCCGACGTGACCGACATGTTCTGGGATAAGAACTGCAGATCCATCATGATCTTGTTTAAAAAGTTTTGCAATGTGTAATAGGGAACTTCTGTGACAAACAGCAACCCATTGTACCAGTCGTTCCAATAACCCACGCCGATGAGCAGGCCGACCGTAGCCAAAATAGGTTTGGAAATCGGAAGCACCACGCTCAGAAAAGTGCGCAACTCGCCGGCACCGTCGATGCGCGCAGCCTCCAGCAGCGCTTCAGGCACGTTGTTTGCAAAAAAATGTGCGCACCAGCAAAATGTTGAACCCGTTTACCAGCAGATGCGGGAACAGCAGCGCCCAGTAGGTGTTTTTGATGTCGAAAAGCTGGATGTACATCAAATAGGTAGGCACCATGCCACCGTTGAACAGCATTGTGAAAAACACAAAGAACATCAGCGCACGCCTTCCGATCAAATCTCGGCGCGAGATGGCATAGGCAAGCAGCACCGTAGTGGAAAGCCCCAGAATCGTACCCGCAAAAGTGACGAAGATGGAGTTGAAGAACGACGTGGAAATCACACCGCTTTGTTTGAGTAAGAACTCGTAGGCTTCTAAGCTCCATTCTTCCGGAAAAAACGAATATCCATACAGATTCAAAGTGTCGTTGTCGGTAAATGAAGCGATGGCCATAAGCACAATCGGCAGTACGCATACCAAGCTGACCAATGAAAATATGACATACGCTACAATTTGTGCTGTAGAACTCTCCCTCTTTGAACCGCGAATTTTCAAAATCCCCACCTCTTTAGAACAATGCGTTTTCCGGGCTGATTTTACGAACGATCAGATTGGTGATCAAGATCAGTACGAACCCGACGATGGACTGATACACGCCTGCGGCGGACGCCATACCTACATCCCCCAGCTGAATCAGGGCCCGGTACACATAGGTATCGATGGTATTGGTCACACTGAACAGTGCCCCTGAGTTTTGCGGCACCTGGTAAAACAGGCCGAAGTCGGAGAAGAAAATCCTGCCGATGGCCAGCAGCACCATCATGATGACTGTGGGCTTCAAAAACGGAAGCGTGATATACCAGATCTGCTTGAGCTTTCCCGCGCCGTCCAGCTGAGCAGCCTCATAGTAATCGCTGCTGATCGAGATCACAGTAGCATAGTAAATAATTGCCAAAAAGCCAAAATTCTTTAGTGTGTTGACAAACACCAGTATGAACGGCCAATACTGGGGTGTGGTGTACCAGTTGATCTCCTCCTTGCCCATAGGGCGTAGAATCTGTGTGTTTACAAATCCCATGTCATTGCTGAGGAAGGCATACACCAAGTATCCAATGATGATGATAGATAAGATATACGGCAGCAAAATAACCGTTTGAAACGACTTGACGAAAAAACGGTTTTTGATTTCATTGAGCAGGATGGCAATCGCAATGGCCACCACCGTGTTCAGCACAATGAAAACAAGATTATAAAGCAGGGTGTTGCGGGTTATGACAAACGAAGTGGACGTGCTGAACAGGTATTTGAAATTTTGAAAACCGCACCACGGGCTACTGTAAATCCCGTCCTTAAAATTGAAGTTTTTGAAGGCCACCACCAATCCGCTCATTGGGATATAATTGTTAATCAACAGATAGATGAGCCCTGGCAGAGCCATAAGATACAGCGGCAGCTGCCGCTTGACTTTCCGAAGAGTTTTTTCGCTCATTTTCATCCCTCCAACAGTCTGTTGCGGGTCTCAGGCCGCGTCTGCAATCCCTTGAAATACTGCAAGGCCGCAGGGCACGGGTTACCCCACGGCCTTGCTGTTCGATTTTCGCTGTGTTCCGTCACAATTCACGAACAGGGCCGTTATGGCGCGTCATCGCGTTCGCCAAAACAGCTCAGCTTTGCGCGGCCACCCAGGCATCCAGTTGGCGCTGCTTTTCGGCAATAACTTTCTCGATACCTGCTTCCCGCAGGGCCTGCTGGAATTTGGGCAGATATTCCTCCGGATCAAGCTCGCCGTTTTCCAGGCCCAGACGATACTCGGCAAGTACGCTGTCCAGCGCGGCAATCTCGGATTTTACGGGAGAAGGATCAAACATGAAGCCAACCGCTTTGGATATCACCGCGCTCTCGTTGAACGCCTTCATTTCCTCGTAGTAATCGTCTGTACCGACCGTCTCCCACGCATAGGAGATCAGCTGATTTCCGAAAGACCATCCCTGATTCAGACCGTAACCGTCGTTGTCAGAAGTGACACCTTCCGGATAGCGGATCAGCGTATCCGTATCAGGCACGCGCTCATAGTGAACACCTTCAATACCCCAGTCCAGAATATTCAACACTTCCGGATCGGAATACAGCAGGTTCAGGAACTTCAGCACCGGTGCCTGATCTTCGCAGGTAATGGGAATTGCCATAACCACGCCATTGATGGTGTCGTTGGTAGAGATGGGCGTCGTCAGAATTCCGTCCAAGGTGGGAATGCCGGTCGTGTTCTCCACGTCCACGTAGCTGCCCGGCTTCTTGTCGCCCAGATACGAGAACAGCCGTCCGGACTTGTACAGGTTGATGCCCGTATCGGGGTTGATGGAGCCGTCGCTCAAAATCCAGCCTTTGTTATACCAGTCGCGGATGTAGTCCAACGTCTGGGCATACCACTCGGTTTCAAACAGGTTTTCCAGAACCAGATCGTCACCACCGCAATCCATCAGGACGCCATAGTAGTCACCCATCTTATCAAAGCTTGCAAATCCCGATTCCATAACACTCTTGCCGTTGTCCTGGGAAGATGTCATGACCAAATTCGGTTCCAGTGCGGACATCTTTTCAAACAAAACAGCCAAATCGTCTACGTTCTGAATTTCCTCGGCCGCTTCAAGCAGCCCGTGCTTTTCCAGAAGGTCGCGATTCAAGCTCACACCGCGCCGGGTCGCCATATCCTTGTTCACCGGGAAGCCGTACACATTGCCGTTCACAGTGACCGAATCCATATAGTCTCCCAGTGCATCCAGCACGCCAGGAGCATACTCAGCCATCAGGTCCGGGTCCACTACCGCCAGTTTGTTCTGGTTGATGGCAGAACTGAAATTGCCGCCAAACATAATGTACAGATCCAGTTTCTCTCCGCCGGAGATCATCAGGTTCATCTGCTGGTCGTATGTGCCCAGGCTGAGGGGCACCAACTCGACCTCTGCATGGATCTTCTCGCGCAGCTGCTCGTTCAGTGCGTCCTCGATCATTTGCATATCCTGCGGGATAAACAGGTTGCAGAAGAACGCAAACGTAATCTGATCGTAATCGTCATCAGCATCAGCGGTTCCCGTCGCTTCGCCGGAGGCGGCGGGGGATGAGCTGTTGCCGCACCCGCTCAGAAGCAACGTTGTAAATAGCACCAGTACTAAAAGTAGGGATAACCATCGAAATTTTTTCATGTTGCACTCCTTTTCTGTATGATTTTGTTGATATTTGGCTTCGCCATGCCCTATGGTGCTAGTTTAGCACGTTTTTTTGAGGCCAAACTACTTCTATTTAGACTTTTTGTTCCGAATTTTCTACCTAATATATAATAATTATAATTTTCGTGCTATAATACAGGTGCATTTGAACAATCTTTGAGGAGGATTTTGATGAAAAACAAATATCCCTCCATTTCCCATGGCTACGCGACAGCAGCCTACAACGCCAGCTCACCTTCTTTATTGTTCTTTTTCTGGTCCCTCTTCATATTTTGCTTCTGGGTATCACTGCGGCGTCTACACTGATCATGTACCAGCACACCCGCACTACCTATCAGAACATGATTGATTTCTTCATGGATGAAATAGACACCAGCCTGGATTTTATCAGCCGCTTTTTGGTGAATACCGCGGCGGAGAACAGCACCTTTCAGAGCATCGCGTACGACTATTCCGACGTAGACCTGAACATGGAAAGCATCCGCCTTTACCGGTATCTGCAGCATAACGTCGTGCTGTACCCCGACCTGCAATACCTGTTTGTGCATAAAACACGGACGGAGCCTCTAATCGTACTGGCCCCCAACCCGACCTATTACGCCTTCTCCTATCCAATTTCGAAATGCGGAACTACCTGATAAAATATCTGGCTGCCAACACCGACGGAGCCGGGAATGGCAGCTGCTAACCATTGAGGGCCAACAATACCTTCTGTGCATGCTCAAATTCAACGACACGCAGCTCGGCGCCCTTGTACCTATCAGCGCACTTTTGGAAAAACTGGAAAAGTATCAAATTGAAAACGGACAATTCACTGTGACAGCGTATGTGCCACAAGACGGTGCGCCGCGCCTTTTTGCACGGCTGACACTCCATGAGCTGCGCATTTACGCCCACTCCTCTACCGGGGACTTTTCCATCGAACTGCGCTCCTCAGCGCCATTTGACAGCAATGCGCCCTTTGTGTTCTATCTTTTATGCACCGTGCTTTCCCTGGCACTGCTGGCCATTATCCCCCTCTCACGCCGCTACATGTGCCAGCATTTTTCCAAGCCCATCGACATCGTTTCTCTCATATGCGGCGCGTGCAAACAGGCGACGCCTCCGTCCGCCTGCCGAACGATATCGGCAGCTGCGAAATGAACATTTTGGCACAGGCTTTCAACCATATGATGGACGATATCCAGCAGTTGAACGATCGGGTCCTGGATGAACAGAAACAGCGCAGCCAGGTGTATCTACAGTGCATGCAGCTACAGCTCAGCCCCCATTTTTTCCTGAACACGCTGAACACCATTTATCTTCTGTCATACAACGACGAACATAAGAAGTTGCAGGATATCACATTGAATATGATCGAATACTTCCGCAACGTATTCAACAGCTCCAGCCCCACGATTTCACTAGGCAACGAGCTACTACAGTGCCGCCGGTATATCTCTATCTATCAAATTCGCAAGGATCAGACCATCGACTTTCTGACCGACGTACCGGAATCTGTGATGGAGTACCCGGTCCCGCCGCTCTCGATACTGACCTTTGTGGAAAATTCGCTGAAGCATGCCGTACAAAACGGCGTACGCCTTCAAATCAGTGTGTCTATTCGATGCGTTGCGCTGCCAGAGGGCGGCATTGGCCTGCAATTTCGCCTTGCGGACAACGGACAGGGCTTCCCTGGCCCCATCCTTGAACATCTGAATGCAATGCATCCGCCGATGGAGGTGACCGGCAGCCACATAGGGCTGCCCAATCTGCAGAACCGCTTATTCTATTACTACGGCACACGCACCTCTATCTGGTATGCGAATGCAGAGAACGGTGGTGCGCAGGTCACCGTAATCATTCCCATCACTTTTTAGACAGGAGGAGCCTATGACGGTTTTGATGGTAGACGACGAGCCGCTGACCATCCAAACGCTGGCCAAAAACATCGACTGGGCACACTTAGGTGTCTCGGCAACGCTGCTGGCCTTTAATGCCGAGCAAGCGAAAGAGCTGTTTGACGCAAGCGATAAAATTGATATTATTTTGTGTGATATCGAGATGCCCGGAACGGACGGCTTCTCCCTGTTACAATGGGTCCGCGAGCATCATTCCGAAACAAAAATGGTGATCATCACCAACCATGCGGTCTTTCGATATGCCCAGCAGGCCGTGCATCTGGGTTGTGTAGACTATCTGACAAAGCCGCTGAATCCGGAGGCGGTGTCGGAGATGCTCCGCGCCATCATCAAGGAGAAAACCGACCGACTGGTCTCCTTGGCCGAGAACGAGGCGGCCAAGCGAAACGCCTTGTGGCACGACATGCTGAGCAATCGGTTCTCCAACACCGCAGCGTCGTTTCCTGCGGAAAAATTTGCCGGCTATCTTTTCATTCCATGTCTGTTCAACGCATACTCGCATGCCTCGCTGAAACCGCAGGCCATTGTGGATTTGCGTTTTCAGGTCAAAAAGGAGCTGGCGGACAAGACCAAGAGAGACCCCTGTGTGATTCTGTTCCCTTGGCAGACCGGGCAGGTGGTGATGATCCGGGTGTTGACGGACTGCACTCCGGGGTTATGCAAAACACACTTGGCGCTGTTGGAAACACTGGCCCAAGAGGTGTCGGCGCGGTATGGCTGCAGTTACCTGATTGCAGAACCTCTTGCGTTTCCCGCAGTGTTGGACGAGGCCAAAAACATGTATAAATTTTCGTCGGATTTCCCCTGTTACTCCAGCATCCACTACAACTCGGAGACTGAACACGCTTATCGCGTCCAGCGGGAACCTGTTGTGGAGGCCAAAAAATTTATTGAACGCTACTTTGAAAGCGATATCAGCCGCAATCAGGTCAGTGAATATGTCCATCTGCACCCCGATTATCTAGATCGGTTGTTCAAAGCGGAACTGAATATGTCTGTCGCCTATTTCATTCGGGAGAAGAAAATTGCAAAAGCACAAAAGCAATTGCGCACCACTTCGATGAGCATCAGCGAGATCGCCTTTCAGGAGGGATACACCAATCTGTCCAATTTTACCGAAGCCTTTAAGCGTATCACTGGTCTGACGCCGCAGGAATACCGAAAAAAGAACACCTGAATTTCCCTCGTCATCCGTCTTCGCGCATGCCCTTGCGTTACGATGAGCATGATAAGGAGGAGCTTGAAATGAAGCATAGCACCATTCCCGGCACGTCGCTTGCCTTCCCGCGTGTAGCCGCCAGTTTCGCACCGCCGTCCACTGACTACACTGAGACGGAAACCTACTACCTGCTGGACGCATATTTAGAATCAGGAGGTGTGTTTCTAGACACCGCCAACGTATATGGACGATGGTTCCCAGGCGGAAAACCGCTCAATGAGCTTTGGATGGGCCGCTACTTTGCCCGGCGCAAAAACCGCCACAAATTCCTTCTCGACAGCAAGGGCGGCGCCTTTGATCCCTGGAACAAAGGCGTCGTACGAGTCAACGCCCGTGTATCCGCGCCGATTTGGAAAACAGTTTATCCAATCTGAAAACAGATTATCTGGATTACTACTGGGTGCATGTGGATTGCCCCCAGACGCCGGTAGAGGAAATTTTGGAAGTGGTGAATGAAGAGAAAAAGCGGGTAAGATCCGGCATTTTGGCTGCTCAAACTGGAGCGCCCAGCGCATCGAACAGGCACAGAACTATGCCGCCCGTCATCATCTGGAAGGTTTCACAGCCAACCAAAGTATGAAAAATCTGGCCTGTCCCAACCTGCAGGCCGTTTGTGATGACGGGATGACCTATATCTCCAGCGAGCTGGAAAAGCTGCACCGGGAAAAGGCATTTCCCCTGTTTGCCTACACAGCAGCCGCGCGAGGATATTTTTCACTGTTCGACCAGCCTGCGTTTCTCAGTTCCGACGTTTATCGATCGCCCCGCACCTTGTTTGAAAATCCCACCACCCGCAAACGCGCGCAGGCAGTCCGCAAACTGGCCAATGAAACCGGCTGGGATCCCTCGCAGATCGCGCTGGCCTATTTGTACCACCAGCCCTATCCCACAGTTCCGGTGATAGGGGTACAAAGTGTGCGCGACATCTGCAACGTCCTCGTTGCCATGGAACTGCCTTTGACCCCAAATATGATTTGCCAAATCGCACAAAGGGGGAAGCGCAGCCATGAACAGGCAAAAAGCATTTTGGCAGTGGGTGCGCATGTGGGCGACATGGAGCTAACTTCCGGAGGGCTTTTGGCTACCTGCTCCCGGCTGGGCTGGAAGGTCGTTCTTGTCACGCTGACCAGTAGCGAACGCAGCGCCCCCGAGGGCATGGATCTAAAGCAGGTGAAGCAGACCAAAGTGAAAGAGGCTGCGGCTTTCGCCCGTGTGTTAGGCGCGGAATCTATCGTACTGGACATTCCGGACGGTTTCTTAAAGCCGTCGCGAAAGGTCAGCTTTCTGCTTCGAGACCTGATTTGCAGGAATACGCCAGAGATTGTAGTGACCCATTATGCCAGTCCCCATAAGGATCACATGGCGTGCCACACCATTGTGAACCACGCCGTGTTTTATGCGTCCCTGCCCAATTCCCGGCGAGGAGATCTGCCCCACAGTGTTCCCCACCTTCTTTATGCAGAAAACTGGGAAGATAACGAGGACTTTAAAAAGAGCTGTATATCGACACCAGCGAGGGTTATGCACTGTGGCAGGATGCGCTGCAAAAAGAAACATCCGTTTTACAGTGCCCGTTTTTGCCAATCGTGGAATACTACACCGTGAAAAGCCGGCTGAACGGCATTCTTGCCCATACCGGCCACGCGGAATGCTATGCCCGGGCTGCGGGCCATCGAACGGTGAGGCAAGTGTCTCCTGTCGCCCGGGAAGGGGCCTTTCAAACCATGCCCACTCTTTTGTTGCAGCCATAGATCTCCCCGGCTCGGTTCCAAGCAAGACGGCTGCATCTCCCGCTAGGCTGCCTGAAGGCAAGGCCTTTTGTCCCATTTCCCGCGTGCGTCGCAAAGGGATTTGCAAAAATAGAACAGGCGATTTCATTCCTCTTACAAATTTTCTCCGGATGCATCTTTCGTCTTCTGATCTTTCAAACAGTGTAAGCCCGGCATTACTGCCGGGCTTACAAATTACTAGCGGTGAATTCTACTATTTCCCCAACCCTTTTAACTTTTCGCAAATTGCGCTTAGGTATTATGCTTGAGTTTTAAATACTTTTTGACAGACAAAAGACTCAGGCTCTATGATACACAAAAAACAAAAAGAAAGGAAGAGAACAATTATGAGCAAAGTTATATGTTCTCCCGGATGCTATATCCAGGGAAACGGAGAATTAAAGAAATTGGCTGACTATTGTGCAAAGGCAGGTGCTAATAAGGCATACTTGCTGATTGATAAGTTTATTTATGATACATACAAAGATAATATCGAAAGCAGTTTTAAGGTAAAGTGTCTTAGATATACGATGGAAATTTTCGGTGGAGAATGCTCAGAAAAAAGAAATTCGTAAGCATCAGAACGCATTGGGACAATCAGATATTGTCATCGGCATCGGCGGAGGGAAGACATTGGATACGGCAAAAGCAATATCCTTCTATTCCAATATCCCTGTGATCATTGTTCCAACAGCCGCATCTACGGATGCTCCCTGTAGCAGATTATCCGTAATATATACGGATCAGGGCACTTTTGACCACTATCTTCCGCTGAATAAAAACCCTGATATGGTCATTATGGATACAGAAGTTATTGCAAAGGCTCCCGTACGGTTCTTGATGGCCGGGATCGGAGATGCGCTGGCCACCTATTATGAGGCGGCAGCCTGCGAACAATCTGATGCTGTAACAATGGCAGGCGGCCATATTACGAAAGCCGCAATTACTCTTGCTAAACTTTGCAAAGACACGCTCCTTGAGGACGGTTTAAAGGCAAAAGCAGCTGCAGAAAAAGGTGTCAGTACAAAAGCACTTGAAAATATTGTAGAAGCCAATACTTATCTAAGCGGCATCGGATTTGAAAGCAGTGGTCTTGCCGCCGCCCATGCTATCCATAACGGATTGACGGTTCTAGAAGAAACTCATCATCTTCTTCACGGCGAAAAAGGTCGCTTTCGGTGCAATCTGCCAGATGGTTTTGGAAAACAGACCTCTTCATGAGATTGAAGATATTATTTGTTTCTGTAAAAATGCAGCCTTCCTACAACATTTGAGGACTTAGGTATTGATCAGGTGGATGATACCCGACTGTTGGAGGCTGCTGCCGCAAGCTGCGACAAAAACGATACGATGGGAAACATGCCGTTTCACGTAGACGCGGAAGATGTATTTGCCGCAATGATAACAGCAGATCAGATTTCAAAAAATATATAGACCATTTTAAAGACGAGCCGGATATTACTATGCACTGGTGAAAATGCGCTGCGGGTCGCCCGTACAGGAGATAGCTTCTTTTCATGCACACTTCTGGCTGATTAGCAATTTTGATTTTTAGCCGGTCTGGTGTAATCGATTTTTCATTTGAGAGCTTCACTCTTCATACCTGCATAGATACAGATGAGATACAAAGAAGGATACTCGATCATATGACAGGCTTCCACAAAGCGGTCATCCAGTTCATCCTCCGGCGATTGCGGGACGTACTCGACCTTCCAGCGTTCCAAGAGGTGCAAATAATCGCACAGCACCCGCTGACAGTACATCTCGCCATCCCGGAAGGCCCGTGCCAGTGGATATGGTTTGTTCAGCGCCACGGCTGCCGGGGACTTGTCTGGGTCGATGCCGAAATCATAGGCCAGCTTCTTTGCGGCCTTGTAGCCGCTCAGACCGAACAGCTGCGCCACGAAGTCAATCACATCACCGGTGGCCCCGCAGCCAAAGCAGTAAAAATAATCCCTGTTCAGCTTCATGCTGGGATGCCGGTCATCGTGGAAGGGACAGCAGATCATATCGCCCCGGTTGACCTTATAGCCGTAGTGCTCGGCGGCCTGTTTTACGGTGACAGAGTTTTTCACAGTTTCAAAAAATGTCAAAATAGTACCTCCATATCTGGGCATAGAAAAAGCGGCCTGCCCTTGTCGGGCAAGCCGCTGCGTTCGGTGTTATGCGGTTTTGTTGGTTTCCACAGGTTCCGGCTCGGATACTGCATCCGGCGGCGGAAGTTCCCGTTTTTGCTGGCGGTAGAACCGCTGTCGGCAGGCGGGCGTACAGAATTTGGCGTTGGGGCGGATGGAGTGGAAGGTCTCCCCGCAGCACTGGCACACCAGCTGGTACGGTTCACCCGGAACAATCAGCCCCTCGGCAATCTTCTGTTTGCGCTCCTTCTGGCGCAGGTATTTTTCATGGTCACGGATGCGCTTCTGGCGGCGCTTTTCCTCCGCAGCCAGTTCTTCCGGGGTCGGCTCCGGCATGGGTACGTCAAATTTGCCGATGAACTTAAGATATATTTCAATCTCCTGGATGCGTTCGCCGGTGCTGCGGTCGGGCGCATGAACTACGATTTTCTCCACAAACTCGTTGATCATCGGCGCGGTCAGCTCGGAAAAATCCGTGTACTTTTTCGCCAGGGCCAGGAACTTGTTGGCGCGGTCGGTGTCCTCGTTGAACTGGCCAAGGCTGGCCTGGTCGCTGGCAAGGGTCTGTTCCAGTTCGTCCTGCTCCTTCTCATATTCGGTGGACAACATCTCGAACCGCTTTTCCTCCAGTTTGCCCATCGCATAGGTTTCGTACAGCTTTTTAATGAGCATATCCAGCTCCGCGATCCGCTTTTTCGCCTTGGCCACCTTGCGCTTCAACTCTTTGGCGACCTCCTGCTGGCGCACCTGAGAGATGCTGCGCACCTTTTGGATGAATTCCTCGCGGTTGGAAATGGCATAACTGGCGGTGGTGCGGATAGTCTCCAGCACCAGTTCATTCAACGCCTTGGTGCTGACGCTGTGAGAAAAGCACTGTTTGGTTTCCCTCTCGATAGTCAGGCAGTAGGTGGAGCAGTTATAGGTATCGCTGCCGTACTCTCTACCGTCCGATCTGGTATGCCGCCCTCGATGATTGTACATCTTGGCCCCGCAGTCGGCGCAGAACACCAGGCCCGTGAAGGGGTTGGCGACGCCGGTGGTATCCGTCCGGCGCACCGTCCGCTTCACCTGCTGGGCCAGATGCCATGTCTCCGGGTCAACAATGGCCTCGTGGGTGTTCTCAAAGATCAGCCAATCTTCCGGGGCGTTCTTCACCCTCTTGTCCCGGTAGGACTTTTTGGAGGAACGGAAGTTCACCGTATGCCCCATATATTCCGGCCTCTCCAACAGGGTGCTGACGGTGTTGCCATACCAGTCATAGGGGCGGTTCTTGTCCAGCATGGATGTGCCGCTCTTTTTGCCCTGCTTTTTCTGCTTCGCCCGCTGCTTGGCGAGATAGTAGCCGGGGCACTCTACTTTCTCGGCGGTGAGCATTTTGGAAATCTCATAGGGGCCGTGCCCCTCCACGGCCAGCCGGAAAATGCGCCGCACCACGGCGGCGGCTTCCTCATCCACCAGCCAGTGGTCTTTGTCCTCCGGGTCTTTCTTGTAGCCGTAGATGGCGCTGTTGGAGGTGGGCTTGCCCGCCTTGCCCTTCACCCGGTAGGCCGCCGCAACCTTTTTGGACTGGTCGCGCAGATACCACTCGTTCATGATATTCAAAAACGGCGCAAATTCGCTGCTTTCCTGTTCGTCGCTGTCAATATTGTTGGCAACAGCAATAAAATGAACCCCATACTGCCGGAACATGATCTCGGTATAAAAGCCGGTTTGCAGGTAATTACGACCGATCCGACTGAGGTCTTTGCACAGCAGGTGGGCCACCTTCCCGGCCTCAATGTCAGCGACCAGGCGTTTCCAGCCCGGACGCTCAAAATTGCCGCCCGACCATCCATCATCCGTGTAGTGGACGAGGTTGGTGTAGCCCCGCTGTTTTGCAAAGCTTTCGAGATACCGTTTCTGGTTCAGAATGGAGTTCGAGTCGCCCGCAACGTCGTCGTCACGGGACAAGCGCTCATAGAGCGCGGTGATTTTTTCTTCCGTCTGTCTGGTTGCCATATCAGGCGCTCCTTTCAGACTGACGGCTCATTTGTGGCAATTTCATTATACCATATTCCCCGTCCATTGCCAGCCCATCATTGCGGATCAGCCGCAAAATTTTATCTTCCATCGTCTCGCTTGCAGTTTCGCTGAGATGGACACGCACCTTGTAGGTGGTCTTGCCGATATGCCGTGTCAAAAAGATGCCCTTCGTTTCTGCCATTGAACCTCTCTTTCTTGCGCCCAGGGCGCAGCCATTGTATAATGTGAATAGTTCCGTTTTGTGTAACTGTTAAAGCACACAGCTACTTGCGGTGCATCAGCATGGCGCGGTTCCTCCTTTCTCTCGCCTGTCAGTCGTTTTGTAATCTGATTGTTTATTATTTGGGTTACTATCTCTATTGATAGGAGAAAAAGCGGGTGTAAAACGGAACCATTTTCGCAGAAACACAAAAATATTTTTTGAGGGAGGCGAGGTCATGGCGCTGATACTGGACGATGACGGCCTGCTGGATGCGGCGGATGGCTTCGCCGGTTGGGACGATGCGCTGACAGACGATATGCTGGCGCAGGAGCTGGAACAGGAACGCGCCGTAGAGCTGGAAAGCGAACTGGAGCAGGACGAACGGCCCATTGATTACGACACCGAGCTGGAGGACGCGGAGGAAGAAGCCGCGCCCACCAGCGGAAAGCGGCTGAAACGGGAACTGCGGGCCGAGGCGCTGCGCCGGTTGGAGGATGCCGCCCGGACGGCGGAGGACTTCGCCGTTGTGGTGGAAGAATGGAACAAGCTCGACCGCAATCGGGAACGCCGGGAACGGGATCACGAAAACCTGCGGGGCGATGTGCCGTTGGAATATCAGGCCGTGCCGGAGCCGAAGATCGTGCCGCGCTGGCTGAACAATCCGGCGATGCGCCAGCTGTGCAGCGGCAACTTCCTTGACGTTCTCTTTGACTGCCCCTACGAGATGCACCAGCTGACGGCCAATGCGTTCCTGTCCGGCATGATTGAGGAATTGAGTGAGGAACACAAGGAAATCCTCTATTTTCTCTCTATCCGGCTGTACAGCACCACCCAGCTGGCGCAGATACGCGGCCAGTCTGACAGAAATATCCGCAAGGTGCGCAACACCATCCGAAAAAAGCTGCAAAAGAAGCTGTACGCCCATCTCTGCCGGATGCAGGACGAGGGCAAAAGCCTGACGCTGCGGGAGCGGCAGTTTATGGAGGAATATGCTGCGTTGCTTGAGGAAAAGGGCAAAGACGCTGTGATACGCCGGGAGAACAAAACCAAACGGCGCAAGAAAAAAGCCGCCCTTGACGACGGCAAGGACAGCAAGTAATATATAAGCGTGAAATAAGATTACATAGTATAAGGAGGGTGTTCATGGAACATACCGAAGCAAAGCAGGCCATGAAAGAACTGACCATGATGTTGATTTATCTTTCCCGTTTTTGCGAACGGGAAAAGTTCGCGGAAGCCAAACACTTCTATGCCTGGAAAGGTTACGATTTTGATGTGCTGAATGGACTGGACGATGAAGATTTGATCCGTCAGGGTAGCCGCAGGAGCAAGAGCGTTTATTTGACCGAAACGGGCAAGGAATACGCCCAGTCGCTACTCGAAAAGTATGGTATTGACGATTGGAAGTGAGGGACGGTGGCATGAAGAATCTGTTTGAACAGTCCCGTTCCCATTGGGTGCGGTATGACCGCTATGAGCTGAAAACCGCCGCTGATGGGAAGCGGTACGTCACACCGGCGAAAGACGCGAAGCCCGATGTGTATAACCCCATGAAGGAAATGCCCGGCATGGTGCTGGACGCCCTCAATGTGGGGATGCTGATGATGGGCCGCCGGACGGATGTGGACGTGGAAACGGCCATTCTGGAATTTGTCACAAAGTACGGCCTGCTGGGCCTGATGACGGCGCTGCCCACCACGCCGTCTTTCATGGATTACGAGGCTGTTTACCTGCCGAAGAATCACTTCATCAAGGAAGAAACGATGGAGACGGAGCGCTACCTTGCGCTGTTCTATCCCTGTGAGCAACTGGACATGGTGAAAAAGGGCGTGGAATCTGACTGGACGGTTTCAAATGACCGCACGATGATCGCGCTGACCATGACCTTTGCCGACGAGCCAATGGCGAAAACGATGAGCTTCCAACGTGAATATGCGGAACCCTACGATTGGATCGCCCAGCAGCTCAAGGACTGGGCCTTCACGCTGACGACTTCCATTTTGTATTACCACGATTACGATTCCATCGATGAGGGAACTCGGAACCTGTACCGCAAGGCAATGGCTGCATTTGGCGGAATCGCCCCCAGCTACCACATCGAGCTGCTGGATAAGCCCACCATCTATTGGGATTTTCACTCCCTGCTGCTGGGCATCCAGATGATGTTTAGCTTCATGCTGGTGGACGAGGCAAGACCGCTGCGCCTGTGCAAGCACTGCCAGAAGGTGTTCCTGGGCAGCCGGTCCAACGCCGCCTTTTGCAGCCCACGGTGCAAGAACCAGTACAATGTCTACAAGAGCCGGGGAAAAACAGAAAGAACAGGACGGTGACGAAAATGCCTGAGAGCCAGAACACGGAATGGAAAAGCAAGTGGAAGGATGACTATCTGGAATGGATTTGTGGCTTCGCCAATGCACAGGGCGGCAAGATTTATATCGGCTGCGATGACGAAGGGAATGTCGTGGGCCTGCCTAACGCCCGCAAGCTGCTGGAGGACATTCCCAATAAAATCCGGGACGCAATGGGCATTATTGTCGGTGTCAACCTGTTGGACGAGGACGGCAAGGAATACATTGAGATCGACGTGCCGCCGTATCCCATCGGCATCTCCTGCAAGGGCGTCTACTACTACCGCAGCGGCAGCACCCGGCAGATTCTGACCGGCCCGGCGCTGGAAGCCTTCCTCATGCGCAAGCGGGGTGCGACCTGGGACAATCTGCCGCTACCGGCTTTTTCGCTGGACGATGTGGATGACGAAACGGTGGCTCATTTTAAGCAGTGGGCCGCCAAAAAGGGACGCATTGACCGAAGCGTGCTGGATGAGCCAAAAGACGTGCTGATGGAAAAGCTGCACCTGATGAACGGCCCGTATCTGACCAATGCAGCCATGCTCCTGTTCAGCAAAGACCCGGAGAAATGGCAGCTGGGCGCGTATGTGAAAATCGGCTATTTTGAGACGGACGCCGACCTGCTGTATCAGGATGAAATCCACGGTTCCATCCTGGAACAGATTGACAAAATCGTGGAGCTGGTGTATCTCAAGTACATGAAGGCCAAAATCACCTATGAAGGGATGCAGCGAATCGAACGCTACTTTGTGCCGGAAGAGGCCTTGCGGGAAGCCTTGCTGAACGCCCTGTGCCACAAACAGTATCAATCCGGTGTGCCCATTCAGATCAGCGTATATGAAGATAAGCTGTACATCGCCAACTGCGGATGCCTGCCGGAAAACTGGACGCTGGAAAACCTGATGAACAAGCACGCTTCCAGCCCCTACAACCCCAATATTGCCCATGTGTTTTATCTGGCGGGCTTCATTGAGAGCTGGGGCAGGGGCATTGAAGAAAATCTGCTCTGCCTGTGAAAAGGACGGCGTACCGCAGCCGGAATATACGATCAATCCCGGCGATATTATGATAAAATTCACCGCGCCGGAAGATCGGGTCATCCGTTCTGTTACCGGCAGGGTGACAGAAAAGGTAACAGATAAAGTGACAGATACGCTGGATGAGACATCACTGAAAATTCTGAATCTCCTTGCCGTCGATCCAGCATACACAACGACTTTCCTTGCCGAAAATCTGTCTCTGAGCCGGAAAACCGTGTCGCTTAGATTAAAAATGCTCAAAGAGAACGGCTTGATTGAGCGCATCGGTTCCGACCGCAAAGGATACTGGAAGTTGCTGAAATAACGAAAAATGCCCTCGCGGCAGGCTGATAAGGCTTGCTGCGAGGGCATTACTGCTTATTCTGCGTACACAAGTTCATGCAGAACGATTTCTTCTGCCCGGCTGTGGATGCTGTTCATGCGGCGTACCCACTCCATCTGGTCGGCCGCTTTCAGCGCTTCGGTTACGCCTTCTCGGCACATCATCTCTGCTTCAATGATTTCCAGCCGGGTTTTGCAGGCAGCGTCGGTTTCCGCCAAATGGGGAAAGAGTTTTTCCGTGAGCAGCAGGGTACTGTAAAGGGCCGGGCGGTGATCTTTCAGATAGGCGCGTCGCAACCGGCCATATTTGCCGATGTGGTACTCACTTGTGTCTGACAATACGAGGTTGGGAATCAGATAGTCCCCGCATTGGGTGTAGGTCAGTTCCATAATGGCCTCCTTTATGGGAATGTGTGGGGTTGGCAGGTGCGAGTAGGTGGAGGGCATCCCTCCTTTATCATAACTGTCTTTTCATTCGCCACAAATGAGCCGCAGTCATGATGTAATGTTTTTTGGTGTATTCCACCCTTTATAAATTACATCATGGGGAGAGGTGCGGTTATCATACCGTTATGGAACCCCAGCTCAAGAGACAGGGCGTACTTTTGACGAACTATGTCATGGAAAAACAAACGACTATCTCAGCCCTGTGCCAGCACAGGGCCGGTGGAACCACGCACGATGAGGCGTGGCATATACTCCGCCATGCTCACATACGGTGCCGCTGCATATGTCATCGCCGGGTGGGATATGACCATATCCACTGCAGCCTGGCAACGTATACGCAACTGATGATCCACCGTCGTGAGGCCGGGAATAACAATACTAGCTGAAAAGATATTGTCAAAGCCGCATACGGAAAACTCCTGCGGCACTCCGCGCCTTTGTTCCTGTAATTCCTGCAGGATACCGAGCGCTGTTATATCGTTCACGCCGATGAGCGCTGTGGCACTGCTCCCGGTTGCCAGAAAGTCCGCCGTAAGCCTGCGACCAATAGTATATTCATACGGTTGCCCGTTCTCCAGACCGTCTACCTCCCATTTCTCATCTGTAGTCAGCACCTCTATCTCGTCTGCCTTTCCGCAGGCTTTCATCTGTCGGCGCAGTCCTCCAAACGTTGCTGCCGCGCCAGCGTGAACTTGTCTAACGGCGTGGAGATAAAAGCGAATTGGCGATGTCCCAACGCAAGGAGATGATCCGCAAGTAGCATACCCGCATTCACATCGCTGAGGCCGATGGAGCATATGGGCAACTCGCCTGTTTCCTCCCCAACGAGCACAATAGGGAGCACCTCAGCCAACCGCTCGATGTATCGCAAAGATCCGGGTAGAAAGCTGTAAATGACGCCTCTGACATTCCTTCCGACAAGGATATCAAGATAAAACCGCTCCAGCTCTGGCTTTCGAAATGTGTTGCATACCGTGACACGATAACCGAGTGACGCAGCGTACTCCTCAATTGCTTGGGCCAGTTCTACATAATATGGGTTCGCCAGCGTGGGAACCAGCACAAGCAACATATACTCCGCCATGTCTGTGCGTCGTTTCAGGCTTGCAGGCGAACGATAGCCCAACTGCCGTGCCGCTACCAGCACCCGTTTTCTTGTTCCGTTTCTGAAATTTGCCCGGCTACTGTGGTTCAGTGTAAGCGAGGCTGTCGTCTGCGACACGCCCGCCAACTCCGCCACATCCCGCAGGGTAACGTTCTTCATGTTTTCTCCCCCCTATTACAATAAATTTGGACAGGAAAGCCTGATAGCCAGTCCGGCTTTCCCTCCATCTCGTGCCTAAGCTACAATTAGAGGAGCAACTGGTTGACGATGCCCGCTTGGGCTAACAAGTCCGAAAGAAAGACTGTCAGCCATCCTCTTGTTGTAGCGTTCGATTTAAGCAGGTTGATCCACCGAATGTCGGAAAGTTCGCGTCACACAATAGATTGAATCGGCAACGAGAAAAGATGGACTCCGGTTGCAGATTCTTTGTGTTGGAGGAATGTGAATGAACTGCGTTGGCATCGATGTCTCCAAAGGGAAAAGTATGATCGCCGTCATGCGGCCCTTCGGAGAGGTGGTGGTTTCACCCTTTGAAGTACGTCACACCGCCAATGAACTGAGCGAGCTGGCAGGGCTACTCAAAAGCTTGGACGGCGAGACCCGTGTGGTGATGGAATCCACGGGTAATTACCACGCGCCGGTGGCTTGGCTGCTCCACGACGCAGGGCTTTATGTCTCCGTAGTCAATGCAATACTGGTGCATGACTACGGGAACAACAGTTTAAGGCGGGGCAAGACCGACAAGAAAGATGCCGTGAAGCTGGCAAACTACGGCCTTGACCACTGGCTCACACTGCCGAGATATGTCTCCGAGGAGGATACCCGGTTCATGCTGAAAGCCTGCTACCGGCAGTACCAGCAGTATTCCAAAGTATAGACCGTGCTGAAAAACAACTTGATCTCCCTGTTGGACACCACTTTTCCTGACGCAAACCGCCTGTTTACCAGTCCACCCCGCGTCGATGGCAGCGAGAAGTGGGTGGACTTTGTCGCTGCTTTCTGGCATTGCGAGTTCGTTTGTGGCTTGTCTGAGAAGACCTTTATCTCCAAGTACCAGAAGTGGTGCAAGAAGCACGGCTACAATTTCAGTGAAGATAAGGCGCTGGACATTTATGCCTCCGCCTGTGGTCACTTCGGTGTTATGCCCAAAACGGATACGGCAAAACTTTTGGTAGAACAGGCTATTTCCCAACTCCGGGCAACTTCCACCGCATTAGCTGCTCTCAGGCATGAGATGCAGTCCCTGGCGGCCTCTTTGCCGGAGTATCCTGTGGTGATGGAGATGTTTGGTGTTGGCCCCACCCTCGGTCCACAACTCATGGCCGAAATTGGCGATGTGCGCCGTTTTCATTCTAAGAAAGCATTGGTGGCCTTTGCGGGCATTGACGCCCCGCCCTACCAATCCGGCCAAATGGATGTCCGTAACCGTAGCATTTCTAAGCGTGGGGCTGCCCCGCTGCGCAGGACGCTCTTTCTGGTGATGGGTGTCATCCTACAATGCGCTCCAACGGATGAGCCGGTCTACCAGTTCATGAACAAGAAACGCTCTGTGGGCAAGCCTTACCGGGTCTACATGATGCCTCTGCAAATAAGTTCCTGCGTATCTATTACGCTTCTGTGAAAGCCTACTTGGATTCCCTGGAACACGACTGATTTTCTTGTGCAATACCATCTGGCTGGCCGCCGTTTTAATTTTGAGATGCTCAGCGGCTTGATTTTGTGTTGTCCTTTTGCTTCCCTAAAATCTGAAATTTCTACTTGACTTTTATTAGCAGGTCTTTTACCCATTTTCTTCGGACACATCCGTCGAACCTCCGCCTGTACATGCGGCGACGCTTTCCTCCTCGCCTGATTTATGTCCGCAGCGCCTGCCGAAAAGGCACGCCACTGCGCCCAGCGCCGTAGCTGCACACGAAGCCAAAAACACAGCATTCCACCCCACCGGGTGCTGAGGGCACCGAAGCCGATGCTTGACAGAGCGCTGCCCGCGTATGTGACCGCATTGAGGATGCCCGTCACTGTTGCTGTCTGCCCCTGGCGCCTAAAGCGCAACGGCAACAGACTGAGTAGCATCGTGCTTACACTCGTCAAGCAGGTGGTGCTGAACAGCAACACTGCGAATGTAATCCCAAGACTTTCTTTGCCCCAAAACAGCCACAGGAGCAAGCCTGCCCCGCATACCCCAAAGAAAAGGCATGCTGTGGATGCTTCGTTCCGAAAGCGGCGCACATTCACGGCGTTGCCTATGTATACCCCACTGAGGTTCACGAGCGGCAGCAGCATCGTGAGCGAAACTGAAAAAGCGGTGAGCAGACTGAATTTCTCCTGCAGGAAGGACGGTACCCACGTCATGATGCCATCCTTCAAGAGACCGTGGATACACGCGGCCAGGCAGACGGGCGCCAGCGTGAGCACAAGCTGCTGTGTGCTCTTCTTCTCCGGCAGAGTGCTCCGTACATTCCCCTGAGCCAGCACATCCTCGATTCCATCTCTGTGTGCCAGCCGCTCCAATGCTGTTATGGCAGCTAGCCAAAGTACACCTGCCACTGTGAGAAATAGGCCGCCCGTCCAAAACGCCCTCTGCCAGTTGCCCAGCGAGATGCATATCACACATATACCGTAGGCCGCGAGCGTGCCCACCGGCGTGGTCGTGGCCAGATTGAGGCATATGCGCGCGCACTGCGGACCGGGCACAAGATCTGCCACTGTCCTCACCAGCGGAGCCCACGCCATAGACTGAAATAGGCCGTTAAGTGCCCAGATGAGCACCATCATGTCCGGCGTAGGGCACAGTGCCACCCCCAGTTGAGTATAGCGGAGCCAAGTAAGCCCAGCCCTACCAGCCTTTTTGCACAAAGACGGTCAGCCAGAAAGCCGCTAAAGAGCTGTCCAAATCCGTAACACACAAAAAATGCACTGGATATCTGGCCGAGTTTAAGCTTGGAGATATGTTCCGCAGTGTTTATCTCGGCAATACAGGCCGTAAAGTTGAGGCGTCCCAGATAAGTGCAGAAATAGCAGACCCAGCAGACTGCAAAAAGCAAATAGATACTTCTATGCGTGTATAATTTTTTCATAACAGTTCCACAGCAGTTGGGCCGCTGTGGAGATCACGCTCCCCTGTCTGTCAGCCTGGATGACGATTTAATCCTTGAGGTAATACGGATTCATCCAGGCCTTGTGTCCCACGCCATCTGTGAGCTGCAGCCACAAAAAGCGTGCCGTATCGGGCACTTTGCTAATATCGATTTCTATATGCGTAAGGTCGTTCTCCGGCGAATAGCCACAGTAGACAGGGTCTATCCCCTGTGTCATTAAGTGCACGCGCCGGACAGGGGAGCAATCCAGCACGAAAACACCGTCCTCAATATAGCACTGCTTAATCTCTGGACCTGTGCTGGAATAAAAACGCATATCATCGTATGCCTTTATGATGGCCTCATAACTCAGCTCCGGTGCCTTGAACACGACCCAGCCGCCGCAGGAGTCAGCCTCACAATCGTACCCATCATGGTTGTCATCGGCGGCAATACAGCGGATACGGTGGTTCATTAAGCGTAGCGCCAGCGCATATTCACCGTGGCTGTATCCGTTATTGTTTGCCACCTCTGCGCTGTAGTTGAATATCTCCATCCCGTCAAAGAGGCCGTAATGCAAAAAATTCGTCCGCTCCCTCGCATGACCATGTGGGATGATTGTAGTTCACGATATAGCCGTTTTGATGAAATTCGTCAATCTTAGCAGATATTGCTTCTGCTGTATACCGCTCTGCGCGGTATACGGGCACAGCGTGCGCTGGATTACGCAGAATCGCGCACAAATGGCATGTCTGGTTAAATTCATGCTTTTTACCGTAGAGGAAGCTGTCCGTGTCCACCTCCAACCCCACCAGAGTCAGAAAGTCCTTGTCGTTGAGTGCACTGTGGTCGATCAAGACATTGTGATCAGTGAAAGCTACCACACTGTATCCGTTTGCTTTATAATGTTCTTTCACCTGTTCGGGCGAGAGATTCCCATCAGAGTATGTGGTGTGGCAGTGCAAATTTGCCTTGTAAGAACTATATGCCCGAGGCAACAATTCAATTCGTGCCATTTTCCCCTCTCTTTCATTGATGCATGCAGCCCAGCTACACACTTTAAAAATGCCGTCCCTCAGAGTCCTATCAAGAGAACTTCGAAGGGCGGCGCTCTTTTCTAATATTCGTTCATGTCCTTCGATATTGCCGGCAACTTTGGATTATTAGGTGCTGTATTCTGTGCGTGCAAAGGCGATAGCCTCGTTCACAGCTTCCTCCAAACCTGGGCCACCAGCAGCTTCATATTCCGCCCGATACTGTTTCCAGCCGGTGTCTATATCCAATTGTCCCCCTACCATCTGCGCTAGATAACGGTTGGTTATTTCATACAGCTTGGTTTGGACATCCGCCCATTCCGCATCCAGCGTTGCCATGCCGTAGTAGTTCGGGATTACCACATATACATCGTCAACGAACTCCTGCACAGTGTCCAGTGCATACTGGAAACATTCTCTGTCCTCGTCGGTCGCCCAGTCCATCGTGGGATCATACGGCGTTGTGACAGCATCCCACCAGTCATTGTCCTCCAGATTCAGCATCATCTCGCTGGTGCAGAACAGATAAGTGAACCAGACGTAGCGGCAGGTATCCTGGTACGGATAACCATAGTGCTTGTTGATGTTAGTTATTTCCTCAATGTCAAAAACGATATCATCACCGTCCATCGTGTAAGTTAGGCCTTCGATACCGCAGAAGATGAGTTTTTGCCCTTCATTGCTGGCAAGGAACTCAACAAGGTCCAGCACACGCTCGGGATATCCACAGCTCGTGGGAATGAAATAGTGCGAGCCGAGATATACCGGCACGTCGTATATCTGCATCCAGTTGCCATCATCATCGGTCAGCGCAGTTCCCAGTGTGAGGTCTTTCAAAGAGCCATCCGGGTGAGCGCTCATCCAGGAGTCATACAGCTTTTTTGAACTGCGTGTAATAGCCGTAGCTATAGCCGTAAGAGGCCAGTGTCCCATTGTTGAACGCTGCGTAACCATCGTCCTCATCCACTAGCGTACCCACGCCATTGTGGATGCCGTTTTTGGCATACATTTCTGCCAGTAACCTCACTACCTCTTTGCTTTTGTCAGAAACTGTCATGAGAGTCCAGTGTTCCTCGTCTGTACCAATCTTCGCAGGGTCATCCGGCAAAAAGCCCGTCCACATCCAGTCCCATGTAGCTGGGGTGCGCAATGTTGTCCCCAGCGGGTTTGCTATGGTGCGGTCGATCTCCGCCCAGTTCGTCAGCTTATTATTGAACGGCCACCAACCCGAATAACCTGCATCGACGGCCTTCTCCGTGAAGGCTACAAACTCACTCACTGTAGAGGGAACAACACCATCGTTTACTTCCTCCAGAATGGCCGTATTGTACGCAGGCACACCGTTGAAGTTTGGATAGGCGCGCGCAGAGAAGGAATAGATGGCATATGTGGCGTTTTCATCCCCTGTGTACATTTTATTATACATCTTATATGTAGGATGATTGATGATCTTGTGCAGAATGGGGTATCGCTCGGGGTCTGCATTAATGATTTTGCCGATATCATATACAGCTTCTTCTTCTGCATATTTTCGCAACAGAGGTGCCACGCCCCAGGTGGGGAAAAGGTCGGGTGCCGCACCAACAGCCAGTTCTGTGGCCAGGCGGTCGTCATATCCCTCGATGCCGGTGTCATACTCGATGGTGACATTCACGGCTTCCTCTATGGCTTTTTTAATGGGATCATTGGCCATATACTCTTGATCATCCGTGTTGTTCGCATACTGTGAGAAACGGATTGTGACGTTCTCTCGTCCGGCGTTCGGGTTTTCCCCTTTCCCTCCTGCAGAACTTGTGGCTTCCACTGAAGCGGAGGTGCTGTTTGCCGCACTGGATGAAGGTGCGCCTCCGCAACCGACAAGCATACCGGCTACAAGAGCCAGCACGAGGCTGAAAGCGAGCAATTTCTTCAATGTGTGTTTCATTTTTTCCTCCTTAACAGTTTTTATTTATGGTCAAGCGACTCGCGTCCGCTCTAACCATCCGTTTGCCGCCTCTGAAAAGTTTCCCTTTTACTCTTTCACCGCGCCAATCAGCACACCTTTTGCAAAATGCTTTTGCAGGAACGGATATACGCACATGATGGGTAACATCGCACAGATGATAGTAGCCATGCGAAGCGCCATCGGTGGTGGAAGCTGTGCCCCACAGATAGTGCGCCGCTGCGCAACTGCGACATCATGGATGTATCCGTCAGCACACGGCGCAGCACCCACGCGAAGGGCTGAAGCTTTGGCTTATTGGCGATGTACATCATATAGCTATAATAATCGTTCCAAAAACCAACAGCAATAAACAGGCCCACAGCCGCGAGCATTGGCTTGGACAGCGGCAAAATCACACGAAAAAACACACGAATATCGTTGCAGCCATCGATGCGAGCCGCATCCTCCAGTTCCTTTGGGACAGAATAGGAGAAATAGTTGCGCATGATAATGAAATAGGTAATGCTCAAGCCATATGGCAGCACCATTACCCAGTATGTCCGGATAAGGTGTATATCCATATACAGCATATAGGTAGGAATGAGGCCTCCGGCAAAAAACATGGTGAACACTGTGAGCACATTCAGCGGCTTCATGCCGGGAACATATTCCTTGCTGACGGCATAGGCCATTGTAGAGGTCACCAGTACACAGAGCGCCGTACCAACCACTGTTTTGCTCGCGGATATCCACAGGCTCGTCACAAACGATGAATTGCTGAATATCATCTTATAATATTGGAGGTCAATGCCGCCGGTGGGCCACAGCAGTATACCTCCCTTGACGAACTCCTCATATGGCGTGACGGAGGCCACCAGAACATACCACATAGGATAAAAGCATATTACCGCAAAGCTCACACAGAACACAATAACGAAAATATCATAGAAATTGAAGCCGAATCGCTGCCGCAGCGAACGGCGTAGCGTGGCTGAACGGACTCTTTCACGATCCATGAAAATTCCTCCTCAAAAGATACCCATGACATCCAATTTTTTCACGAATTTGTTGGAAAACACTAATGCGATCAGCCCCATGACGTTCATCAACAGATTGGCTGCTGTGGAAAGCTCGAATTCCATTCCACCGCCTAAGCTGATACGGTAAATATAGGTGGAGAGCACGTCGCCTGTTGAGAGTACAAAGTTATTGTACAGGTTATACACCTGATCGAAATTTGAAAGGAAAAGCTGTGATACATTGAGCAGAAACATAACGGCCACGCTGGGCAGTATTCGTGGGATTGTGATATGGAACAACATATCCTTGCGGTTCCCGCCATCTATCGCCGCTGCTTCGTACAATGTGGGGTCTACTCCTGCAATAGCAGCCAGATAGATGATAGTGGAGTATCCTGCTGTTTTGATGATGTTTGTGACGACCAGTATGCCGCGAAACAGCTCCGGTCGCTTCATGAAATCGACAGCCTCTCCTCCCATGGCTACGATAAGCTGATTTACCATGCCACCCGTGTCGCCGGGAACTGGTGCCTGTAGGAACACCTGCACCAGGCCGGCAAAAATAACCCACGACAAAAAATACGGAAGATACACACATGTCTGCACTATGCTTTTCAGACGCCGTATCTGAACTTCATTTATCATCAGTGCCAAAAACACATTAAAGCTGAAGCCAAAGATGAGGTTGTAGATATTGATGATAATCGTATTTTGAATGCCTGTATGAATGAGGGATCGGAGAGCAGTTCACGGTAATGCGCAAGCCCTACCCAAGGACTTCCCAGAACACCAAGGTTCATTTTGTAGTCTTTAAAGGCGAGTACAATGCCATACATAGGGCCGTAGCTGAAAAACACTAGGAAAATGAATCCCGGTATGGCAAGAAGATAGATGAACCAATATTTTTTTGATTGTGGAAATTATTCTTATTCCACTCTTTTCTTCTTTTTGCAATATGTTTTGTTGACACAGATAAACGCCCACCATTCATTTGATTTACCTCCCCTGCTTAAGTACATTTGACTAAAACATTATTGAACTTATAGAAAAACAAAACGAGCCTTGCTTACGATGATATCATCGTAAGCAAAACTCGTTCTTGTTCATTTTATCATAGACTAGAAGAACAGATTTAACCTGTCTGTCTGTCTGTCTGTCTGTCTGTCTGTCTGTCTGTCTGTCTGTCTGTCTGTCTGTCTGTCTGTCTGTGTCTGTCTGTCTGTCTGTCTGTCTGTCTGTCTGTCTGTCTGTCTGTCTGTCTGTCTAAAGCATATTGCGAATCGCACGATTTGTCAATCCTTTTTAGTAAATTTTTGATCCACAACTTCAAATTTGGATATACAGTCTTCGAAAACTTCTTAAAGAATCTATGCAATACTTTATTTGCATTTATAATATACACAATTTAAAATATTTGTCAATATTTTTTTTGGTGCAAATCGCCTTGGTTTGAGCTACCACTTCTACAAAAATAAACATTTTTATTTATTTTCAGAGAAAACGCATTGACAAAATCCATAAAATTGATTACTTTTATAGTAAAGTTGTTGTGCAAAAAAAAAAGAGACTGCAGCCACTTCTCATTGGGGGAGAGTTGTGGTCTTTTATTCTGGAGAAAAATTATGCGTTCTAAGAAGAAGGGAGTTGTCGAACTGTGGAAAAGCACAACCAGAAAACAAGTGAGCGGAGTAGATCCTCCCGTGCAAAATGGGTGCTGGCGTTATCCTTGTGTCTATGCCTCATCAGTATGATCTTCTCGTCTGCCATACAAAGCAACTTTGGAAATGTGGAAGTGAAGGAACTAAAATTGATGGATCCGTCTGGCTACGCGGTAAGTGCGCTTCTGTACCGGCCGGACACCGCAACAGTAGAGAACAAGGCTCCGTGTATTATCACGGTAGAGGGATGGTACAACAATAAGGAAATGCAGGATCTATACTCAGTGGAATATGCCCGCCGTGGATATGTGGTGGTTGCGGTGGATATGCATGGTCACGGCAACACCGACAACACCCCGGCGGCAGACTTGTATTCCTCTGCTGTGGGCGTAGAGGCTGCGGTCCAGATGGCGGGCAATCTACCCTATGTCGACACGCAGCGCATTGGTATCACTGGCCATTCCAGCGGCGGCGCGGCCAGCAATATGGTGGTGGCGCTCGATAACCAACGCAAAACACCGCTCATCAGCGCGGTGCTGTTCCAGGCCGCCACTTGGGTGGATGACCTGGGCGAGGATCACAGCGCGGATTTCGGTGATCGCAGCGTGGGGATCATCGCGGATCGTTACGATGAATTTTTCTTCTGGACGCAGGACGCACAGGGGAACGATGTGGCACCGCGCGACTTTTTAAAGTCGGATGACGCCAAAAATTTCGTCAGTTTCAACAAAGGCGCGCAAGCCATGACGCAAGATGTGCAGGCCGGACAGTATTACGAGAACGGCGACGCTTTCCGCGTGATTTACCAGCCGAACTGCACACACCCTTGGGTGCATTTCTCGGCCGAATCCGTCGGCAACGGGGTAAATTTCTTTGAAAAAGTCCTAGGCGCCCCTAACCCGCTGCCCGCTTCAAACCAAGTATGGCAGTGGAAAGCTGCTTTCAACTTCCTGGGCCTTGTGGGAATCGTGATGTTCCTGTTGTCATTTGTAGTTGTGGCACTGGACATCCCGTATTTCCACATACTGCGCGCCAGCGAACAGCCGCAACCCGCGCAGGTGAAGGACTTGAGCGGTAAGCTGTGGTTCTGGGGTTCGCTCGCGGCATGCGCCGTGTTCTCGCTGGCAAGCTATATGTGGGTCATTCAGAATGTGTATTCCAAGACCACCAAGCTCTTTACGCAAACAGGGCCTCTCACCATGGGCGTGTGGTGCGTGCTGAACGGTGTGTTCGCCTTGGCGGTGCTGGCGGCCTATTATTTCTTCTACGGCAAAAAGAACGGCTTCTCTCCTGCGGGAAGTGGCCTTGCCATCAGCCCGCAAAAGCTGTGGCGCACCGTGGTGCTGGCCATGCTAACCTGTGGCCTTGCATTCCTCATTTTGTTCTTTGCAGACTACTTCTTCCAGACGGATTTCCGCCTTTGGGTGCTTACCATGAAGGCGTTTGAGGCGGATAAGGTGCTCATCGGTTTGCGTTACTTACCGCTATTCCTGATTTTCTATGTGGTCAACTCGGTAGCGGTGAACTGCTTCAACTACAACACCATCGGCGGCCGGAAAGGCTGGGGCAATACGGTGCTGCTGGGGCTGTTTAACGCGTTGGGTGCCATCGCATTCGTGGCCTTGCAGTACGGCAGCGCGCCGGGCAATGGTATGCTGCGCTGGTATTCCACAGAAGGCTGGAGGATTAGCGGCATCTGGCTGTATCCGGCAATCGTTTATCTATTCATTACGCCTTTTATGACGCGCTACATCTACAAAAAGACGCGCAACCCCTATCTGTGCGGCATCATTAACGCCATCATCATCACTATGCTGTGCGTGGCAGGTCAAAACAGTACACCAAATAGCAATGCAACGAATTTGCACAGCAGCCAGAAAAGATGTTGTAGTTTTTGCATATCGAGTAGCAATGCCTCGCCAACGTTTCAGGTGCAAAAAGCATTTTCCACCAGATGACGAAGCCGATACAAGTAACGGTCATACTCCCGCTGCTGCTTGCGATTTCGTTTAGCCGGAATGACGATATTCATTCCAGCATCAGCGGCATAAGCAATGATTTGATTGGTGTCATACCCACGATCGGCCAGTAATGTTTCCGCCGATATTCCATCAATCAAGTGAATAGCTTCTTTGCAATCAGCTCGAATACCCTCTGTAACATGTACTCGGACCGGCATACCATTTGCATCCACGACAAGGTGAATCTTGGTATTGAGCTCCTTTTGTACGACTCATGTCCTGATTACCGCCACGGGCTCCTGCCGCATGTGGATGCACCTTACAGTGGCTGGCATCAATCATCAGCCATTCAAAATCGGGCTCATCAACCAGAATTTCCAGCAGTTTTTCCCAGATTCCCTTGTCACGCCATCTGCGGAACCGCTGATACACGGTACCCCCATTTCCCGTAGAACGGCGGTAAATCCCGCCACGGTGCTCCTGTGCGTAAAATCCAAAACACGCCATTGATAAATCGCCGGTTATCCTGGGCTATTCCACCCCACTGCCCTCGTTGTCCTGGCAGATGCGGTTCCAGCAGGCTCCATACCGCATCGCTGATGTCGTGGCGTTGTTGTTCATTCTTCATGGGAACACCTCTTTCGGATCTCTTGCTCCCATTATACCATATCGCTCGTGTAAACACTATTTAGGCTACGGATTCAGCACCCCGGTCTGTTAAAATGCTGCGAAATCTACGGATTCAGCCGGTCTGTTCCCTGCCGGGGCTGTCTGCATAGATGCTCTTTGGAATTTTGAAATCAGAGCACAAAAGCATGGTTGAAGCGCTACGAATCGGAAAGCTTTCTGGCCGCCACGAAGATGCGGGCGGTGCTGTCGTCCTTGTCGCAGGTGGACAGCACCAGTACGCGTGGCGACGCCGATCTCGTACAGGGCTTTTTGCCTTGAGTCCCCCCTGTGCACCCTCTTAAACCCACATACTTCTTTTATCTATGGTCAGAAGGATAGACTGCACTTCAATCACAGAGTCAAGCTTACTTCCATCTATTTATGGGGAGGCTTGGCTTATCTTGTTAATGCCAAAAATGCAGACAAACTTTTACGCGTTGGTTGTCGCAGTCCTTCGTCAATTCCAGTTTATTCAATACGACTTTTTAATATCAACTTTCTCGCAGAGAATTACCGGCCCATGCATCTCCCCAGCGGTACAGTTTGAAATATTACACCTAAAGGTTCTTTTTTTTAGGATTTACTTGTTATGCAAAAAGTGTACAATTAAGACAAGAGGTCACAAAATTATTTTAGGAGGTTTTACCATGAAAAGAAAATCTGCACTTCTCACAGCTCTTGCAATCGTCCTTTCACTTTTCGTTGCTTGCAGTGGAGAGGCCCAACCTTCCTCCGCTGTTTCTGGTTCTGGATCTGCTCAGACATCCGGCAATGACGGCGAAGAAACGTTAGTTGTCTACACTGCCAGAAGCGAAAGCCTGAACAATGCTGTCATTGAAAACTTTGAAGCAGATACCGGAATTCATGTGGAGGTTGTGACCGGCGGCACCGGAGAAATACTGAAACGTGTCCAGTCGGAAGCGTCCAACCCGCAGGGTGATATATGCTGGGCTGCAGACGAAGCGATGCTCCAGGATTATACGGACTGCTTTGAGCCCTATGTCTCTCCCGAAGACGCCAATATGCTAGAAGGTTATAAGAACACCAACGGTTACTCTTCACCGGCTTTCTGCGATCCGACTGTCTTTATTGTGAACACGGATTTGGCGGGTGATATCGAGATCAACGGTTTTGAGGATTTGCTTAACCCCGAGTTGAAAGGCCGGATCGCATCCGGTGATCCGGTAAACTCCAGTTCGGCTTTCCAATGTCTGATTGCAGGTCTGTATGATATGGGAAACGGCGACCCCATGTCCGATTCGGCTTGGGAATGGGTTGAAGGATTGATTGCAAACCTGGACGGTGTGAGCCTGAACAGCTCCTCTCAGGTTTATAAAGGCGTTGCGGAGGGCGAATATGTCGTAGGGCTCACATGGGAGGATCCCGCAGCGGCTTATGTCCGGGATGGTGTGGCAGTTAAGGTCGTATTCCCCGAGGAAGGCGCGCTCATGTCTGGTCAATGTGTATCCATTATCCGAGGAGCGCCTCACATGGAAAACGCCAAGAAATTCGTGGACTACATGCTGGGAGAGAGCTGTCAAAACTATGTCGGCCAAAACCTGACAGTCCGGCCGCTTCGAGCTGATGCAACTCTGAATGAGAGCCTCACTCCCTGGGATTCCATCATGCGGCTGGAAAGCTATGACGGCGTTTGGGTGGCAGAAAATAAAGCTGCTATTACTGAGCGGTACAGCGAGTGCTTGGAAAATGCCGGCTAATTAAACAATCACGCTGTAAAGCAGGGGCCTGCGGTTTTGCATCGTAGGCCCCTAACTATAGAAATTGAAAATGAGGAAGAGTGATTCCACTATGGGTGCTACCATCACCATTGAAAATGCATTAAAACGCTATGGCAACGATACGATCATCAACGGACTCTCTTTGGAAGTCCAGCCTGGGGAATTTTTCACCCTTCTTGGACCCTCTGGCTGTGGAAAAACCACCTTGCTGCGCATGATTATCGGCTTCAACTCTATTGAGGGCGGCATTTTCAAAATCAACAATCGTGTGATTAACGATATACCAACGAACAAACGGAACATCGGAATGGTATTCCAAAACTACGCCGTTTTTCCCCACATGTCTGTATTTGACAATGTGGCCTTTGGACTAAAGAACCGCAAGCTTCCAAAAGAGGAAATTCAAAAAAAGGTAGACGCTATTTTAAAAGTAGTTAAAATAGACCATTTAAAAAACCGAATGCCTGCGAAGCTTTCTGGCGGTCAGCAACAGCGGATTGCTTTGGCCCGTGCAATCGTAATCGAGCCGGAGGTTCTGTTGATGGATGAGCCTCTCTCGAATTTGGACGCCAAACTGCGCGTCGAAATGCGAAATGCAATCAAACGGATTCAAAAACAGTTCGGAATTACTACAATCTATGTTACACATGATCAAGAGGAGGCATTGGCGGTTTCTGACAGGATCGCCGTGATGAACAATGGCGTAATTCAGCAAATTGATACACCTTTAAGGATTTATCAGCGGCCAGTAAACAAATTTGTCTCTAATTTTATCGGATTGTCCAACTTTATGAATGCAAACATAAAAAAAGAGGCCGGCGAGACGCTGCTGTGTTTCCCTGGAAGCGGAAACTATCATCTCTCCATGCCCAATCTCCAAAAAGATATTGCAGATGGTTCGGAGGTTTTGGTGGCTATCCGCCCGGAGGAATTCGAGTTATCTTCTGCTGGTCCGATTGGTATTCCTGCCATTGTACAAAGCAGTGTCTTTTTAGGTGCGGCCACACACTATTTCCTCAAGCTGGAAAACGGGTGCGAGGTAGAGGCCGTTCAGGATTCCGATATGTGGGAGATCCTGCCTACCGGGGCTAAAGTATGGCTTACAATGAAAGCAAAGAAAATCAATGTGTTTACACCAGACGGTGACATTCCTCTGGTAGTTCGGGAGGAATTGCTATGAGGTATGCAGGCGAAAAAAAATTTAATTTTGGGACTGTACTGACGCTGATCCTTCTGGCGCTCTTTTTACTTTTTGTTATTTATCCCATTGGGATGCTGCTCGCTAAAAAGCCTGTTTACTGGCGGCCAAGTGGATCTAAGTTACTTTGTAAAGTTCTTCACCAAGAAGTACTATTGGGGTACTCTGGTCAACAGCTTTAAGGTGACGATCACCTCCACGCTGGTCGCTGTACTGATCGGCCTTCCGATGGCCTATCTCCTGCGGAATGTAAAGATCCCTGGTTCGGGCCTTTTTGAACATCCTCATTGTAATCTCTTATTTGTCGCCTCCTTTTATAGGGGCCTATGCATGGATTCAGCTGCTGGGACGCAATGGGTTTATCACGCGCATTTTAAATGCAGTCTTTCACATGAATTTTTCCGGTATTTATGGATTTGCTGGAATCGTATTGGTTTTTTCTCTGCAATCTTTTCCGTTGATCTACATGTATGTTTCCGGCGCTATGAAAAACTTGGACAACTCTTTGAACGAAGCGGCAGAGAGCTTAGGCTGCAATGCATTTCAGAGGGTGACGAAGGTTATTTTCCCACTAATTATGCCGTCTCTTCTGGCTGGCATGCTGCTTGTCTTTATGCGTGTCTTTTCCGATTTTGGCACCCCCGATGATTATTGGAGAAGGCTATAAAACTTTTCCCGTTATGCTTTACACACAGTTTATGGGCGAAGTTGGCACGAACGATGGTTTTGCCGCCACTCTCTGCATCATTGTCATCATCATTGCCCTCATGTTTTTCTTCCTTCAAAAATACTGGGGAAACGTTTCACATACTCCATGACGGCTCTAAAACCCATGGAAGCGCAAACGGCTACCGGGTGGCGGAAGTTCCTCTCCTATGCAGTAGTTTATCTGGTAACATTCATCGCGGCATTACCGCAGCTGACAGTCATTGTTACTTCTTTCATCGGCACGATCAACGGCTCGCTCTTTACCGGAGAGTTCACTCTGGATAATTATCGCAATATTTTTGCCAAGGGCAACACCTCAGCTATTTTCAACACCTATCTATTTGGGCTTATTGCCATTGCCATTGTGTTGGTCTGTGGTATTCTGATTTCCTATCTCAGCGTCCGCAAACGCAGCCCGCTTACTTCTGTCCTAGACGTATTGACCATGTTTCCCTATATTATTCCCGGATCTGTTCTGGGTATCTCGTTCCTCTATGCGTTCAATGGCCCCCATTTCTGCTGGGCGGTACAGTTCTTATTATCGTTATTTCCTTTCAATTCGGCGCATGCCGTACACTATCCGCTCCAGTACAGCCATCATCGGGCAAATCAGCCCAAGTATTGAGGAAGCTTCTATCAGTCTCGGTGCTTCACAGATCAAAACCTTCCTGCGCATTACGATTCCAATGATGCTGCCCGGCGTTTTGTCCGGGGCCATCATGAGCTGGATCACCCTCATCAGTGAGTTGAGTTCATCGGTTATTCTCTATACCAGCAAAACGATGACGTTGACTGTAGCAATCTACTCTGAAGTGATTCGAAGCAATTTCGGAAATGCCGCTGCATATTCCACGATTCTGACACTTACTTCGATTCTGTCTTTGCTAATCTTCTTCCGGGTTTCTGGTAGCAGGGACTTGAGCATCTGATTGAAAAGCGGCGTACTCTATTTGGGGAGTACGCCGCTTTTCAAACTTTGAAATATCAAAACTCCGTTCAATGTGATAAAATAGATAATATATGGAAATTATCTGCTGTGCAAAAGTTTTTGGCGGGAAGTGGTGAGAAGAAGTTGAGCAGGCCTAAATTTCAAGATCGGCTACGCAAGTCCTTTATGGGCTATATTTGTGCCATTATCGCAGCCATCTTAGCTTTGTTTTTTGGAGGATTTGTCCTCAATTTTATAAATGTTGTCGTAAAAGATTGCCGTGAAGCCAATCAGCAACTATCATCATGTTTGGAAGCTCAGGCGACCGCTTATGAAGATGGGCTTCTGATGCTGGTGCAAGACCCCAAAATTCAAGCGGTATTAACACAAGAAACCTCTGCGGCTTGGACAGATGCCAATCAACAGCTCTATCAATTTGTCAATGCACAAAATTTGAAAGCCTATTTTGTTCTGCTGGATGATACAGGGCGCCTCGTATGTTCCAACTTCAATGCGAGGAACCAGGAAAGCTTTGTGGAGTCCTCCTTTACCTCCAGCGTGATTGCTCGTCTGAATAAAGCGCCGAAGAAACTGATGTGCTTTGCCAGCAGCGCCCCCCTCACCAGTGATCAGATGTGCTGTTACACGTTCTGCCGCATTGTCCCAGGGGAAAACGGTTCAAAAGAAGGCTATTTGTTTTTAATCTGCGCGAGGACGGATTCCGTGAAAGCGCACACGCGTTCTCCCAAGAGGTGCTGCTGACCGACCGTTATGATAATATCGTTTACACAACGCTGGACCCCGAAGAAGATCCCTTGGACAAACTCCCTTCGGGGAAATACCCCTTGGAAGTGTCGGAAGGTGGAATCTCAAAGATCCGAGGGGAATACCACTATGTTTCTGCCAGCGTTATCACCACGCAGGAACTTTGCCTTTATACGCTTACGCCCCTTTCCCTGCAGATTCAAACCTTGTGGTATGGGCTGTTCTTGTTTATATTCCTGCTTTTTATTCTGGCGGCGATCGTATGGATACTTCCTCGTATTTTGCCCGTCAGAATGCCAAGGAACTGGGGGAATTGGCCCATGCGGTAAAGCGTATGGAGCAAAACAACACAGACGATGAGCTCCCTCCCCAATGTTCGGAGGAATCCCAACTGCTCTTCACCCAATTTCGCAATACGACCCTCCACCTCCAAGAGCTGAGCCAGAGAAACAGCGAATTGATGGATCGGCGTCGGCAGATGGAAATCAAGCAGCTGGAAGAGCAGTTCAATCCCCATTTCGTTTTCAATGTGATGGAAACGGTTCGCTACCAAATTCAAGAAAGCCCCGAGACAGCCTCTGAAATGCTGTTGTCCTTTGCAAACCTGATGCGTTACAGCATCAATTATGGACATACGAAAGTATCTCTTGAGACAGATGTAGAGTATGTCAACGATTACCTGCTCTTACAGAAGGTACGTTATAATAACTGCCTACATTATGAGTTTCGCATTCCGGAGTCATTGTTGGAGTGCCAAATTCCCAAACTGCTGCTTCAACCTGTGATTGAAAACAGCATCAAGCACGGTTATCAGCCCGGTAAAACTTTGGACATTATGGTTGAAGCGGAACAACGCGGAGACGATTTGCGCTTTGTTGTCCAGGACAATGGGAAAGGAATTGAAGAAAGCCGTTTGGGCGCGATCCGTGAAAGTTTCACAATGGAATTAAACAGTGACTATGTAAAACACATCGGACTTTACAATGTTCAAAAGGTAATTGAGCTTCTATACGGTTCGCATTACGGCCTCGAAATAGAAAGCGCCTTGGGAAAAGGAACTCGGGTAGTCTTAACCATGCCATGTGAGGTGGAGACAGAGACATGAAGAAAGTTTTACTGGTAGAGGATGAAAACCTGATTCGCCGTGGCCTCAAATTCCAGATGGATTGGACAGCAGTAAACTGTGTCGTGGCTGGTGAAGCCGCCTCTGGGCAAGAAGGGGCTGGAACAGATTCAAAATCTCCAGCCGGATATTGTCATCACAGATATCCGTATGCCAGATATGGATGGGCTGGAAATGCTGGCTGCCGGACAGGCGGAGTGCCCGTTCGATGCCATTATTATTTCCGGGTACAGCGAATTTGAATATGCGCAACAAGCCATCCATCTGGGTGTTTCGAGTATCTGTTGAAGCCTGTTGATCTCAATGAATTGAGATCCTGCCTGCAAAAAGCTAGTCTCTCGTCGCCAAGAGGGACTAGCCAATTCAGAGTCTTCAATTCCATCAATTACTTCGTTTGATCCTGCCAATCTGAATAACAGATATGCCGCTACCATGCTTCAGTATATCCAGCAACATTATGCAGAACACATCTCTCTTACTGATTTAAGCCAGGAATTAAATATCTCTTGCACGCATCTTAACGCGAAATTCAAAGGAGAGACGGGATATACTTTCCATGACTTTTTAAACTATTATCGAATCTGCAAAGCAGTAGAACTTCAGAAACAAAGGAATTACAAGCTTTATGAAATTGCAGAGTTGGTAGGTTTTCCGACTATAAATACTTCAACAAAGTCTACAAACGGTATGTAGGCTACGCCCCCAATAAAATTTTCCCAACAAAAAGTGAAATGAATGCATAGCGGAAAATTCCCCTCCCCATCTGCCAAAGTGGACAGGAGCGGAAAAGCGGAGTTGAGATAGAGGCAATGCTATGGCTTCGCCAATATGCGTATTATAAATAACAGATGCCCCCACTCGCAAAGCGCGAATGGGGGCAGTTGAAGAAAGCTAGAGCAGTAATGACTACTATCGCTATGACAATAGTATAGCACTAAGCATTTGAATATTCAAGCTATGCACATTTGTTTGTTTTGTCAATTATCATTGTGCATTTTCCACAGACGTGACGTTATATGTTTTAAATTTGCAAAAATCGGCCGCCGAGCGACAGCTACACGGAGTTTCAGCGACACTTTCACACAGTAAAGTGCCATCCATAATACTTCAAAAGCTCTGCCAGCCAAACCGGTCAGCAGCGCCCAGATTCATCTTCTTCAGGGAGCTAGATGCCGTTTGCCGTCAAGCTTCCTTGCCAAACTCCTAAAGAAATATTTCCCATATTTCTTGACGCCGCCTTCGCGGCCTGATCCCAGCCTACCCGTTCGGACGCGACGCATACACGACTCCGGCCTACAGCCTCCGCCGTGCCCGCGCTTCTTTCCGCTCTACCTTCCGGGATGTCCCACTTGTTCTTGCAATTTTCGAAAAAATTATCTATGTATTCCGCATCAGCCAGTAGCGCTGTATGAAGTATGATTGGTTCTATTTTAATCCAGAAATTGAATGCATGCGCCCAATACGCCAGACCCTATGTAAGTACTGAGAGTAGCATCCATCTCGCCCTCCCAAAAAATGTTTCGCTTCCGGGAACTCATCTCTTATCTTTTTTGCAAGTTCTGCCATTTCTTTTGGAGCTCCGCCATTCGCTATAGCAATATTATAACGTTTATTTTCCACCTGTTTTATCTGCAGTAATTCTATCAGTTTAGGCTGTACAGCTTTACGCCCACGCACTTTTGCAACGCTAATCAACTGGCCGTCTTCTGAAAATCCAATTAGAGGCTTGATATTCAACATTGTCCCTGCCAACGCAGTGATTTTCCCAATGCGGCCACCCTTTTGTAAATATTCCAATGTATCAATGGAAAAAAAGGGACATGTGTTTTCTATAGGGAAGGGTATCAGATGCTTTGTCAACTCATCCCAGGACATTCCACCACGAATATCCTCCCATGCTTGTAACAACATACTGCCGATTCCCAAACTGCCGCTTAACGAATCAAAAACCTGCATGTCTAAATCTTTCCGTTCCTGTGCATACAAGCGTACCAAATTGTAGGTACCGGAAAGCCCTGAAGAAAGATGAACAGCTATGACCTTTTCAAAGCCCATTTGGGCAATACAATCCAGCGTTTTTTTTACACACTCCCAGTCCGGCAGCGATGTATACAACACTTCTCCTTGCTCTTGAAACCGATAAATATCCTCGGCGAAAATATCCACACCATCAGAAAATTCTCTCTGGCCTCCACGAATTTTCAGCGGCACCACAAATATGGGTTTATTCTTTCTATGCTTTTCATTTAAGTCTGCACATGAGTCCGTCAGCAAGGCAATCTTCTCTGGATTATGGCGGAAATCGGCAATCTCCATTGACAAATTAATCTCCTTACCCTATGATAATTGACAAATAAACTCATTATCACATAACAATGTTATGTGATTGTTATTATACGGTGAGACTATTAAAATGTCAACGCTGGAGGTGCTGATTTTGTCATCGAACTACCAAGCGAGACGCAAGATACAAGCGGGTCAAACAGAACGGGCAATTTTAGCTGCCGCTACCGAACTTTCACGGGAACGCAGCTTTGAAAAAAATCTCCGTACGTGAAATTTGTCAACATGCTGGTATCACTACAGGTGCATTTTATCATCACTTTAAATCCAAAAGCGAACTATTACAAAAGGGGTTCACCTCACTTGATCTATATATGGAAGATGTTTTGCATGGACACGAAAATGACGAACCAACGCAACGTTTGCGGCTAATTCTTTCTGCTTATGCTGATTTTATGGAAAATCTCGGCTTCGAATTAGTCTCCCGCTATTATTCTCAACGATTAGATTGCCCTACTTTTCAGTCTATCACCCCAAACCGCTTTATCTTCCAATCTCTTTTTCATGTATCCAAGAGGCATGCTCTGGACGTGACCCCCTGCCAGGCTATACCCCTAAATGGGTGTCCGATTTCCTTTTCCGGCATTTTCGCGGAGTTGTAATTGACTGGATCATTAATCGCGGAACTTATTCACTTTCAGATAAGCTACAGCAGGATTATGTGCTTTTCCAAAAATCTTCCAGCCCTGATAGCGTCTATAATTCCAATAAATGAAAAAAACATACTCATCTGTTGCAAAATAGGTATCCCTGCTCCATATGCATTGCATGAGCTTTTAGGCCACCGCCGAGCTATCTTGTCGTCTGAAAAGTTCTATCAACGGCCACTGCGGGCAGAATCGAAATCACTCTTCTGATTCAGGCAGCGGAATGCCTCGCTTTCCATCCCTTCGGATCTACTTCTGGGTAGAAAAATCTAAACAGCCCTATTCTTTGAGTAGAGCTGTTTTTACAAATTTATAGTGGGCAAATCTTATCATCAATTGTTTCTTTTGAATCGTTGGGACAGTTCAGTCTCAATCGACGCTTGTTCTTCATGCAGAAGTTCTAAATAATACGCATAATAAGCTGTGCTTACATCTAACTCAGCCTGTATTTCAAATAACTCATCATCACTCATTACTTTGAAATAGCTCTCCAGCATCTTCTCGGCAGAGCTACACGCAAGACGCCCACGAAATCGCGGGTTCTCGCCTTCTCCAATAGTCCACATACGCTGAAAGGCTTTTTGAGGTGTGTCGAACTCGTTTTCTTTTTGACCACTATCTGTCTTCCCTCATGCGATAAATGTCAAAAGTATTCACTGGCTACCCCATGACTCACGCCATGGGCTTTCCAAGCCACGGTTTATAAGTAAACCACGCCTTTGTCTTTACAACTCATTAAAGAGCTTCCAGAAAAAGTTTTTAGCATCTTTTTCGCATTTTATCGTTATCGAATCATCAATGACAAGATATTCCATCATATCTTGCCACTGCTCAAGTGGATACCCCGTAAAGGCTGCTGAAGCGAGCACACGATATGCCTCATATCGAAATGATTTGCTGTTGATATCTGAAATAAATTCACAGTCAGTGAACATCTTAAATCCTCAAAGATATCTCCGCTCCGTGTAAAATCCCACATTCAAATCACTCCGGATAACTTATTACTACGCTGAAATATCGTCAGGAGTTTGAAATAAATACTACTTATCCTTCAGCCGACTCCTGCTCCATATTGGAAGCGGTACGCTTTCTATCGATGATCCGCAAGACAATCTCGTCTGTAGCGACCTAGAGCTCGATTTTATCGCTTACAAGCTCCGGGATATCACCGACTGTCAGCACTGTACCAACAGGCATTCCGTCGACATCGATAGTAATTGTATCAATCATATCTTTCGGAAAGGCTGCATAGGGAATTTCTGTGAGTTGGCTCACCAACGTCGCTGTAATTTTATCCGCGTTTTTTAAAATGAGATGAATGACGCTGTTTACCTTTTGATCGGCTGCCAGAGCCTGAAAGCTAACGTGAAGGATTTCGTTGTTCAGCGTATTCAGATTTCTCGTTGATCTGAACAGGAATAATCTTGCCGTCAAGTTCCAACTTTACTTTACTTCCTTCACGCTTATGGCTAAACAGTTTGCGTACCGTTCCCTCGTCAATTTGCAGAGAAACAGCATCAGTCAGAGGACCGCAAAAAACACTCCCCGGTACAAAGCCAGAGCGGCGCAGCTGCTTCGCTTTCACAGTGAAATCTCTGTTGTCTACACGAATAACATCCATTTTCTTGTTCCTCCTCGTGTGTTTTATGCTCACCCATATTCGGTTATGGGAGTGTTGCCTAGTATAGTTGTAAAAAAGAAGCACTCTTACACACCACCCCATACGGCGCAATGCTAAAAGTCCTTCTAAAAATACGGTTCTTTCGTTGTTTTCAAACCAAAGCTTGACCTGATTAAGTTTTATCGCCAATAACAAGTTGCCAATAGACACTCTCGTGTATAAAAATAAAGACCTTCCATACAGCACATCGACGGCGCTATACCAAAAGCCCTTTTGCAATGACATTCTTATGTTATTTTGTCAAAATAGCACTGAGACAAAGGAATGTCAAATTTTTAGGCAAACGAAAAAGCAATGTATCTGGCGAATCATTTATTCATTGCTTCCTATCCAGTAGCAGCCAGCTCCAATGACCGCAGTTAGAATTCCAAGAGCGTCAACATATACATCATATCCATGAAGTCAAGCAAAAAATAAATGACCACAAATACAGCTAGAAGCCTTGGGGTTCATCCCGGCGTTTGCCATCCTTGTGCAGAATGTGTGCCTCATGGTGTGGGGCGTCATTACCGGCGGCAACGGCTCCTTGTGACACTTGTTGAATTTCTTGGCAAGGCACTTAAACATGGCGTCATAGTTGACGGCCACTTTCGGCAGGCCGTCCCGGTTCAGGAACAGGAAATTTCTGTACCCATCAACCTCAATGGCCTTTGCGTCTCTGCGGTTCTTCAACACTCGCTGGAACGCTTCATACGCGGCTGCGCTCATAAGCACCTGCCGAAATCCGCTGTCCGTCTTGGGCGTTTCGATATAGTAGCCATCCTCTGTGCTTCTCAAAAGCTGGTGGTCTACATTGGCAAAACGCTTTTCAAAGTTCAGGTCGGTTTCGGTCAGGCCGCAAAGCTCGGAAATCTGAAGCCCTATTTCCAGCAGGATCACAACCTCGTCATAATACTTGGCATACACGGGATCGTCCTGCATAAATTTCAGGAGTTCTTCTTCCTGTGCGGGGGTAAGAGGCACCTTTGGTTCCGTGTCGTCGTTGATTACGTCATTGATCGGGAAGTCAAACGGGTTCTTGCGGATGCAATCGTCCTGAATAGCCATATATGAAGGCGGTTCTTCTTTTAATATTTACGGTTTGGCAAATACCACATATATTTTAGCTCTGACAACTACCGGTTCCTATAATGGTGCACCTGTCTTATGGAAAGGTTCAAACAATCAAAATAATCAATTGTGGGTTTTAGGCGCATGGGGATAACTCAATAATGCTACTGATCTTGAACTCAGATCAAATTCTAAAAACATATTGGTTGCTGCTTTTAGCCCCGTTGGCTCTCCAACGGGGCTGCTTTTGTATGTAACCGGTATTGACCAGATCATCCAGCGCCCGGCGTACCGTGCTCATGGACAGCTTTGTGTCCCTGCTGATCGTGCGGACGGAGGGGAAGCATTTCCCCTCCCTGTCCGCACGGCTGCGCAGATACATGTATACCGTCACAGCCCGGCTGGGCAGGTCATCCGCCCAAATAGTATCGAACCAGCCGCTCACACGTTCTCCTGCATCAGCCCCGGCTTCTGCCGCTCCGGGAACCGCTCCTGCCCCGGTACAATCTGCTGCCCCGGCGGGATACCGTACTCTTTCAGTATCTTCCTTCTCAACTCTTTGCTCCCCGCATACTTCACTTCCCGCTGCGCATGCTGCTCCAATGCATACGGCTCTGTAAATGTGATGCCCCAATCCAGGAACAGCCGCAGTTTGGACAGCATTGGACGCCGCCCTGTCTTCATCACGATAAACTGCCCTTTCGGCATTGATTTCAGTTCATCCGGCGTCATCAGCCGCCGCCCCATCATCTGCAGGCTGCGGGACGGGTCGCTTTTCCCCCTGCTCACACTCCCCGTCATCACAGTCTGCTCTCCCAGCTGGCGCGACACCTGTTCCGCTGTATCGCCCGCGGGGCTGAACCCTCCCGCGATGGTATCCTGCGCATTGTCCAGGATAATGGAACATCCCTCTTTCCCGTAGTTCCGCTCCAGCTGGCCGTAGGACTGGATGATCCCCACGATGCTCAGCCGCCGCGAACGCGCCGCGCTGAACATCAGCTCCAGCGACTCTATCTTCGGAAGCGATCCCAGCTCATCCAGAAAAAACATCACCCTGTTTTTCAACGCGCCGCCCTGTCCGTCCGCCACCACAAGGATCTCCCGGTACATCTGCTGCACCAGCAGGCTCACCATGAAATATTTGCTGCTGTCTTCCTCCGGCAACACCACGAACACAGCGGACTTTTCACGGCAGAATTTCTCCGCGTCAATCTTAGTTGAAAAGCACAGCATCTGCTCAAGCTCTGAATCCAGAAACGCGTTCAAACTCGCCATTGCCGTGGAAAGAACGGACGCCATCGCCTGCTCTCCCGCGGTGATCGCCGCCCCCGCAAACCACCTCGCCTTGTGTTCGGGCGGCAGGAGGCTCAAAAGCATCTGCATCTGATTCTTTCCTTTCTGGCCGGACGGGGACAGGAGATCCTGTATCAGCTTGAACACTGAAACGATGTGCCTTGTCTCCGGCGGACAGAATTCCGCGACCAGCAGGATCACAGAGGTGATGAGGCCTTCGGCCGCGTCATAGAAATAGGAGTTCTGTCCATGCTCTGTCCCGCTGCTGGATGTGACGACCGTTTTCGCAATGATCTTCGCATACTTCTCCGCCCGCGCCCTGCTTGCCAGATCGTCCGGGTGCGCCATATATGCGTCCATGTACTTGTTGACGAGGTCCAACAGGTTGTTGCCGTCGCTGCACGCCGGATTGCGCAAGTCTAAAACCGAAACATCATACCCATATATGTCTTTGGCGATGCCCGCGTAATTTCGCGCGAGGTCGCCCTTTGTATCCGATGTGAGGAAACTCATCCCCGCCGCACAGCAATACTCCAGATTCGGATACAGGAAGTACGCGGTTTTTCCCGCGCCGCTCCCCGCCACCATCATTGCATGGATATCGTCGCTGTCCACAAGCGCCGTCACACGTTTGCCGCGCATTTCACAGCCCACCACCAGCCCCTGTACCTTTGGAAGATGCTTTCCCCGTCTCCACGCCCGCGGCCGGAACCGCACCCGGTGGAACGTGCGCCGTATTTCCCCCTTACCGGCAAACCGTGCCGTCCCGTGCTGCCCGTCTCCCACCGTCCTTCCCTTGATGCCGTCCAAGCTGAAACCCGCGCCGTTCGTAACGGCCGCCATCAGCAGCAGAAGGCCGACGCACAGCAGCAAAAGCACCGCCGTTTCCTGCCCTAACAAAATCCCATCCTCACCTCTTCCTCTTCCGCCTGTGTACTTTCCCGTCCGGACATTTCAAGCATACAGGAAACGTCCGCCGCCATCGCCGCAGCAGCGGTGTGCAGCCAGCCATCCGCCAGTTCCGCCTGCTGTCCCACCGTCCGGGCCGGCATGTTCTCCTCCGCCGCCCGCATTTTCTGTATCTGTCCGCCCAGCGACCGCAGGCGTGCATCCTGCGTGATATGGTCCTTATGCGGCTGGTACAATTCCGCGGCCCTGTCTGCAAGCCGGTCAAGTACGGCCGTCTCTCCGCCTGTACAAAGCAAGTGCCGGGCACGCAGCAGCGCGCCCGCCGCCAGCTTCTGCAGGCAGCTGTTTTGGATCTCATCCGCCTGTGCCGAACAGGCCGCTTGAAATGTCCCCTCCAGATACCGCCCGTCCACGAAACGCGGCGCATGCAATGCCCGCGCCAAAACCGCATCCTTTACCTGTTCCAGCATCTGCAGTTTCGGGTGCGGCTGCGCACACACTGCATCCATCCCCCCGCGCGCTTTCAATTCCTCGTTCCAATCCTTCCATGCCGGAAGCTGTACAGAAACATCCGTGTATCCTTTTTCCCGCAGCCGACCAGTCAAACGCATCACGCCCTCGATCCCACCGGCGTCATTGTCCAGCACGAGCACGACGCCGCGCACCTCCGGATACTCTTCCAGCGTGCGGAACAGGGCAGCTTCCGCTGTACCGTTCAACGCCAGATAGTTGCCTTGCCGCCAATCCTTCTGGACAAAGGGAGACGTATGACATGAGGTCGATCGCCGCCTCAAACACATACAGCGGTCCGCTGCCGCCCATATGGCGGAATCCATACGCTTTGTCGCTGCCCGGCGCATCATACCGGAACGCGCGCTGCCGCATCCCCTTGATGTGCGCCTGCCGCGGCGCGCCGTCCCGGTCCATCCCTACCAGCACCAGGCTGCATTGTTCCTGTCCCTGACGTACACCTTCCGCCCTGCTCTGGTACACCTGACCGGTCTCGATAAAGTATCCGGCCACGTCCGCGGACACCTTCCGGATATCTGTCAAATACCGCCGCCCCTGTTCTTCCGAACTGTCCTTCGCGGAAGCCGCAGCTGCTTTTGTTCCTGCCGCTTACATTGCACAGGACCGGCCGCAGGAACAGCGGACTGTTCCAGCAGGAACCGCACCGCCTCCTTGAAATCCATATGAAAAAAACGGCGTGCAAATGAGATGGCGTCCCCGCCCTCTCCCCTGTAATGGCTGTACCACATATTGCCGCGGATGCTCACCGATTCCTCCCCCGGTATACGCCAATGCATTTCTCCCCCGCTGCGGGAAAGCGGAAAACCACGCATTGCAAGCAGCGGCGCGATCTCCATGTTCCGCGCCGCCGCCACTTCTTCTTTTGAAAAGATCTTTTTGTTTTCTGTGATAGCTCTCTCCTCCCTGCTGTATCCGTATTTCTTCTATTGGTATCTTCATACCGCATGTGTCACAGTGGCACATGCCATGTTCCAGCCAAATGTCCCACCTGGCCCCTGGCGGGCTGTTTTTCTTTTTTGCCTGCGTCACATCTGCGGTTCAAAATCGTTTTCCGCATGGCCAAGCGCGCGCTGTTTCTGTTCCAGCTCCCGCCTGCGCTTTCTGTCCAGATACATACAGCGCGGACGGATGTGCGGCACAGACGTTTCAAACATACGGCACAGGCTTCCGATCACACCCAGCGCAGCGTCCATTGGGCCTAGCCTGTGCCACTGTGCACGCCGCTGCAGCAAACGCTGTGCGAATTCGTTTCCGTCCTGTGCCGCGCTTCGCAGCAGCTCCTCCGCTTTCGCCCAATCCTGAGAACGCCATTTCCCCGGATGTACAGCTTTCCCAACTGGTATTTTGCCCAGGGCGTCACGAATCTGCGCACATACACGTCAGACGCCTGCGCCGCTTCGACAAAAAGCCGTGCCGCGGATCCTGCGTCCACAGCACGGCCTTTCCCTCAGGTAATATTTCGCAAGCCTGTATTTGGCAAATCCGTTCCCATGCTCCGCAGCCCGTTCAAACCAGTCCGCGGCTTTCGTTTCGTCGAAGAACGGCGACGTCTCATCCGCGTGCAGCTTTCCGAGCGCGTATTCCGCAAAATGATTTTCATGCTTTGTAGCCCGTTCAAAAAACATTTTTGCGCCGGCGTCATCCCGCGGCAAAAAGTATCCCTCCCGGTACAGCTTACCGGCCTGGTATTGCGCATATGCATCCCCGCGCTCCGCCGCGCCGAGCAGCGTCCGGATCGCCGCCTGCACATCTTCATCCGGATATTCTTCTTCACGGGCGGCGTCCAGCAGCCGCTTTGCACCGTACACCGCATGCTGTGCGCCGCGGTCCTGTGGAGCCTGTACCGCGTCAAACTCCTGTTCCGGCTCCGGCGCGGGACAGCCTTCTTTTGCAATGCGCAGCACGATATTTTTCAGATGCCGGAACTCCTTTTGTGTGTGCAGCGGCGGGTCCTGTTCCGGCAGGCTGTCCCGGTATGTGGACAGCACTGTTTTGCGAAGCTCCCACCACGCGCTGTATGCAGCCTTCACCTGCGGCTGCTTTTCCAATTCGCTGATAATACTGTCCACAATGGATTTTACCGGCCAGGGGAGATACCCATACCGGAGTTTCCCCTTTCTGTCCCGCACTTCTTCCGACAGCCGTTCCAGCAGGGATTCCAAAACCGGCATCTCTGCAGGCGCATCCCGCATCCCGGCCACCGCCTCTTTCAGACGTGCGCTGAACAGGTCCCGCAGTTCGTCCCGGCTCTGTGACTGGCGGATATATATTGCGTCCAGTTCATCCCGGAATATCTGCCGTGCGAGGAGGGAGCGGAGCTGCACCACCCCCTCCTTTGTGAGCGCCGGCTTTTGCACACGGTCCGCATAACAGACCAGATGCACATGGGGATGGTGCGCTTCGTTGTGGAAGGCTCCGCACCAATGGAACGACCCGACCGGCACATTGAACCGCGCGGCGATCTCCGCCGCATTGGCACGGAGCAGCGCGCGCCATGCGTCCGCTTTATCGTATGACAGGCGGGCGGCGTCTTCACGCCGCAGGGAAAGGATGCATGTCCAAATGTTCCCGTCGTGCTCTGAAACCGCACGCGCGGCAGCGTTCAGATCCGGCGCATCTTCCTCCTGTGAACAGGCCGTGTGCGCCGCTGCGCTGGACGCGCGGACGCTGCGCGATGTACGAAACATAGTTGGAGCGCGCGTCAAACAGTTCCAGATGTTCCTCCAGGGTCCGCGTGATGAATTCCGACGCGTTGCGGACAGTCGGCCGGCGCGCATAGTCCTCATACTCAAAGCTCCGGCGCGCATCCGGAAAATCCCGCAGCAGTTTTTCCACAAGGACGCGCTGCGCCTGCACCGCCGGCCGCGCTCCGTTCTCTTCCACATATTTCTCCACGCCCTCCCGCGTGGCAATGTACCGTATGTATGCCTGTGCGTGCCGCGCGGCGTCCGGCTTCAGATAGCGCCATTTTGTGACGAGCTTTGCCATCCGGTATCACCGCCGAACATCTGCGCCTGCACGGATTCGATCTGCGCGCCTTTGCGGCTGACCGCAACTTCCGCGCGCGCTTTCCTGCGCAGCTCCGCATATACCTCATCCGGTATGTCAAAGTGCGAGACAAGGATGCGCTGCAAAATGTTGAGTTCCACCGCCAGCGCGTACAATACCGACACGGTCGCCTTGTCAGACCGCTCCTGCCGCGCGCTGATGATGGACAGCAGTGTTTTTGAGAGATAGTCCTCTGTTGTTCTCCCATTCAGATATCCCACATACATACGCACGGCATTGTTGATGAACTGCGCCTGTGTTTTGCTCGTGTCCTGCGCAAGATGCCGCTGCATCGCTTCATACAGGTCCGGCGGCATACGGACCGTAAATCTTCGTGTTTTCTCCATCTATTCCCCCCCTGTATATGGATCTGGTGCGCCGGAGAATGGCTTTACACCGCGCAAAATTGGGAGATTTCCTTCCAACCGGTGCGCGGTACTCCGCCAAAACCTCATTTTGGTGCGCCGCCCGAATGCCGTTCAGCCCGCACTGCGGGCTGATGTATCCCCAAGGCGCCGCGAAAGCGGTGACTTCCTTTCTCCTGCTATTGTTCTCTATCCCCCAAAATCGCTGCAAAGGGAACTCCACATCCCGCTGCCAAACTGCTGCGCTTTACGCGCCAACCGTCCCGTCCGATAAAGGGATAGCATTCCTCCCGGTAAAATATCTTCGCGGCTTTGGTAAAACATCCTTAGCTTTGTGCCTTATCTCCCTCCTCGCAAACGAAAAAAGGGAGCAGACTGCTGTCTGCTCCCGCATCGATTCTATAGTGTATGCCCTATCTCACCTTGCTGCTGTTCCAATGTCAGATATTCGTCAAGACGCCGCTCTTCCAGCGAAGCGACCATCTCTGCAAACGGGTGAGATCCCCATCCACTGCATAGGCCTCCAGTGTCTCAAAATATTCCAGGCGTTTTTCCTTTGCAATCGACACCGGAAGAAATCCCGCCGCCATCAGCTGATAATTCATAAGCATACGAGAAGTGCGGCCGTTGCCGTCCACGAACGGATGGATCTTTACAAATTCCGCATGTGTCCGGGCCGCAAGTTCAATTGGGTTCATTCCGTGCTCCGCCGCCAGCGCACGATAAAACTCTTTCACCTGATAGTACATTTCACTCGGCGCGGGCGGCTTATGCTTCGCGCCCGAAATGCGCACCTCAACGCTGCGGTAAATCCCTCCGTCCAGAATGTTCTCCATGAGCAGCGCGTGAACATCCTTGACGATATTTTCGGTCAACGGCCGGCCCTCAGAAATACATTTCTGGACATATGCAAAAGCTTTTCCGTGATTGACTACTTCATAGATCTCGCGCAAGGTCTTTCCGCCGACTGAGATGCCATCCTCCAAAACAACTTTCGTCTGAAGCAGCGTCAGCGTATTCCCCTCTATCGCCGTTGAGTTATGCGTGTACTCGATCAAAAAGTCCTGCTCAAAAGACCGCAGGGCATTGCGTTCCATCTGCCCGCGCAGAAGTTCAGCTTCCGTTTCTTTTTCAGCAGCGCTTCAAAGTTCACACCCACTCCTCCATTCTGTCTCACATATATTTGTAGTATAGCACATGTATCACGCAAAACCTATGGGTGTTCCCAAAACTTTTTCCGTCAAAGCTTCACAGCGTCATCTGCCATGTCTCGTTCAACTCTTCTTCGGGTTCCATTTCGTCCAGCATCCTGCGCACACTTTCCTGCACCGCCTCATTGAGCACACCGATATCGAATCCTGCGTCCGCGTATCCTCTGGCGATCGTCTCATAATAGGAACGCGCAGGGACGCCGTACTCCCGCTCTCCGGTCATCACGTATGCCATAATGTCCCGTTCCCCGCCGTCCATCGTGACGGAAAGATTTTCCTTACGGTACAGGTGCGGATATCCCTCATAGAGATCGAGCGCCCGTTCGTCAGACGGCCTGAGCTTCCATACAAGCACAGGCACGCAGGCCCCGGGCTTTGGCTCCACCGTCGCCACCGCGCCGAACTGTGAACCGCGGAACAGCAGCTCATGGCCGTACAGCATCCCGCTGCATACCACTTCCGCCGTCGGACAGCGCCGTGCCATTTGCCTCCGATCCAGATTGCTCCCATATGCGATGTACAATTTCTCTTTCATACAAACATCCCCCCGTTACAATGAAAGCCCCGGTGCAGGAATCGGTTCCTGCGCCGGGGCGTGCTGTGTCTGTTCTTCCTGTTCCCGAATGAGCTGCGACGGATCGCGCCACGCGATGTTCCCCTCCAGATGGCTGAGCAGATGAAACCGCGCCGTCTCAAACTCCGGGCCGATCATTCCCAGACGCAGCAGCCATGTCCGGAACGTATACCGGTCATTGGTCGTGCGCGTCGGCGCCGCACGGGCATTGCGCTGCGTCAGCGCCTGATTGGCGATGGCAAGGCTGAACTGTATGTACGTCTTCACTTTTCCCGCATGCAGCGTGGAATTGAACATTCGGAACTCCACCGTGCCTTTCTGGAACACGGAATGAAGGTTCAACGCGTGGTACCGACTTGCGTGATAATGCACATTGCTTCCGTCCCGCCCGTTGTACCAGATGCTTTTGAAACGATCCAGGCTCTGCGGCTTCTGCTCGTTTACCTGCCGCAGAAACCGCTGTTCGACCCTCCGGCAGTAATCTTGAGAACGGTTCAGGTCCACCTGCAGGGCTTTGTAGATGAGTTCCTCCTGAGCGCGCCCAGCGCCTCATCATTCAGTTCTGTTTCAAATGTTACTTTGCTCAAAATATATCCCCCCTACATGCTCATGGACATACTTTCTTCGTCCTGCATCCCGTCCAGGCTGTAATCTGTAAACAGATCAAGCTGCTCCTGCTCCGGAGGCTCCCAATCCCCGAGCCGTTCCGCTCCCGACTTCAATGAAGCCAACAGGCTTCCTGCGTCCGCATATCTGCGCATCGCCACATAGTCCCCGCTCAAAACCGCATCCTTCAGAACATCGGCCCGTGCAAGTAGTGCGTCCAGTATACCGCGCAAAGCATCCGTTTCAGGAATCCGCTCCACATGGTTCCGGATAAAACAGAAATTTTCATCCGATATGTACCGGGTATATGACCGTAAAGCAACCGACCGGATTTCTTCTTTTCGCGCCATATATTCCGCGGGAAGTTTCTGAGGCAGCGGACGGTAATATATTTCCGGCATTTCCGCATCCGGATACAGTTCCCGTATTCGTTTTTTGCCGCAGAGGATATGGTTTCTGCACAGGTTTGCATTCACGCCATCCGGCCAGAACGGATCTTTTGATCCCGCCATATATACCTGTTCCCACCGGGCGTAGTCCCTTTCCAGCTCACGCACCAGTTCTTCCAGGCCGGGCTTTTTCAGCATATCTGCATTACTCCATACTCAGCCCCGGCGCCGCAGCCTGCCCGGGGCATTCATCGATTTCTTCTATCAGCATAAAGGAAAAGTCATAGACACGCTGCGGATCCACACCGGCCAGGACTATCTCCGGCCCATATGCGCCCTGTCTGATCCAGCATACCTGCGCGGCCAGAACATCGTTCCATGCTGTCTGAAATTTTTCCGGCAGCGCATCCAGCCGCAGGCCGTCGGCAGGACATACTCCAATATCGGCGTCCCGGTGCACAAGATATGTATTGTCCGGCAGTCCAATTTGCAAAAGGTCCCTCAGCTGCACCAGGCTCTCGATATTCTTGAGCGGCTCTGCCAGTTCCTTTTTCCAACGTTCCGCCTGCGTTTCCGTAAGTGAGCAGAAATCGCCCTCCGCATCCACGCCCGCGATGAGGAACGTCCCCGCGATCAGATCTCCGCCCACCCTGCGGTTGGGACGCAGGCCCTTCAGCTTTCCCTCATCATCGCAGATCAGGACCGCACCGTCCTTCAGCCCTGCGCATTCGATGTTTCCCCCTACGCTTTTCTGGAATGCTTCCAGCCGGTTTTCGATTTGGAGCTCCCTGTACAGGCCCGCCCGGTTCAGCCCGCAGAACACGAATCTTTCCACGATTCTCAAGCCGCGGACAATATTCCGGTCGGAATCCGACTCGCAGCATATCTCCTTCCAAATATGCCGACGTCACTTCCGCCTGCCGGGCCAGCCTGTCACAAAAAAGTTCCGCCAGTATTTTGTTTTCCTGCAGCCCTGCTCCAAACGCCGCGTCCAGTTCAGCAAGGGAACACGTCCACTTTCCCGTCAGCGTCTGCATGCATTCCCGCCGCACGGCCTCTTTGGCCGCTGTTTCGCATCTGCGCAATGCCCGCTCCAGCTCCGGCGTGATCAGCGTCATCAGCCGCCCGCCGGGGATGTAGGCGGAATACCGCGCACAGGAACTTCCCTCTGAGCGGACGAGCAGGCCGTCCGTTCCATTCTCGGGCGCGATCAGAAGACAGTATTCCCCTCCGGCCACGCTGCGCATATCCTGTATATGCTTCACTCATTGCTCTCCCTTCTTCTTTGGCATACTTGTTCTCAGGCATGTCCCATCGCTGAACCGGCACAGAAAACCATGCCGGGCCAGCCTGCAGCTTTCACACTGAGCATCACTTTCCACACGCGGGATATCCGGCCCAATGACACGGCCCAGCGGCAGAATACAGCAGCTTGTCGGCCGTGTCCTCGACCGCCCTTTCCCATATGGATATTTCAGAATCTTCATCACCTCCCATATACCACAAAGTAAAAGCGGGGAGCGTCTGGCTCTGCTGCCATTTGCTCCCCGCTTTTGCTTTGCGTATTTTGTGATCGTGTGTGCCCTCCTTCCCCTGATCTGTTTATGCAGACAGCCCCGCGAAAATATTTTCGCGGAGCTGTTACATCAGCATTTGTCCAAACGGCATGACAATCCCGATGCTCAATCCCTGTATGCGGCTCATCACAGCTTCATATTGTGTTTCGTTTCCTACCGAAACATGGCTCCAATCGTTAATTCCGACGGGACAGTGATGCAGCAGCAGTTCCTGATTATTCCCACCGCAATTAAAATACCCCGACTCTCCTTCAATGTCATTAAGACAATATGAAATGACCTGCCTAACGAAAAAAAGCGGGGAGTATCTGGCTCTGCCGCCGATTGCCCCCCGCTTTTCTTTGTGTATTTTGTAATTGTGTGTGCCTTCCTTCCCCCTGGTCTATTTATGCAGACAGCCCCACGGAAATATTTCCGCGGGGCTGTTACATCAGCATTTTTTATATCCAGTTATCTGCATTTCATCTTCCGACACAATTTGTCTTGTTACTTTTATTTGACTGTGATATATTTAAACTACCAGTTATCTTTAATCTATATTTGTTTGGAGTGTTATTTAATGTCTGAAGAAAAACGTGTCCGGAGAACCCCGGAACAGATCGTTGCTGATTTGGATGTTCAAATTGAAAAACTGAAAGATTCCATCCTGGAATTGGAAAACAAAAAAGCAGCGGCTGTCACTGAATTCGATAACAAAATCGCCGCTGTTAAAGAAAAAATCGCCAAATTGGAAGCTAAAAAGAAAGATGTACTTATGCCGAAAAAACGCAAACCGCGTAAAAGCAAAGCCGATCAGATCAAACTCCTTGTCAGGCAGGCACAAAAATCCGGAATGAAGCTGGACGAGATCGCGGGACACCTGCACGGTAGAACTTAGTGAATCAGAGCGTCGGTCAGGATGGAAGCCGCTGGCTTCCGTCCTGGGCGATGCTGCCGCAGCCTTCGGCTGCGTAAACAGAGTCGAGGAACTCGTCAAACAGCTCCTCCGGGGTGCGGTAGCCAAGCTTCTTGCGAGGCCGTCCGTTCAATTCATCAGCTGCAGCCAAGATATACTCAGCAGAGAAAGCCTCAATGGACACGCCCTTCGGAACGAAGGCTCGAAACAGCCCGTTGTGACGTTCGTTTTGGGGACGTTCCCACGAGGTGTAGGGATGCGCAAAGTAGACTGCACAGCCCCAGTTCTCGACCTGACTGAACGCAGAGAACTCCGAGCCGTTGTCCACGGTAATGGTCTTGAAGACCTGTGAGAACTTTTCTCCGAATCCTTCCCTGAGTGACTGCATGGCGTTCAGAACGGAGTCTGCATCCTTGCCGGGAATTGGAATGGCAATATAGTTCTCCGTTTTTCTTCTCCAACAGGGAGAGGACAACAGCCTCCTTACTGCCCCTCTTGCCGACCACGGTGTCACCCTCCCAATGACCTTCCTCGATGCGCAGAGCTGCGATCTCAGGCCTCTGAGAAATGTCTGTGCCGAAGTTCTTCTTGTGTTCACGGGGCTTGGAATCCTTGTGCTGCTTGCGTTTCATGGCTTCCGGCAGTTCTGTCACAGACAGATCAAGGCTGCCTGCCCAGACCTCATTGTAAAGCGTGTGGGTGCAGACCATCTCCTCTGCTGAAAACAGTTCATGCAGACGGGCATAGCCAACGCAGGCATCCAGAGACCACTTGTGTTCTTTGACCTGTTCCATTATCCAGCGAATGAAACGAGTGCAGTGACAGATTCGGTGTGGTTTCCGAGAACGCTTTCTGTTCGCCTTGTAGACCGCCTCTCCATGCCTTGCTGAGTAACCGGGTTTCCTGCCCTTGCTGCTCTTTCGGGGCGTGCCGCGCTTTAGTTCGTTTGCCAACGGTGGTTGGTGAACATCCGATTGCTCTGGCGATGGCTCTGTTTGAGTAGCCTGCGTTCTTGAGACGCTGGATGGCGCCTCTTTCTTCTCGCTGAAGATGCTGTCCCTTCTTGCGTTCTGCGGGCTCTTTGATATACTCTTGGCAGTCCATCGTGATTGCCCTCCCTTGGCAGATGTTGTGTAGGAACTTCATTCTACCATGCAAGATAGTGGGAAAATCACTATGGATTACCAGGCCACTGTCCATATTGCATTTCTGCGAACCCCGATATGCGTCTTTGCTTTTTGACAACACCAAAGCTCCACTTTCGCCAGGTGTTGCGTCGTACTTCCTGACCTGATGCGCATTTTCCGGATCCCGCATCTTCTCGCTTTTTGGGCACCAAGATAGCCGCTGTTGTTCTTTGGTGGAGGACGGCGCAGAGATAATTGGTCGAGTATGAACGATCGTTGCCAGGTGTTGCCTTTTTGATGGATCATCCCCCTTGTTCTTCATGAGATAATGGTCGAGTCAACGATCGTTCCCTTTTTCAGGCTTCAAACAAAGCTTCTCCTGCAGTCCATTCTTTACCAGCAGATTCCGAAAGCGTCCTATGGTATCCCCGTCCGGAACCTGATTGCTTGAATCGACTCCACAGAAATCCGAAAATGCCCGGCTGTCGATTGCCTCTGCGGCTGTCGCTTCATCGCTCAGGTCGTACAGATTTTGCAGCAGGTACAGACGCAGCATGGTCTCCAGCGGATAGGGTTTGTTGCCGCGTTCTCCTTTGTAATAGCACGGCTGGATCAGGACAAGCCATTCCTTCCACGGGACGATCCGTTCGATCTGCGCCAGAAAATCCACCGCCTGACAGTAACTATCGATGCGGGCAGGGTTGACTTTCAAAGCTGCAAACAAAATGTCCTCTTTGGAATACATGATGGACAGCACATTTTTGAGGCTCTGCGGCGTGTGCTTGCTTGCATCCACATGGACGTGCATTCCGCAGCTGTCGTTTACGATGCCCCCTGCGCGGCGTAAGGGGCGGGTGTAGGGTTCGTGTTCTCCGTAGCTTGTCAGTCCTGCCGGGAACGAGCAGTGAGCTGTTTTGATGGCGTAGTAACCGTGGTCGATGCCGATAATGATGCTCATGGGAAATACCTCCATTTTTGTATTCTACAATCTATAATAAACGGTTGCCTTTTTGGGGCTTCCGGAATTTTTGCATGAAAAAAAGCGGTTCATTGGTATTGTACCAACAAACCGCCATTAAGGATTTGGAGAGCTTATTTTGACAGTCCTCTCCCCTTCTGATATAATTTACTCTTGATTGTCGCCTCCAAATTATGAGGGAGGTGAACGCTTGAGTTTACATTTTTTACATGGGACATACCCCATTGCGATGACATCATCGCGGCTCCCTGTGTAGCTCTGCTTGTTGGATTCTTTCATCTGCTTCACACTACCGTTCACGATCCTGCT
>VOFE01002404.1_pt1 | contig 104000 bp, 83 predicted proteins | sample 5384071 | NCBI WGS metagenome assembly VOFE01 (sample SAMN12384724, study PRJNA508395) | human gut metagenome | isolation source: healthy gut D | host: Homo sapiens
TCAAACTCTTCGTTGTTTAAATTGTTTCTTAATATCCTCGCTCCGGAATCCGTTATTGTAGTCCAAAGTCATACTTCTTTTGACGGTATCAATCCGGAAAATTAATTTTCCTAATACTTGTACTACTTGTTGAATTATGTAAATCTCTCAAAGAACTCTTTTGTCGCTTTCGTTTTGCGAACGTGGCTGCAAAGATAAGGACTTTTATTTTAAACTTCCAAATTATTTCGGAACTTTTTTTCTAAAAGTTTGTTTCATCATTTTGTACCGGCGTTCTCTCTCGAATGCGGGTGTTATAAAACATAACTCCAAACGATTATGTTTTACCGGAAAGTCGTACATGTTTATGAGAAAAGTCGTACGTGTTTTCGAAAAAAGTCGTACGTGTTTTTCCGAAGTCACATAATAGAAAATAAGAGTAGATAAAAAATACACAATAAGCATAGCCCAATCTCAGGATCAACTTTTCTTTCAATCTTTTTCAGGAAACCGCCAAGACGTAATTATCTATGATAATCAAAAAACGATTTTAATTCTTATCACGAATCGAAACGAAGGTAATTTGCTAGAAAGAATTCAGACAATGAAATTATAAAGCAGAAAAACAAATTTATTCCTTACCTTTAGCACAAATAAAGCAAAAGACCATGATACACGTATTAATAAACACACTCGCAGAGAAAATGAACGAATTTCTTTCCAGCTATTATGAACGGGCAGAAATTATAGTGGAAGCCGGAAGTATTGATGCGACTCCAAATGAGGATCAATCGGATAAAATCATACTTTCTATCGTGAATATAGAGCGAGAGACAGCAATGGGAATCTCTGCCCCCTATAGGAACACAAAAAATAACACATTCCAACAAACATCTCCACCATGGTACTTGAATATATATATTATGGTTGCCGCTGTTTTTTCATCTAAAAGATACTTAGAATCTATACAAATATTATTGGATTCAATCTCCTTCTTACAACAAAATTCCATTCTTAAATTACCAGACCAAGGTACCATAACGCTCGAGCCCGTAACAATTAGTATACAAGAGCTCAGCAATATATGGAGTATATTAGGAGGGCATTATTATCCATCAATCCTATGTAAAGCACGAATCATATCTTTTGCCGGAACAGAAATCAAGGATATAAAACAACGAATATCAAGTCAAAAAATAAATTAGAAATAATGTTATCAAACATATAGCATTTAATATCATGCCATATTCTTTTTATCTACTTTTGGAATATTATAACGATAAAACAAACCAATGATGAAATTTGACTTTTTAATTAACATTATATTTAGCCATGAATATTATAATGAATGTATTCCTTCTGAAATCTTCGAAATAGAACCCAGGAGAACGAATAGAGTCGTATTAGGAGGACCTAAATATCCTTTTAGGCAAACGGGTCGAAATCAATATGCACTAATTGGAGATCGAGAAGAGCTTCTTGATCACCTTTCAACCTCCCCGGATGGTCTCAACCTTGAGTTTCAAGCACATTCAAAAGATCCGAATTTTTTACTGTATACACAATCCCTGCTACCGGAAGAGCTAAATGATTCAGATATACAATTAAGTGTTATCGATAACCGACTGAATCGGCTCAATGTGATCATTCATGTTACCAAAGAATTATTAAAAACGAAATGCCCAATACAGAAAGAAATCCATTATCACACAAAAGAAGCCTATTGGGATTTTATCTTGATACCTCGTAATCCAGAAAATGCGTCAATGGATATTTTTATGGAGGATAATGGACCGGAAAATATTAGCTTCAAGAATCCCGAGCAAATCCGTTTCATGGATAAGGACGTTTTTCGTATCAGCACAGAATATCCGATAAAGATTAAGGAAGAGTCTTATTACCAAAGAAGATCTGAACGTACCGATGAATGGAAAAGCCGTAAACGCGATACGTAGCTTCCCCGGTGAAGGAATCAAGGTTTGGGGTGCCCGCACGATGGATGGTAACTCGTTAGACTGGCGTTATATTAACGTAAGGCGTACGATGATCTTCCTAGAGGAATCGATCAAGAACGCCGCCCGTGCCTATGTATTCGAACCGAATGTAGTAAATACATGGGTAAATATGCGTAGTATGATAGATGGATTCTTACGGGGCGTATGGAAACGAGGTGGATTAGCAGGAACTTCCCCCGAAGACGCATATAGCATTCATATCGGATTGGGAGACACGATGACTCCGAAGGATATTCTGGAAGGTATCCTCAGGATATCCGTATTCGTGGCTATTACCAGACCTGCGGAATTTATCGAGATCACATTCCAACAACAAATGCAAAAAAGCTGATAATTTAAGAATTAAAACCTATTAAAAAATACGAATATGGCAGGAGAAGCACAAGATAATGTATGGCCGTTACCCAGTTTTTATTTTAAGGTAGAATTAGGTAGCCTCGGGGAAATCGCTTTTAAAGAGGTATCTGGTCTGGATATGGAAGCCCAAGTAATTGAGTACCGACATGGTAATAGCCCGGTTTTCTCAAATATCAAGATGCCGGGACTGAAGAAGACGAGCAATGTCAGTCTAAAGAAAGGGGTTTTCAAAGCGGATAACAAATTATTCGATTGGTTTAACAAGATAAAAATGAACACAATACAGCGAGAAGATGTAACAATCAGCTTACTGGATGAAGCAGGAAGCCCTACGATGGTTTGGAAATTATCGAACGCATGGCCGACTAAGGTTACCGGTGTCAGCTTAAAATCCGATGGAAACGAGGCCGCCATCGAAACCTTAGATTTAGCGCATGAAGGATTGACCATAGAAAACGCTTAATGCTAAGGTTTGATCATATTGTCCCTCCTCCGGTAGCGTTTTATTTCAACGTGACTTTCGAAGGATTGATCGAGACCTCTTTCCAAGAGGTCTCGGGACTACAACTTGAAATGGAGACGGAAACGATTAAAGAAGGGGGAGAAAACAGTTTCAGCTATCAGGTGCCTACCCGACGAAAGCACGGTAACCTTGTGTTGAAACGTTCTTTAATGCCTTTGCCTCATGTGCTAGAGACATATGTGGTTAAAGTATTGGAAAATAATGGAAGTGCCCAGATCGTTCCCGTCAATTTAACTATATCATTGCTGGATGCCGGGCATTTTCCCCTAAATAATTGGTCTGTGCTCAATGCTTACCCTGTAAAATGGGACATTAGCGCATTGAATTCCCAAAAGAATGAGTTGGTGATTGAAACATTGGAGATGGCTTATACTAATTTGATCCGTATGTCGATAAGAGATACAGAAGATACGAAAAAAGAACAATTTAAGCAATGGCTATAACTATAAAAGAAATCCAAGTGTCCGCAAAAGTGACACAACAGAAAAAGGAACCCGACCTCCCTCTCTCCCGTGATTTGATACAACAAATCAAAGAGGAGATAATTCGTGAGGCCAAGAAAGATTTGTCTAACCTTTTTTCTTGTAGAAAGGAGCGATAAAACATGAACCAAAAGTTGATCATCGAGGCATATAAATCAATTGAATACAAAGGTGGCGAGAAATTGGGTAGTATCACCGTCCAAATCAATCCGGATAGCTATAAGTTAAGCAAATCTACCTCCTATAAGAAAGACGAAAGCATAAAAGAGGATAAGCAACTACCGGAGTATAAACACACCAACCCCTCCACTCTCTCTTTTGATATACACTTCGATGGTACCGGTATTATCCCGACGGGGAAAAAAACCGTGACAGAAAGGATCAAGGATTTGGAGAATATCATTTTTCTTCCTAGCGCGGAGATCGATCCACCCAGCCCTTGCTTCCTTAAAGTAATTTGGGGGAGTCTCATTTTCAAGGGGAGATTAACCAGCCTAAATTGGGATTACACCTTATTCTCGCCCAATGGCAATCCTTTACGAGCTAAAGGCTCCTTGTCACTAACAGAGGCGATTAGTAGTAGAGAGACACAAGCAAAAAAGAAAAATCAAAAAGCTGAGGGTAAATTCGTTACTTTTAAACAAGGAGACAGTCTAATCGGGTTATGCGCAAAAGAATATAAAAATTCTGGTTATGCTCCAATGATTGCCTCCATAAATAACCTAATCAGCTTTAGAGATATAAAACCCGGAACTCAATTATGGTTCCCTAAAATATAATGAATATGGATAATTCATTCATAATCAAACTATTACTAAATGGTAAAGATGTAACGGAGCAATACTCCGTAATCAATGCAAAAATATACAGAGCATGTAATAAGATCGATAAAGCAACGATCTCCATCAGCGCTGATATTATCGACAACAGCCAATTTGAAATACCAGACAACAAAATATTCAATCCGGGTACGGAGCTTAAGTTTCAAGCGGGTCCAACAGATAAGGTCAACACCTTATTTGAGGGATGCGTTACAACCCATCAGTTAAAAATCAATAGCGAACAACAAACTCTATTTATTTTAGAATGTAGGGGTTTCGCATATCCTGCAACCTTTGGACGTAAAAATAATGTATATGAAAATAGTAAAGATGATACCGTTATCAAGAAGATTCTGGGACAATACGGGCTTTCTGCCAAAGTAGATAGTACCGGTATAGAAATTCCACAACTGGTACAATATTATTGTACAGATTGGGATTTTGTACTCACACGAGCACAAAATAACGGATTAGTCGTTATCACTGACGGTAAACAAGTCAAGGTATGTAAACCGAATGTATCCGCCTCCCCGGTCTTAACCATCACCTATGGAGATAATTTAATCGCTTTCGATGGTTCTATATCCGCTTCCGAGCAATACACAGATACAAAAGCTTGCGCTTGGGACGTGAGCCGTCAACAAATTATCAAAGCCACCGCCAGCAAACCTCCTCTCAATGCCCAAGGCGATATCGCCGCAAAGGATCTATCCGGTCTGGCAAATGAAGTGATGCTTTATCAAACCAACGCTCCCATCGGCGACGCTTCTTTACATGCTTGGGCCGATGCGCAAGCTTTATGGAGCGGTCTGGCACGTTTTCAAGGCTCCATCACAATTTACGGGAATGCGTCTATTATTCCGGGCTGTATTATCAAATTGGAAGGATTAAGCAAACATTATAGTGGAAACGCATTTGTTCAATCAGTAGAACATACACTACAAGGAGGCGAATGGAAGACACAAGTCTATATGGGTTTCAATCCGGTAGTCATTACCGAAGAGCCCGATGTAGTCGCTCCCGCAGCTAGTGGTTTCTTGCCCGGTATACGAGGATTACAAATAGGGATCGTTAAAAAGATCGGAGATAATAAAGATTTCGAGAATTTTATATTAGTCGATATACCCTTGTTACAATGTGAGAAGACGGAGATATGGGCTCGGCCGGTCAGTCCGTACGCAAGCAATGGGGTCGGCATGTTATTTCTACCGGAAGTCGATGATGAGGTAGTCCTGCAATTCATCAATGAGGACCCCTGCCACCCTGTGATTATCGGAAGTTTGTACAGTCGCAAACGAAAAACGCCGGTTTCTTTAGATCCAAAAAATAATTTAAAGACAATTGTTACAAAAAACCAGTTGAAAATTACTTTGGACGATGATAAAAAGATTATCACAATAGGGACTCCCGGAGAGAACACGCTCATATTGGATGATGACAAAAAGCAAATTCTGTTATCCGATGCTAATAAGAACAAGGTCTGTATGGATAAAAACGGAATTATGGTAGAATCCGGCAAAGATCTCATATTTAAGGCAAGAGGGAATGTCAAGACAGAAGGAATGGGTATCGAATCCAAGTCTAAGCAAGATACCAAGATAAATGGCTTGAATATCGAGGTTTCCGCACAAATGGGAGTTAAAGTAAAAGGGTCTGCCACCGCCGAAATATCCGCATCCGGCCAAACCGTTGTAAAAGGAGGCGTTGTAATGATTAATTAAATCGAATGATTTATGCAGAACAAAAATAGTTTTTTAGGTAAAGGATGGGCATTCCCCCCAGAATTCAGCCATAATGATAATCCCACCCGCATGTCTAATTATGAAGAAGACATCCGGCAAAGCTTGATCATCCTTCTCTCCACTCGCACAGGGGAGCGAATACATCGTCCGGATTACGGTACGGAACTATATCGTTATCAGTTTGAACAATTAGATCTTACCATGGAGACCATGATTAAAAGCGCTATCGAGAAAGCTGTTCTCTTATACGAGCCTAGAGTCTCGCTTGATCGCATAGAAATTAATAAGGCTTCGATTCAAGATGGCATTCTGATTATCGAACTTTATTATACGATACGTATGAATAATGTCCAACAAGAATTGACCTATCCTATCTATTTTGATTCTAACCGATGAATAAACAATGGAATAAAGATGGATTGACAAGAAAAAAATTGGAGAATGATTTCCGGATACATGAGCCTTTTCAAGTACTCGAGAAAAATCTCTCCAATTTATTGGCTCGTGCCTTTTCGAAATCATCCTTTTTATATCATTACCAATCCTTAGCCATACTCAATGAGATCAAGCAAACAGATACAATTGGGATCGAACAGAGTTTCATTTTGTGGCAAAATGAGAACTCACCGGAAAGTAACAGAGAAATCACCTATCTAAGAAACGCTCTATACCATAAGTTCTCTGATTGGTATCAAAGATTGAATCATCGGATCTTTAGAGATTCCATGTCCGATTTATTTCTGGATATGGAGAAATATAACCAGAGACTTCAGCTAATAACCCTATCCAATCCTAAAACGGTTCGTAGAAGTCTCTACCTATTATTACGTATCCTCCGTAATTTACAAAACAAACGGGAGATTTACATCCAAGAAATCGCTAAAAGCGGAGAGACCGATCCCTCATTAGCTGTTTTAATCGCTTTCTTGAAAAACTATCAATATCTGGTAGATCAGTTCAATAAACGCTGGGAAGCTTATCCGTTATTTTATGTCAACCAAATATTGAAGGAATCTCCCCAAAAAGCGATTATTCCTTCCGCTTGGTTTATCGCCGTGAAGAATAATACCGCACGGCAAGCCCAGTTACCCAAGGTACAGGTATTATAACACAGGTACCATTTCCTGCGCAAGATATCCAATTTTGTTATCGTACGGACGAAGATTATTCGGTCAATGACATGAAAATAACGAGTATACATTCGTTACTATTGGAAAAAGATCCGAAAAAATATCCAGCGAGCCGATTAGGCTTCGTTACGTCCATCTGGCAAAAACAGTTGAATGACAGGATCGGAAACGTTCCTTCTAAGAAGCCCAATCTGGACTCAGAGCTAATCTTTGAGAACCAATCCTCTATACAAGCCGGACTGATGATCGAATCTCCCATGTTATTACTTCGGGAAGGACATCGGGATATACATATCACATTCGGATTAGAAGAAGACTCCATATCATATTTCAAAGAATTAATCGCTACCACGGAACAATCTTCCCACGAAACCGGGCGTGTATTAAACGACGCTTTCCTATTGGAGTTAAGCACAGAGAAAGGTTGGGCCCCGATATACACCTACACCTTGACATTCATCAACGAAAACTCCTTTTATCTGAAATTCGTCCTTAATGAGAAATTCGACCCTACAACACCTTGCTCTGAAGCTCATGGTTGCCAAACACGGAACCCAGCGCTCCGTATATTGATGAACACGGATGCTTGGTTATTCCCCTACTCTTGGGTACACCGTATTTTTATTACTAGCTTAAAGATAAAGGTACATGTATCCGGCATGTCATCCTTGAAAATCTATAATCCTCTGGGAGAAGTAGACGCAAGCGTACATTTCCCTTTATTCGGGTTAGAAGCTCAAAAAGGCTCATGGTTCGCATTCGGTAATTATGAGATAGCGATCAAGCCTATCCAATCCATGGGTATTACTTTACAATGGGCGGATCTACCTTATTCGGAAGGAGGTTTCTATGATTTGTATCAAGCATATAAGACACCTATCGATAATACCACCTTCAAAGTTGAATGGGAAAAACTAACAGACCAGAAATGGGTAAAATTACCGGGAAGTACATCTTGTCTCTTCAATACGAAAGACAAGCATACTTCCCCTAGGGGAAAGCTCTCGGAGTACAGCGAGATCGTTTACGACAAACCGTTCAAAAACATTACGGTCTCCACGGAAGAAGAGCAATATCAATATACGAAAACCCAGCAAGGCTTCTTCAGGATTAGACTCACAGATCCGAACGGCGGATTCGGGCAGACGGAGTACCGGATGCTCTTTGCGGATATCATGATAAGAAACAGCCATACCCGTAAACAGACCCCGGTGCCCAAACCTCCTTACAACCCTATGATTGAAAGTATAGGTATCGGTTATAGCGCCGAGGAAGAATACTTTTTCAATGGCGATACCCCAAGAGATAGATGCCGTATCTATCATATCCATCCATTGAGGCAAAAGGAATTACATGAAATCGATCTACGTCATCCGTTCCCAATGGTGGAAGTACCCACAGAAGATGGGATTATTCTATTCGGTATTGGTAACTCGATCGGTAACGACCAGATCCGTTTATTCTTCGAGATGGCTGCCTTGAAACGGGAAATCGGAAAAGAATATCTTCCTTGCGTACAATGGTCTTTCTTCAACGGCAAGCAATGGGAGTTTATCAAACCGGGTAATTTACTTTCCGATACAACCGGGAATCTGTTGAATACAGGTTTGGTAGACGTCCTGCTTCCCTCACCTATTAGCGAGGAAATGCTTGACATAAATGGAGATTTCTGGCTTTCGGCAAAAGTATCTTGCCACACGCAAAATTGTTCATCCATACGAAATGTCTATCTAAACCCAGTGAAAGCCCGGTTAGAAATCCCCGAAGAAATGGAAGCCCTGATCAGTGAGGAACTCGAAAGCTTCACGGGACTCGTTTCTTTCGAGAAAAGTATGCCGGGACTTACGGATATTTACCAGATCATACCCGCTAAAGGAGGACGTTCGCCGGAAACGCCAGAGGATATGCGGCTCCGGATCACCCAAGAGATGTCCCATCGGAACCGGGCTGTATTGCCTAGGGATTACGAGCAAATAACATTGGCTCAGTTCCCCGAAGTCGAAAAAGTACTTTGCTTGCCCGGAATAGACAGTAAAGCTCAAAACAGGAGCCCGATCGTAACATTGGTCGTGATGCAAAAGGAGAAAGATAAAAAGATCTTGCCTTTATGCGAACATAGGCTACTCATGCGAATCGAAGATTATATAGGTGACAAAGCAAGTCCGTTCATTACCGTTGACGCTATCACTCCGGTCTACGAGGAAGTAACCGTTTGCTGTAACCTCCGGATAAAGCCCGGATATCCCGTAGGAGATATACTCCGCCAGACAGAGGCACGCATTAATAATTGTATCGCACCTTGGCGAGATAAGGAAGAGATCCCGGTATTTGGGCTTTCGTTCTCATCGACCGATCTTTATAACTCCATACGAGAGTGTGAAGCCATCGTGGACATTGATATATTAAGCGTAGCGCATGTCGTATATACGGCAAAAGACCAACAAAAGAGCTATTATCTAAACCGCTACCCGGAAGAGGCTAGGCAAAATTTCAACGTTAGCCCTTCCCAACCTTGGTGCATATTAGTTCCTTCTGATAGGCATTTGCTATATATTGACCAAAAAGACGAACTACTGGAACAACTCGGACTCGGATATTTAGGAGTTGGAAGTAATTTTATTATTAACAAATAAAACAAACCGGATATGCCTCGTACAAACAGAAATACACTAAAAGAATACTTTAAGCGCGGAAGTATGCCCAACCAAAAGCATTTCTACGAATTAATCGATTCCATGGTCAATATTTCCGACGACGGGATCGATAAAAATCCGGATGATGGCTTACGGTTAGCTCCTTCCAAGGAAAACAGTCCCGTCATCAGCTTATTCACGAACATACAAGACAATATTCCAGAGTGGAAAATATACCTAGGTAACAATAGCCAACTCCATATCATACGTCAAGGGCAAGATGAACCGATACTATCGCTTCATCCAAACGGTCGCATCGAGATGAACCAACCCGGTATGGATATACGTATCAACGGCAGTCTTTCCGCAACCCGCTTCGACGGTGCGATACGGGGTAAATTTCCCGCAGATGGCGAATGGCATACCCTGCAAATACCAACGGAAGGATGTCGTGCCTACCGCATCATGGCTGGATGCGGTAAGTTAAAAAGCGGACAATACGCATTGGTGGAAGCCACGGCTATCCATTGTTACGGAAAACATCGAAAAATCCGTACGAATCAATCTTGGTTCGGTTCCTTTTTTAACAAGATCAAATTCCGTTGGTACGGCCCCGGACAAAAATGCAAGTTGCAAATACGTAGCGGACGGGATTATGGAGACAACATCTTTGTTTGTTTCCAGATAACCGATTTATGGAAAGATTACCGGATGGACGCCTCCGACCGGAGAAACACCTTTAATCAAGAATAGCCATGGATGATCTGCCCAACCTGCAAGAGCTAAAAAAGGAGGAATCCATATTCGATAGCCTCCAAAAGAATGCCTTGGAAACAATCCGGGAGCTTTCAGGGCAACTGTGGACAGACCATGCCCCGCACGACCCGGGAATCACGACTCTGGACATCTTAAATTACGCCTTAAGCGAATTGGATTACCAAATGAGTTTCCCATTAGAACAATATCTCACCGGATCGGATAATCGTTTCAATCCGGAGGATTACGGCTTGTTCAGGCCTGAACGGGTTTCCGGGATGGCCCCTGTGACACCCAAAGATTACCGAGACCATTTTTTAGATCAATTAGATAACACTGACTTCTTAGTTAACTTATCGGACATACAAATCCACCCCTATAGATCCAATGATCAGATCTGTCACGGATGGTTCGACCTATTTATAGAACTCTCGTCCTTTATCTCAGAAGATCAACACAAACAGGAAGAAAAGAAAATCAAGGAAAAGATTAAGAAACTATATCACGCAAACCGGAATTTAGGAGAACACCTACACGCAATCCATTTCGTAAGAAGGAAACCTTTATTACTCATTGGAAATATCGATATAGACGGTAGCATCTCTCCGGAAAAAACCTTGATCGCCATTTATACGGAGGCGATTCAATTATTCGCACCGGGAAGTCATTATACAGGTAGTGCGCTTCCCATATACAAGCTTTTCAAAGGGATCAAGCAGATACAAGGGGTTCTATCGATACACTCTTTGGAATTTCAAGGTTTTGAAGAGGGTGAATACGCCTATACATTGGCATTATCTTCCCCTGAGCAAATCAAGATACGACTTTACCAAAACCAACAAGCGGTAGAGATTAATGCCACAAAAGTATTGAATCGTTTGCATTCGCGGAATAATATCAACCATGCAATACGAGAACAGAAAAAACAAGCCAAATCGATCCTCATGGACAGTCGCCATATCCATCTGAATGATTATAGCGTCACAAATGATTTCCCGATTTGCTACAAGGACTCGTTTACCGATTCATTCAAGGCATATCTTTCTATATTCGACCATCTCTTTTCGGAGGGACATGAAGAAATGAACCATCTAAAAGATTGGATGGCCTTAAATATGGGAACCACCCGGTTCCGCTTCTATGGAACAAAACAAAGATCTGCTATTGGATACGTTGGATAAAATCTACGGCGAAAATAGCAACCTGCCTTTTCTCCGCTACTCCCATAAAGAGATAAACCGTCAACGAAGAGTCCGGTTCCTGCGACAACTACCGGAACTTATCCGGGACCGGTATCTGGGCTGTAATCTATTCGACGCAGACTCCCTTTCCGGATTGGAAAGATATCTCTATTCCATACTCGGATGGGAAGATGCGGAAGAGCAAATTTTCATTCTGGAAAACATACTCCTGCATTCACCGGAGGCGACTGATCATCCAGTCCCCTCCCGGGAATTTACCTTAACGGCAATCCTCTCACAAACAGAACGTACGCGGCAACGGCCGGATTTTCAGCTTCGTCTTGAAGAATTCTTGCGAGAGAAGATACCGGCACATCTACGATTCACGGTTCATTGGCTTCCTCCGAAAGAGCTAGCCCTATTTGTCAAAGACTATAAGGCATGGCGAAAAGCGTGGGCCGATAAAGACGACAAAGAGATTGACCGCACCGGAGAAATCTTAAAGAATAATCTGATACGAATAAATATCGAACTTTAAATTTACCCTTATGTCAACCAGATATCGAACTACCTACCACGGCATTTTATTGGGCTTATTGCTTCATGTAATCATGGCACAAGCCGTTAACGCCCAAAGAAGTCTCTCGGAGCGATTGGATTATTTCCGGAGTTTAGGAGAGCGGAACGAGTTAGAACTGGAAGAGATTCGTACCCCGATCGTCTCTTACCAGACTCTTATGGACTCGATCACCCAGCGTATCTTAACGGAACAATGCGGTTATATCGTCTATCCCGCTGAATTGGGGAATGCTTTCACTTTCGTAACAAACCCGGACGCAACCCAAGCGATCTCACGTTTGGGTTATTTACAGTCCCCAAGTTCCTTATTACCCGATCATGTAGAGCAATGTGCATATACACCTTGGTTGTTCGGAAACGAGTTATTAACCGCATCCAAGAATAAAGCCAATGCGGATCCTCTCTGCCGCTTCTTCGATGCAATGCCCGGCCCAGTCAAAGTAACGCAAGCTTTGTGGTATTATTTCAATAAAAGAGAACCGGAAAAGATCTTGCCTCCCCCTACCGTCGAGAATATGTATTTCTTCAAGGTAAAACCGGAGATATGGATAATATGCAATCGTTGCTCAACTCCGATAAACAAGGCTATATCATTTGCCCCGTATGGACAGAAGACGTTACAGGAGTTCTGGATAATCCGGACGAGAATCCCTCCATCAGAGGAAGCGGAACGATTGAGTTTTTCATCAAAGAAGCTCCCCTTTCCATCGCCCTCAACATTACGCCCTGGGAAGAAGACGCCATCGGATACCGGGAAACCGGCTTCATCCCATTCGTCTACGACACCACTTACACGCAGGCCGTAAAGAACTGGTTGCTATCCGTGCGTGAACTGCGCCCCTACACGGTTCGTACGTTCTTCTGTTATTTCGATAAACGTAGCAAAGAAGAGATCGCCGCACAAAAGAAAAAGGGAAATTGCAGTATTCCCGTATTCAAGGTAGATGGCGCATCATCGGAAACCGAACGCCTATCCGAACGTCTAAGTCAATACAACCAACGAGCTTTTCCCATCGTACCGTATTGGCTGCAATCCGTATATGAGCAATTACCGGCAGACCTTATCCGGAAATTCAGCCGAATGGAATATCTAGGGTATGTAGTGGATACAGAAAGCAGGCAACCTAGCCAAGTAAGCGACTGGCAACAACAGGAGTGCTTGATAGATATGCCCGTTTATTCGGATACGCCTGTCGATTTGCTGGTCCTATTCCGAAACTCAAAAGCGACGAATGATTTCTTAAGATCGAAAGAATCCCAGATGGCTCTTTTAAATAACTTATTCACAAAGGGTACCGGCACGATCAACCGAAACCCGTCTCTCCGGAAACTCAACGGCTTGACTCTTTACTTCCCTGATTTCGATTTTAAGCTGGAGAACCGGAGAGAGCTTGTACAATTCGTGAAGTCCACCAGTTTCGTAATTGATTCCTTTTGTGTGGAGGGTAATAAAATATATAGAAACTACGATTTAAATGTCATATTCCCTATCAAGGAGAAAAAGCATATCGGTTATCTATCCATTCTATTGAAATACCAATTGGTAGACCGCCTTTGTTTTGTCGATTACGATGAAATGGGCGTTCCTGTAACTACTTGCGAAAATCGAGAGAATAAGCAAGAACCAGTACTCAAGATGGTCATGTATGAGGAAGAATGCGAGGTATCCTTACTAGATAATCTTTTCAACTCTTTATTCTATTTGCTAAATCCTTTTCCGCAAGGCGAGCAACTCACCAGTTGCTCCGATGATCTGGCGCAACTGGCAAATACGGAATTCTCCAACCCGATGCTTATTTATTTCGTATTGGGTGATATATTCCTATTTCTCATACTATTAATCCTAATCACCCTGTATATGACATCCAGTAAGTTCTACATGTTGGCACAACATTATAAGCGATATGTCTTGCCTCTATTACTGGTATTCATATCCGAGATCGTATTGGTTTTATACCTAATCACCAATATCGTATCCTCGCGGGAAACTTTCGACATATGGACCCAAATGATACTGTTGGCGCTCCCACTCTTCTTTTTTCTCTTAATCATCGTACCGATCGGGCACCGGGAAAGAGAGCCGTTGCCTTAAATCACCACCGGCCCTCTTTATTCAATTCCCGGCGGATCGCCATAGATAAGATATCGGAATCTAGCCGGGGAGTGTCTTGCTTTAGCAACCGAAGGGCACAACGCCGGATCACATTCGAGATGGAGCCACCCGATAACTCATAAGTAGCTGCCATACGAATCATTTTGTCCGCATCCGCAGGTAGCCAAGAAGAGGGAAGCATTCTACGCCATAATTCCTCACGTAAGTCTTGATCCGGCATTGGGAAATAGATAATAGACTGGAAACGACGGGAGAAAGCTTCATCAATATTACTCTTTAAGTTTGTGGCCAAAACAACGGTTCCCGGGAAATCCTCGATCCGTTGCAGCAAATAAGCGATCTCTTGATTCGAATGGCGATCATTAGAAGTGTTCGTCGAGGTTCGTTTACCGAATAAGGCATCCGCCTCATCGAAAAAGAGAATCCAATTCCGGTTTTCCGCTTGGTCGAATACATTCGCAAGGTTCTTTTCAGTCTCGCCGATATATTTGGAGACAATCATGGAAAGATCGATACGATATACATCCATCCCGTTCTTCTTGCCGATCAAGGTCGCGCAAAGCGTCTTACCCGTTCCCGGCGGGCCATAAAACAAAGTGCGGTAACCGGCCTTCAAAAAACGACTCAATCCCCAGTCCGAAAGGATGACCCGATGACCCGTAATCCAATTATTTATCTCCTCCAACTCCTCACGCACATAATAAGGCAATACGGCATCTTCCCAATTCAAAGCCGTACTAATCCGTTTGGCCGGAAAACCCATATTATAGTCCGGCTTATATTCTCCCTCAAAAGATAAACGGTACAAGAAATCCTCCGATATACGCAGTTGTCCGCTCAAGAACGGTTCACCATTCCCGGCTCCTTCCAAGCCAACGACGTGATACATATGGAACCAATGCTCCTCACGAAATAGACGAACCACTTCCAGACGGCGTTCCACACGATCGCCCGCCAACAGGAAAACGGCCGTCTCGCCCGTTGGCAAGAATCCTCCGTGCGATAGTCCTTTCCAACCGCCAAATTCCGTATAAGGACGGTCAAAATTCTTATTATGCACAAAGAAAATATCCAACACCTGCGGAGAAAGATGAGGCATTAAGGCCAACATCAACACCATCCACTCATCGAAAGTAGGATCAACCTGTTCCGGCAACAACGCCTTCCAAAGCGGTCCTGCCTTCGGGAGTGCGATATCATAGACGGAAGATAAATCGCACTCCTGCCGGAAATACAAACGAATAGAGACATCCAATACCCGCTGGAACCAATCGATCCACTCGTTCATAAGACAGAAGCAGCTTTAGCGCCCATCACATCCGCCTCGTGTTCCAAGGATAAATCATCGTTAACGGCCATTCCACCTACCTCGGTAGTAGGCTGCACACGTCCCTCGGCTTGCTGGATGACGTGTGTCAACTCATGTCCCAATAGCTGCTGTCCGGCAGACGTATCCGGTTTGAATTGTCCCGGGGCGAAATGGATATCCGTACCTTGCGTATATGCCAAAGCCCCAACCTCCGGCGCTTTCGATGAATCCGGATGTACACGTACCGAGGAGAAATCCGTCCCGAAGGAAGACTCCATGCCTTGGATTACATAATCCGGAATCCCTGTCTGGTTCTTCGTTTGCCGTTGGGCCACAAATTTTCCTTGAAGAAGCTCATCCTCATCTTCCACATCCCGCTGAACGGCGAACTTACCTTGCTGCAAATCATCCTCATCCATCGCGTCACGTTGCATAGTTTCCACCATTTTAGCCTGCAAGGCAGATTGTACCCGGTTATCTTCCATCAATTGTGTTGATTCACCTTTACGGTTTTGAAAGACCCGCGAAGGTCCTTCTTGAATCTGTATCCGATCCGCATTCATAATGTTATCTTTTAATGTTATTTACCGCCACTTTACTCTAAGTATTTTTTCCATCCATGGAGTTTTAATGAACCTGAAGTTCCAAGTAATCGAATCTAATAAGACGTCAAAAGCTCTCTCCTCGACCGTTAGCGTCCAATTATTCTTCTCCATCTTTAACACTCCCTTTCTCTGGATAAAAGTTTTTTGAAAACCTTCCCAGCTCGTATTCCTCATCTTATCCCAATTCATAAGTACCGCTTTCTTCAATTGCTCTATCATCTCTAATTCATTCTCAGCTAAATCACACGAGCGAGGAAGCGGTTCCGGACTATCATAGCCCGTCAAGACTTTGTTTAAGAATAATTCTGGCTCCGGGATTTCCTTCTCATCCGTCACAAAACATTGGGACACAAAAATAGCTTTCACTTGGCATTCTTTCGATTTAAAGTCACGCCTGTCATCACTCAAGTAGCCTAACCGATTAAAAAGCATTGGCAGGTAGACGGCTATGATCACTAGGCCCGCATTGTCAATAGACACGCCATGATCTTCTAACTGGCCATTCAAAACATCCATATCCATATTATTTTTAAGTTGATATATAAAAACTGACAATTCAGATAAATTAGTTGTATGTCGACATATAAAAGTCTCTATCTTACGTAATTCCTCCTCTGGCACAGACTCCCTCAAACGCTGCCAAAAGAGGAACAACAATCCATCCTTGGAGTAATTCCGGTAAACGTTGCCGGAAAGAGCCTGTAACCACCCCAACCAAACGTTCTCTTCCAACCCGAAGTTATTGAGACGAAACAAGCGGATTACCTCCTCGACAAGTAAACGCAAAGCGGGAGTCGCCCCTGTATATAATTCCTCCAATAATTCCATTTTTTTGGAATTGGACGGATAGATAGCGGGAAAAGCAGTACGGATGGGAAGCTCGGGCGCTTTCCCCGGTTTCGTGCCCAGTAAAGCATCCATGGTACGTGTAAACGCATCCATATTCTCCAACATACACTCATGTAATAATAAGCGCAACCGAGCGGCATCTCCAAATGTACGATTCTCTTTTACATTCGTAAGGTATTGGATCAAGGATACCTGATTCGGAAAAGCCAGACCGTATTCACGGATGACAAGCAGTAATAAGGAAGCGAAGATACGAGCGGCCTCTATCGGTTCTTCCACCCTTATTCCGGATGAAGGAATATCCTTCAATTGCCGTAATTGGTCCAGTAAGACTTTCGGGTTCGTCTTCTCCAAGTCCCTCACGTACTCGAATAGATCGCCCAGCGGTTCATCGGCACGGCCCGTGATTATAAATTGCCCGAACCGATAGGCTTTCCTCTCCTCATTCAACCAAACAGAGAATAAAGGCTCGGGAGATTCCTTATCCATATCCTCGTACAGCAGATCTATTATCTCACGTAACTCTTCCGGGACCCATGGATGTTCCCCATGTGTTCCCTCATGGAAATAGGAGATCAGCTCCCGCACCGTGATATTATAATGGGCAGAGAACTGTCCCAACACCGAACGTACGAATTGTTTCCGGCTAAAAGCGGACAATGGTGCGCTAAACAGCACCAGAAAGATAAATTCCCATTTCAACAGCCGGAACTCGTCGCCCACCCTTCCTTCCAAACGCCCTTGCTCTTTCCCCTTATCCAGCGTCTGCGCATACCGGATAATGAAATGGCTTTCCACCGGAACGGTTTGCTCGACCACCGAATAGATTTGCTCCTCGCGCAAGGAACGGATAAAGCGACGGCACAACCGGAATTAGCCAACCGATCTTTCAAATCTTCCGGGTAATAAACGGATATATCGGCGGGAGAATCATCGATAGCATTCAAGTACAAAGCAATGATCAATTCCCGAACGGCTGGATAAGCCGTTAGCAGCCCACTTGCCAAGGTACGGTAAAAATATCCCAATAACTCCATTACCGTCAGATTATAATGCGCCGCCAATTCCTTTAACACGGAGAAGGCGAACTGATGGCGGGAAAATACGCTTCCCCCCCTACCGAGAATAACCTCGAAGATAAACACCCATTTCAGTACCCTGAAATCATTCCCGGCTTTCCCTTCGAGCATGCCCAATTCCTTCTCCTTATCCAACGCTCTCGCATAGTCGATGACAAACGGACTCTCCGCAGGGATCACCTGTTCCACGATCTGGTAAATCTGTTCCTCATTATACCCGGATAAGAAAGTCAAGCTCTTCTCCCGCCGCACGAGCAAAGCCTTCAATTCTTCCAGAGAAAAAAGAGAGAAATTTTTAGTGAATTCCTTTTCCGATAATGTCTCTAGCCGGATATCCTTCAAGAGCGACAATAACTCGGGCATGAACAAGCGGGTAGAGGCGAACTTATCTAAATCATACGTCAGCATCCCCAGTAAATCCACAAAAGAAATGGAATAATAGCCGGATAATTCCCGCAGCGTGTACGTCACCATTTGTTTCCGGTTGAAATAGCCTTGATCCTGAGATAATAAATATCCCCATAGGATTATCCAGATAGCGTTTCTGTAATCATTCTTCCCTATCTCCGGACGCTTTATCTCGGGATAAGAGTCTTGCAAGAAACGGGCATAAGCGTTTATAAACGAGCTTTCCGAGGGTACCACCACATGTACCAAACGTTCTTGATAGATATCATCCAATTGAAAGACTAGACGTTTACGAATGGTAAGCGCCTTTCCCTTCTCACGCAGGAAATGACTTAATTCTATCGAAGATGTTCGTACTAATTTATCCAGAAGCTCCGGTAAGGTGAGTCGCTCCTCTTCCAGCCAAGGCCAATACCCGTGCGACATATAATAGGTAAATACTTCCAGCCAAGATTGCCTGATGGGAACAACTGCTATTCGGTCTGGATGCTCTTCTTTACTTCGCAAATAAGAAGCGAAAGTCTCGTCCAGTCTCTCCGCCAGTCTACGGGGGAATTGCTCATAGAATTCATCTTCTTCTAGCTCACCTAGATCCAAGTCTAAACTCTCGATCCGGATCAACTCATCTTCCGTATCATAACGGCTTAAAATCTCATCCACGATCCCTTCTAAAGAGGTTCGGTTAAAGGTATCCCAACGACCATATAAATCATGAACGAAAGGTTCCCGATCCGCAACTAAATCTAGTTTTAAGGTGCCTATTGTTATCATATGGTTTGCAGGGTATTTCAGTCTTTATTAGATGCATGCAATATCTATATTATTCTTCGATTAAACAAGTATTATCCAGATTCTTTTCCACAAAAACATATAAAAGTTGATTGTGCCAGAATAAAACTTATGCGTACCTATAGGTAAGCCTGATCGGTACCTATTCTATTCTTAAATTATCGCCACTGATTTTACAATCAGCGGCGGCATTTGTATATTCAGCGGCTGTGAATATAAATTCAGCGCCGCCAAATTAAGAAATAGAGCTTATCCGACAAAGAATATATAGGCTCTTGGAGAAGTATTTCCTAGGGAGAGAAGCGTTTTTCCTCCAACAGAGAGAGATATCAAAGATATTTACGTAAATTTGCCATTCAGTTACAATTTATCAACCTAAATTCTTTATTTACATGGAATCTGTAATGAAAAAAACAGCCGCCACAAGCTTGTTAGCCTCTTGTGCGGTATCGCTGGCCTTGTTTTCCTCTTGTGCCAGTCAAGAACAAAACACACTTACTCCTGAGGAAATCGCTGACGGATGGGTCCTGCTTTTTGATGGAAAGACATTGGATGGTTGGAAAGATTACAACGGGACTACATTGACACAGCCTTGGCATGTAGTGGATGGTTGTATCCAAGCCAAAGGTGATGGCAGCGACGCTAGTGGCTACATCGTAACCGATAAAGAGTATGAGAACTTCGAGCTTTCTTGGGACTGGAAATTGTCCAAGGGGTGGCAATAGCGGTATGTTGTACCATGTGGTAGAGCGTCCCCAATACGCTGTTCCTTACGTAACAGGGCCGGAGTATCAATTGATCGACGAGCCGAACTTCCCGGAGCCATTGGAAGAGTGGCAGAAATTAGGCGTAGATTACGCGATGCACTTGCCGGATAAATCCAAGATGAAGGTGAATCCGCAAGGCGAATGGAACAACTCCAAGATCGTATTCGATAATGGACATGTGGAACATTGGTTGAACGGACAAAAGATCCTAGAGTTCGAGGCATGGACAGACGATTGGCACGCTAAGAAAAATAGCGGTAAATGGGCCAACGCACCGGAATACGGATTGGCGAAAAAAGGTGTGCTTTGTTTGCAAGATCATGGTTATCCCGCATCTTTCCGTAACTTGAAGATCAAGGAACTTCCTCGTAAGACCGGTAAGGAAGTGAACTTGTTCAACGGCGTGGATTTGACGGGATGGGAACCATACGGTACGGAGAAATGGTACGTAAAAGACGGCTTATTGGTTTGCGAAAGCGGTCCCGACAAACAATACGGTTATCTCGCTACCCGTGATTATTACGATGATTTCGATCTGACCGTAGAGTTCAAGCAAGAGGCTGACGGAAACTCCGGCGTATTCATCCGCTCTTTCGTGGAGGAAGGCGTGAAAGTAAACGGCTGGCAGGTAGAAGTAGCTCCGAAGGGTCACGATACAGGTGGTATCTATGAGTCGTACGGACGTGGCTGGTTGGTTCAGATTCCGGATGAGAAAGAGAATATATTGAAAGAAGGCGATTGGAACACGATGCGTATCAAGGTACAAGGCGACAACGTACAGACTTGGCTGAACGGACAGGAAATGGTAAACTTGAATGACGAGAAGATCGGAGCCGGCAAAGGCCGCATCGCCCTTCAGATTCACGACGGTGGAGGCATCAAGGTTCTTTGGCGTAATTTAAAACTTACGACATTATAATAGAACGAAACTAGATTATAAACCCAATAAGGTGTTTCAAAAGAAGTCTTTTTGAAGCACCTTATTTTTATCATTGATAACACGCTCTTTTATCACTGGATTTTATGAATAAACTTATCTTTACAGCTATCCTTTCGGGATTTGCCGGCCTCTACGCCATGGGGCAGAACGAGATCCGGCTTATGGACATGGACCTAAATAAATCCTACCAAACTTACGGTGGCGCCGTCAAAGGGAAATCAGTTACCAACGAGCCCGCCTCTATACAAGGAAAAACGTATGATGACGTGATCGGGGTACAAGCCAAAAGTCATATCAAGATCGATTTACACAAGAATGCGTCACGCTTTCAAGCGCAGGTCGGGATCGCCGACTCACATATCGATTATACAAATAAAAGCCTCACGGTTATCCCTTTTGTTGACGGAACGAAAATGTATTTCGATACCCGAAAAAACGCCAAGACATTTGTTGGTCTAGAAGGTAAAGACGGAAAGGTACATCCGGGCTCGGCCTTATTTATCTTGAAAGGAGATGACAAGGAGCTTTATAACAGCGGTATCGTCAAATTTGGCGATGCCCCGAAAACAATCGATATCCCCCTAAATGGCATAAAGATATTGGATCTTATTGTAGAGCCTACCGACGATGGCCCTAGCGGAGATCATGCCTTATGGATCACGCCCCAAATAGAGTATATGGAGATCATCCCCTCGATCGTCTTCACGAGCTATCAAGGGAAAGGGCCGGAAGTATCATCCGGTACGGAGAAGAAATTACTTGATAAAATCAAGCGATTGCCCCAACAAGGGCTTCCTTTGGAAAACACCTCTTTCGACTGGCTTTTACAACCCTCACGATCCAAAGCCGGCATATATGCGACTCCCGATGGCAAAAGCATCTTATTGTCAAACGGAATGGTAGCGCGTATGTTCCGTGTCTTACCCAATCTTTCCACTCTCGATATCTTTAACCGGATGACCGGAGAAAGTATGCTTCGTGCCGTAAGTAGCGAAGGCAGTTTGACGATTGACGGGAAACGTTGGGAACTTGGCGGGCTGGCCGGCCAGCCCGAGCGCGGATACTTCCAAATGGAATGGGTCGACCAGATGACTACTCGCCCCGGTTCTTTTCTCATTGAGGATTTCCGCATAGAAGAGCTACAGGAAGATATCAAATGGGCCAGAAGCCGCTGGGCACTGAATAAGAACGTACCCACAGGGAAAAGACTGACTTTCGTATTGAAAGGAGAGAAAGAAACAGAAGGTGTCACCGTAGAACTCCATTACGACTTATACGATCACATCCCGGTTATCCGGAAAAGTATGGAGGTTACCAACAATACCCCGCAGTCCATAGATATCGATGCCTTCCAATTGGAATATCTGGCATTCGCCGAACCGGAGTCGCCCGGCGGTGGAGATCCCTCTAAATTCAGGCTTCCGAACATACATGTAGAAAGCGATTATGCTTGTGGCGGAGAGTTTACCGAGCGGGAAACCGATATCACGGAGAAATGGGTGGCCGATCCGGAATATACCTCCCAACGCAATTATCCTTTGCTAACGCCCTGTATATTAAATGTATCCCCCAAGCTAGGTCCTGATTATACCCTAGCGGCGGGCCAGAAATTCAAATCCTTTAGCGTATACGAGATGCCGTTCGACAGCGATGATCGGGAACGGAAGGGTTTGTTTAAACGACGCTTACATTATACGGTAGCTCCATGGGCTACGGAGAATCCGATCTTCATGCACCTTACCTCTTCCGATCCGGATGTTATTCGTACCGCTATCGATCAATGCGCTACCGTTGGATACGAGATGGTTATCATCAGCTTTGGATCCGGATTGAACGCCGAGGATATCTCAGAAGAAAATATCGCCAAATATAAATCTTTGGTGGATTACGCCCGCAACAAAGGTGTAGAGTTAGGGTGTTACTCCCTCTTATCAAGCCGTTGGATCAGCGACGAGGTAGATGTTATCAATCCCAAGACAGGAAAACGAGGGGGGATGCGTTTCGGTAGCGCTCCCTGCCTTTGCAGCGATTGGGGATATGAGTATTTCCATCATATACGAACCTTCTTCGAGCGTACAGGCATGCGTTGCTTCGAGCACGACGGCTCCTATCCCGGCGACGTATGCGCATCTACCCACCATACCTATCATAAAGGGCTGGAAGATTCCCAATGGAATCAGTTCCATAAGATAACCGATCTCTATCGTTGGATGTGCGAGAATGGCATTTATATCAATGTTCCCGATTTCTATTTCTTGAACGGGTCTACCAAGACAGGCATTGGTTACCGTGAAGCCAACTGGTCGCTTCCCCGGGATCGGCAGATCATCCATGCCCGCCAATTGAATTATGATGGTACATGGGATCGGATGGCTTCGGCATGCTGGAGCTTTGTTCCTCTCGTGGAGTATCAAGGAGGAGGAGAGGCCGCCACCTTGGAGCCCCTCCACGAACACTTGTTCGAATACAAAACACATATGATGCAAAATTACGGAGCTGGTGTCCAAGCTTGCTATCGAGGGCCACGCCTATATGATACCCCGGAAACCCAAGCGGCCGTAACCGAGGTTATTCAATGGTATAAGAAATACCGCGATATACTCAACAGCGATATGATCCACTTACGCCGGCCGGACGCACGAGACTGGGACGGGTTCATACACGTCAATCCTCACAAGAAGGAGAAAGGTCTAGCCATGTTCTTCAATCCGACCCATCAAGAGATCACCCGTACGATCCATATCCCACTCTATTATACCGGCCTGACACAAACAGCCCGCATCCGGGAAAAAGAGCAAAAGCCTGTCACCTACAAACTGAACCGGGACTATACGGTGGAGCTTACGGTTAAAATCCCCGCCAACGGATATACTTGGTATGTGGTTGAAGCAGCCGATTAGAACTAAAATGGCCGGGATAATCGCTACCCCGGCCATTTTATCTATCTATAGACTTCTTTATCTACGTCCGTTACCTAGATGTTTTCTGCCATGTTTATTCCCTTTAGGCTGCTGTTTTTCCAGATATTGTTTGTATTGTTCCTCCGTCAATATTTTTTTCATCTGGGCGTTCTTATCCTCACGCATGGCCAACATCTTTTCCCGTTGCTTCTCACGCTCAGCCTTCATCGCCTCACGTTCTTTTTGAGCCTTTTCCATATACTCTTTTTGAAGTTTACGGAACTCCACCGCTTGTTTCTCATCCAACTTCAAGTCGGCGATCATCTTCTCGCAACGCGCGGACGGATCCATCTTACGCTTGTCCATACGCCTGTTCTCACGAGCGAACACAGAAGTTGAACTCAACAATACAACCAAACACAATCCTATTACCTTTTTCATAAACTACTACTTATTACTTTTATTATAAATTACCTGTTTATGAAGCGCTTCGAAAGAATAGACATCGATAAAAAGGAAAGGTTTAATCGGAAATAACATTTAACATCTTACCACAGGCCATTTACCATCTCGGAATCTCCAAATCATCCTTACTGGGCAATGCCGGGAATTTAGCGTGTGGTTCCACCTGATACCAGAAAGTAGTCGATGAGATATCCGACTTCTGGTTATTATACCTACCGTCGTGCCGCCAACCCAAATCTTGAATCGTAACCTTCAGATCCTTTTCAAAACGAACCGGGTCCAAGATATGCCAGCGATACAAGCCGAACGCCGTAACAGCCCGATATAGGCCATCCGGACGGATCACTTGGTGCATTCCCGCATAAGGAGTGGTGAATTCTTGGTATTGATGTGTTTTCTGATTCTCGAAGTTATACGAACCGCAGAAATAATCCTCCGTACCTGTTCCACAGATTGTCGGGTATTCCTTGTCGCCATCCATATAGAACTTGATCTCTCCTTCACCCCACCAACAGTTATCATTGACACGCCAAGCCAAATAAGTTCCGACATATTGTCCCTTTCCCTTGATTCCATCCACCAACGTATGGCTAGAGCCTTGTGTCGGGTTGGAACGGCGGAACTGCGCATGGAAATATCCCTCATCCTCCGGCACTTCCGTCAAGGTATAATTAATCTGGTAATACAAACGCATCTCTTCCGCATTATTAATATTCTCCAACGTTATGCGTGCTTTCTTACGGAACGGCATCTTCCAGTAGCAATTGAAAGCGCTCCCGGGATTTACACAGACCGCCAACGAGGAAAGTTGGGCATACTCATTAAAAGCACTGGCGAAGAAATCCCCGACCGGACATTCAACCGAAGGCTCTTTCTCGTCGTCCCAATACATACGGAGTATCGAGAATCGCCAGTTGCCAGTGGGAGTCATCCATATCTGCTGGATAGCCCCCGGGCCATCAATCTCCGCGATGGTAACTGTCTCCCCCGGTTTCACGATAATAAAAGGATTTACTTTCCAGCCTTTCCCCAAATCTTTCGCTGGGCCGGCCGCATTCGCCTTATTCCGGACATCCTTATCTCTCACGGGATCAGCCATCGCTCCTTTCCCTTTCTCCCCCGTAAAATTCTCCGGACTGATCGAACGACTCTGCGCATTCGACAAACGAGAAAGGTTTCCCATATTCATATCCAACCCGTTAAAAGGATACTGCTGGGCATTCGCCCAAAAACTTAACAGCAAAAAGGCTAACAGCAAAACATTGATCTTCTTCATAATGACTTTTATTATTTAAAATTTATACATCGTCTACCTATCATCCGCCTCCAAAATTAAGATCCAATCATTTCCCCTCTCTCCCGCTTCTCCGGGCGCATTGAATGTACGAATTCCCTTATTCTCGACCGCTCCGATCAAGTTCTCGCCCCATTCCTCGGATTGAACCAATAAGCTTTACCTAAAGATCGCAATTTACTCATTTGTATTCTTACATCCTGCCCTTGACTCAAATAAACTAAAATAAAAGTCTTATCTTTTGCTAAAACTGGAGTGATATAACTTGCGTCATTGTAATTAATTCCAAACAAAACGGATAGATCCGGACGGAAACGATCTAACGGATACATCGTAAACAAAGACTTTACATAGCGCATACATTCGGCTCCCGGCCTATCCAACGCACCATCCCAAAACGTGAGGCATGGTACATGATATTTACCTCCGGGCTTATACATTTGCCAAATAGCGTTATTCCCATATGTATATCCGGCAGCTCCAGACAAATAAGTCCAATAAGCCTGCATACGAATATCATAGTCATCGTAAATTCCATCCGTAAAATAAGTCGTATCCTTAATCAATCCGTTATCACCTATTATGTCCTCCTTTTTCTTCCCGAACTTAGCATAATCAAAATATTCCCAGAAACGAACCGGTATGTCCTCGTATGAAGGTTCCGCGTTTACAAACGGTTTAATCGGGTTCAATTGAGCATACATACCCGAAAAACGATATACCGGATCCATCCGGCGGTAATGTCCGCTTTGGAGAATATTGAATGATAGCCAAGACTCATTGTGGAACCAATAATGCGAGGAAATCTCTCCTGTCGGATGATAGGACATTAGTTGTGTTCCTCCATTTCCTTCTTGAATTCCTTTCGCCATAGATTGCCAGATCTCGAACTCCTTATCCGTAACCACATTTCTATCACCACCAAGAATCCATATTACAGCTTCATTTTTATATCGGGTTCCCAGTATTTTCCCGTATGTATACGCATTATCTGGATTAAACAATGCTGGATTTCCGTCTTTCTCTACCACATTGTTTGCCCAAGTAGGTAGAAGCCCTATATACATTCCTCGTTTGCCGGCCTCTCGAATCACGAAATCCACCAACTCAAAGTATCCTTCCGTGATTTGGGTAGGATTCTTATCAACCAAGGGCAAATATCCGTACACATTCGGTTTATCCAAACCATCCAGTTCAGATAAGATAACAGCCTGTATTACCGTAAAGCCCTTTTCTTGCCGGTTATCCAGATAATGAACGATCTCCTCCTTATCCAATACATGAAATAACTCCCAAGCCGTATCCCCCAGCCATAAAAAGGCACCGCCCTCTTTCTTATAAATAATAGGATCGTTCGGACGGACAATCAAATCTTGAGCCAAACAACCCAATACACAAAAAGCTAGACAAAACAAAAGATATTTTCGCATACTAATTCTTTTTAAGATTAAAAACTTACATTATAAATCTCCACGGACCCCACATTATCGAAACAAGAGGCTGGGCCAACTTTCCCATTCTCACAATCTAACCGAACATTCCGTAAAATCACTCGATCTAAATTATGAAGGTAAAGCCCCCAGCAAGGGAGCGCACGATAATCTGTCAATGGCTTCGAGGGAGTACGTCCTACTATTTCTTGACCTTTATTTCCAACATACGATAAGGAAACATCCGAAAGCCGGACATCTTTCAAACTACTATCTCCCCAACTCTCTACCGAGGCGGCCGCTTTCATTAAACGTGTACCTCTTATATGCTCCAAACAGATCCGCTCTCCCCGGTTCCCCTCATTCAATGTGACTAGAAACGGATTATCCAATTGATCAAAAGAACAGCTAGATATCAATATATCCTTTACTTCCCCAAACGCTGGAAACCATGCGCCCGGTTGGAGCAATATACCAGAAAGCATATTCCTACGTTTTTGCTCACCGGAAGTCCGATGTGGATATTTTCCCGGACCTCTAAATTCACAATCAACGATCTTTAAACCAGTAGCCGGCATTATCAACCTTATCCCATTGCACGATGAGTTCATATAGCAATTCTCTATTACCATATTCTTCCATAGCCCACCCGCAACAGCATCATCACCCGTATAAAAACGGCAATTTCGGATACGGATATCTTTTCCGCCACGAATATGAATCCCATCCCATCCTTCCTCCACTAAAAGATTATCGAAAGAAGCCCTTTCAATATCATAACTCATAAAAGCATAGTTCGACGCTCTTCGTAGTTTAACTCCCGATATCTTAATCCCTTTCGATCTCGACAAAAAGAGAATATGAGGGCCTCTCATCCCTTCTTCACCTTTTTTATCTTGAATATGGGCACCATCGATTACCCCCTCTCCTGTAATTGACACATCTTCAACTTGATCTCCTAAAAGCAATGCCTTGTTCCAATTCCGGGGTTTTACTTTATAATAAGCCTCATCTTGATTAAGATCGGATATAGAACGGTACTTTTCCAAATTATTTATGCCTTTCACTACGGCATTACTTTCTAAGAATAAGTTTACTTTACTTTTCAGCAGAATACTTCCTGTCAAAAACGTTCCCTCCGGAATGATAACCGTTCCTCCCCCTCTCAAGGAACAAGCTTCTATTATCCTGTTGATGAACTGGGTATTGTCTGTTATTCCATCTCCTTTAGCTCCAAAATCCACGATATTATAGGTGCTATCATCATTTGAGGCCCAACCTATCCGCATAAAGAGCATAAACAATACAAAGAGACACCCCCGAAAGACTCTTACTTTCGATACATCTATCATCTTCATTATTCAATAAGATTTAATATGATCATAAAGGAATAAAAAAGAATAGGATTAGCGATCCCAAGAGAACTATCCTATTCCTTTTCTTTGATGAACTTTTCAACAAGTTATATCTACTCGTTCTCGTAACCTATGCTTTGTGTCATATTCGGATTATTCTCCATTTCAACCTTGGGTATCGGGAAATACAAATCTTTCGCATCATAATGCGGATTACCAACACGTGTCTTTCCATACCAACGGCTAATCTCCTCATCCAAGACCTTCCAGCGGCAAACATCTTGCCAATGTTGTACGCCCTCACCGCAGAACTCCATGAAACGTTCCTCCCGAATCGCATCTCTCAAAGCTTCTCCACTAGCCGTTATATCATGGGAACTATCTCCATTATAAGCTCTTCTTCTTACCAGATTCATATAGTTCCGGGCATTTACCTCATCTCCCGTAGCCTGACAAGCTTCCGCATACATCAAATATACATCCGCCAAACGCATCAAATACATATTAATACCAACCCCTAAATTCAACTCATTCACCGTACTTTTCAACGGATTGTATTTTCGCATGCTCCAACCTTGAATGTCAGCCTCCGTATCCTTATATTTCAGAACCTGCGTCTGCTGTCCATTCATAATAACAGGAGTTCCCGGACGCAAAGCGGCGATATCCAGACGAGGATCTCCATTAAAACGTTTAATATTCGCATCATGAAAGAAAATATTACCCCAACCGGCCGCCTCAACATCTCCACTTGCGTTCTGGAAACATAAGGCAGCGATCAATCCATATTGAGAACCTTCTCCATACCAAAAATATCCGGAAGTATCCCCATTACGGAAATTAATCTCTAAGATCGATTCTCTATTAAATTTCTCCTGATCCTCATTAAACATCTTCGCATATTCATTGAAAGGGAGCAATTCTTTTCCGGAAGAATCAATAACCTCTTTCAACGCTTTCTTTGCCGCATCATAATTACCCATATACAAATTCGCTTGCCCGATGTAACTAGCAACGGCAACAGAGGTTGGACGTGGATAGTCCGCCCGCTCTTCCCATACGGCAGGTAGCAAAAGTTTGGCTGCCTCATAATCTTTCAAGATCTGATCGTAAACCTCGGCCACCGTGCTACGTTCTATATTTAGCATATCCGGAGTCGATGCTACCTGTAAACGAACAGGTACACCTTTTTTATCGCCATCCCCGTTGCAAGGATATCCCTCCCCAAAAAACGCTACTAACTGTTGGTGTGCCCAACCTCTCCAAAACAAAGCTTCTCCCTTCATCTGCGAAAGTCTTGCTAAATCCGCATCCGTAAACTTCTCCTTGTCGATTCTTTCCAATTGCTCCAATACGGTATTCGCACAAGAAATCATTTTATAATAACCAATCCATAACGTCCCAATGTAAGCATTATCAGAAGTCACTTGATTGGTCGCCAACTGGTTCCAGTTGGCGTCACCAGTCCAAGCCATATCTACCGTATGATCCACACAGAATGTCCCTTTCGCCATAACCCTCTTTCCATACAAAGGCACAGCGACCATATTTGCATAAACTGATGTTACGATAGTCTCCATATCCGCCATAGATTTAGGGTAGACACTTGGAGATAACGCACTGGGATTTGATAAATCCAGAAAACTATCCGAACAACTATTAAAAGTTAACGCAGCAGCTAATAATATAACTAATTTCTTCATCTTCCTATTAATTTAGAGGGTTAAACTTAAACCGCCCATAATGGTGCGGGTGGAGGGAGCCCGTTTCACAGAATACATATTTCGTTCCAAATATCCACCACCCAATTCAGGATCTCCTTGAAACTTTGTGATAATAAATAAATTATCGCAATTAATATAAAACTTCAAACCTTCTATCTTCAAATGAGAAAGTATTGATTTCGGTAAATTATAGCCGAAATGTAAATTCTTCAATTTAAAGAAAGAACCATCCTCCACAAAATAAGAGGAGACATTCTTGAAGTTTCCATTCGGGTCCTCTTTCGTTACTCGAGGATGTGAAGTAGCCCGGTTCGTCGGACTCCACGCCTCATATACCTTATAAGTCGTATTATAGTCGCCATAGAAACTTCTTTCATAAAGCTTAGCGCTATTAAAGACATCAACACCTGCGTTTCCTAACCAGCCCATACTTAAATCAAAGCCTTTCCATGACAAATTTATATTCAATCCATACATCAAATCCGGCCAAGGATTACCGATATATGTCTTATCCTCATTCGTCACCTTTCCCGTCTCCATTTAAATCCTTATATTTCAAATCACCCGGAGCCGTACCTGCTTGTTGGTACAATCCATCCGGAGATTGAGCGTTTAAGGCATCGATTTCCGCTTGGTCTTGAATAATACCATCCACGACATATCCATACATCTGTCCCATCGGTTGTCCATTTTCCGTACGATAAATAGAACTATTCAAAGCCGCATCGCTTCCAGCCCAAATGATCGGATTCACTTGGTCACTTAACTTTACCACTTTGTTCTTGTTGGTAGACAACGTAAAAGCCACGTCATACCTGAAATCTTTATAGGAATCCCTCCATTGAACCATCCATTCGAAACCTCTATTGCTTATCTTTCCGATATTAGCCCGATAAGAAGAAGTCTCGCTAAATGGTTCCGAAGAAGGTCCGGCAGAAGGTGGCACACCTACTGAATATAACATATCGGAAGTTTTCTTATCATAATACTCGATTGTCGTATTCAAGCGATTATCCAGAAAACTTGCGTCAACACCTATATTCCATTGGGCCACGTCTTCCCATTTAATCGTAGCATTCGCAACATTTGAATACCAGAATCCTCTCTGCGTATTTTGCCCATCATATGAATAATATAGATAATTATTCGTAAAAGAAGGTTCATACAAGAATTGAGGAATTGTATTGTTACCAATTTTACCATAACTTCCTCTCAATTTCAATTGAGACATCCATGTTATATTATCCTTTACAAAGCTCTCTTTTCCCACATTCCAACCAACAGAAGCCGAAGGAAACACACCAAACCGATTCTCTGGACCAAAGTTATCATAACCATCCCGACGAATACTAGCCTCTAGCAAATACCTGTCATCATAAGCATAGTTTACACGAGCGAACTGGGATAAACTACGACCTTCCGTTTTCGTTCCGGATACATCTTTATCTCCCGTACCTAAACTAATATCATCCGAAGGCTGAACCAAAAAGCCGTTTTTCCAACCACCTGCCGAAGAAGCCGTCGCCCGATAAGCCTCGTAGCCAACCATACCTTTTACATAGTGTTTCTCCCCAAAAGTATGGTCATAGGTCAATGTATATAACATACGTAAATCATAACCGGAGCCATAATCTTTCGAGTAATAATCCTGTTGAGATAAAGATCCCAAATTCCATGACTCTAAGAACAAATTATTCGCATGGGAGTCAAAATTGGCAGAGAAATTCGCTTGGAATTTTAAATCATTGATAATCTCCCAATCCAAAATCGCATTTGCCCGGGCCCAAAACCTACGTTCATTCTCATGATGAGACATTAGTGTAGCCACATGATTAGGTCCCTCGTAGTAACCACCTGCCGGATGTTTTCCCCCAACCTCCACCAGCTTCGTTGGTATTATCATAAGGCACCATCGTAGGAACTTGGCGGTAATAAACATAATCATTATTCGTCTGCCCATACAAATGGGGATCCGTATTATTAAAACCAACAGTCAGGATCTCGGAAAATTTCACGCGTTTACTTATATTTGTCTGGCTAGCCACACGGAAATTACCCGCATCCTCAAATGAATAACGTTCGATAAACTGATTCTTGTAGAACTCCGCAGACATATTAAATGTAGTTTTCTCATTACCACCCGTCATCTGTAAAAAATAGTTTTGCCTAAAAGCATTACGCCAAACCAGATCTTCCCAGTCTGTATCTGGTAGCGAAGCGGGATTATCCCAGCCGGAATTGGGATTATTAGGGAAGCCTGCCGCCAATTTCCGGTCAATAAAGTCTACGGTATGCAGCATATCCGGCAAATCGATCGGAGTCTCTATTCCAAAGTTTACTCTCGCATTAATAGAAAGTTTCCCTATCTTTCCTTTTTAGTGGTAACAAGGATCACACCTCCTGCTCCCCGGGCACCATAAATAGCAGTCGAAGCCGCATCCTTCAAGATCTCGATAGATTCTATATCATTAAAATTAGGAGCGCTACCCGGCACTCCATCCACGATCCACAACGGATCCGCGCCATTGATAGAAGCCGCTCCACGAATGATAATGTTCCCATTGGAAACATTGACACCAGCCACACGTCCTTGAATAACATGCGACACATCCATATTTAAATCATTAAAATCATCCGTCTTAATAGAAGCCACAGATCCCGTTACATTCGACTTCTTCTGCACGCCATAACCAACAACGACTACCTCATCCAGTTTTTGAGTATCTTCCTTCAAGTTTATCATTAAACTTGATTTTCCGTTCACTGCTACATCTTGAGTATTAAACCCAATATACGAGATCTGTAAAATACCGGTATCATCTATATTTAATGAGAAATTTCCCGAAATATCCGTTACCGTTCCATTCGTAGTCCCTTTCTCAACAACATTCGCTCCGATAATCGGTTCACCGTTACTATCCACGACAGTACCAGATATCAGCTTTACATTACCGGCAGTCTTTAAAGTTACGACAATTGAATGGCCTGTCATCGTATATTGCAAGTCCCTTTGATGCAATACGTCATCCAACAAACGCTGAATCGGCTGATTCGTCACGTTTAAAGTTACCTCCTTCTTTCCTTCCACTATAGCATCCCGATAAGAGAATATATATGTGGTTTGCTTCTCTACAGCCTCAAAAAATTGCTTTAATGTAGCATTCTTCATGGAAAGAGTGACACTTCCTGTCTGAGCTAATACCAAAATAGGATTAAAAAACAGAAATAGAGCCAAAAAAATTATATAGCTACATTGATTTTTTCTACTTTTGAACATATATTATTTTTTTAAATTGATACAATCCGTTTTATGGCCTAATCGCCATTCTCGTAAATGGAGTATTAATTGGGGAACCGGAAAATCTCGACCATTTTTCGGTTCCGTTTTTATTATGAAGAATCTTGTCGCATAAGAACTGATTTAAGGTTATACATTTTATTTTCACTCGCTCAAGGATGTATAAAGATATCATCTCCTCGTATATCATATGTAAAGTCATAATGCCTCTCTAAAAGGTCCATTACCTCTACGATATATTCACTATCAAAATTTCCGGTAAATAAGTCATTCGCTAAAGAAAAATCATTCAAATGGATATTCACGCCATATCTACGCTCTAGTTTGGCCAAGACATCACTTAATTTCGTTGATCGAAAAACGAGGTCTCCTCTTAACCACGCCGTTTCAAATCGATTATCTGTTTTCTCCACGGTTATAATACCCGATTCTTTATTGAACAATGCTTTTTCATTTGGTTTTAGATAAACGACACGAGAAGGCTCTGAACAAGTCTGTATCTTGATCCGTCCCGATATCAAGGCCATTTCCATGACATTCTCCCGTTCATACGAATACACATTAAAACTTGTGCCCAACACTTCTATATCCAGATATTTTGTATGTACCACGAAAGGTTTATCCTCATTCCGAGTCACCTCAAAATAGGCCTCTCCCTCTAAATTAACCTGTCGAAGCTCTCGACCGAAATCGTGAGTGTAACTTAAGCTCGATTCCGCATTTAGTTTTACTTGTGTTCCATCCGGTAAAGTCACCCCCGATCTTTCCCCTCTATCGGCATGAACCACTAAATTACCAATACCCTCCTCCTGATTGACTGGATTGAAATATAAATAACCAGACAATACACTTAATAAAGGTATTAATAGTATTGCGGCGATACGAGCCAGTTTCCTAAACACCATAACGAATCGTTCTTTTCTCGTTCGATTTTGAATCCCGCTGAACATATCTCGTATGATTCTCTCATCAACCTCTTCAAAGGGTCGCCCATTTTCCCATAAATGAGACAATGACAGCGATAATTCATCATCATCAGACAAATTAACCAAAAGCCGTAGTGTTTTCAACTCTTCCGTAGAGATCGTATGATCCATGTACTTTGAGAGCAAATAATATGTATGTGATTCCTGCATAATATCCTTTTTATAAGGTATACACATGAGCCGTTAATTTATAACATGTCTTTTTAGATGTTATAAAACATAAGAATATTATTTTTTCAATTTTATTTATCCGATAAAGAAAAGAGAGAACAACAAAGCATACTTACCGAGCTCCTTTCTTAAAACACGTAAGGCTTGCGATAACTGGTTACGCACAGATTGTTCTGAAATTAAGGCTTTAGCCGCTATTTCTGTTATAGTTATACCTTGTTCCTTATTTAACTCAAACAGTTCTCGTTGGCGAGGTGTCAACTTTTGTTTCGCTATTTCCAGTCTATGGTTAAATTCCTCAAAAGATAATTTACGTTCAATCGCTGTTTCCTCTCCATCTCCAGACTCATTCAGTACAACATCTTCCAAAAAAAGTGGACTATTTGCCTGCCTACGAAACTCATTCAATAATTGGTTCTTGGCCATCGTAAATAGGAAAGCACTGAAAGACATATCTAAATCAATTTGTTCTCTCCGCACCCACACTTTGATAAATGTCTCTTGTACAATATCTTTTGCAAGAGCATCAGAATGAGTCAAGTGCAATGCGAACGCATATAGGCGTGAAGCGTATGATTCATACAGTTTCGTAAAGTCTCTGTATGAACCGCTTCGTAATCGTTCTAGGTATATCCGTTCTACATCCATCTCCTCTAGCACATATTGACCGAACAAATATAAAATAAAAAAATAAGAAGAGGTTATTTCCTCTTGAAAAGAAATAACCTCTATCTACTACAAATGGTGCTTAGCCTCATTTTTCATTGATCTATAAATCTTCAATTTTCACTTGCTTGAAGGACCTGATTTTTACCGGTCCCAAAAGCCCTGACGTTCGTAAATATTTTTCAGAATCTGGAGCATCGAACTTTACGATATTCGTTTTAGTTCTTCTCTCTTGTTTAGGCAATTTACTATCTCCGATAAGGCGATTAGGCCATAAGTTGACAATCTCTATTGATAAAGTATTTTGACCTTCCTTTACATAAGGAGTGATATCAACCTCAAAAGGAGCCGACCAAGAAACAGGGAAGACATGATCATTAACTTTAATCACAGCTAGATCTTGAACATTCCCTAAGTCTAATTTCATCTTTTTATCCCTTAACTGTTCAGTCTTTATATAAAATGTATTTTCATAAATCGCTTTTCCTGAAAAATAACGGATCTCCGGATCTTCTGAATCTGTCCATGAATATAATTTATTGAAAATGACAGGTTCACTTTTACCCCAACAAGAATCAAAGCGTACAACCCAATTCCCCATTATGACATACTCCTCTATTTTCTCACTGCTTCCTATAGATAAAACACTTCCATTATTCCAATAAATTTTATAATTCCCGGGATCATATATGTTAGCGACAATATTATCTTTTTGGGTTTCAAATTCAATTGGAGGATATTGGCCAGCCTCTAAATCATCTGGGAATATTGCAGAACTACAACGCTCCACTTTCACGATATGATTATTCGTCTTCTCTGCATTCCTAAATACTACAAAAATAGAGCCTTCTGGATTAAAATGCAAAGGAATAACCGTAGTTCCGTTCTCTTCATAATAATTTAAAACAGGCCTTATGTCTCCTGTTTGTGGATTCCATAATTCAGGAACCTTTCCTGTTACCCTAAATTTGCAATTCACAAATTCATAACGATCTGGTAAAGAAGGCATATACCGATAGAAATAATCATTAATGCCATTTACAGCATACCGATTTGTTACAAAATAAATATCTTGTTCCTCTGTTCTTCGATGAATATAATCCAATAACGTTCCCTGATCGACGGCTTGTATATGATAAATCAGGCTTCACCGACATAGACATTAGCACATTATTTATATCTTGCCCCCAAATTACACGCCCTTTACCATAGGTTTGTTCCGTTCTATTTACTCCATCTAGCCATCCCCACATACGATTCCGAATTTCATACAACTCTTTATCACCCTCCGGATAATTGGTTAGGCCACTCGTTCTAAGAGGAGGCTCACCAATCACAGTCATACCTTGTAATACCAACTGTTCTATTTTTCTTAAGACTTCCAAATCAATTGTCTTGTAAGGAGGTAATATTAATACTTGATACGACATTCCATCCGGCAAACGTATTTTCCCTTCAGAAAAAGAAAGCCTATTTAAAATCACATCTTTTGAGCATTTATCCCAGTCATACCCAAAATTTAGATCGTCTACCTCCTCTTTCAGAAAAACCATATTAGGGACATCATCTCCTGTATAATAAAGAACATCTGCCACAAATAATCCTTGTTGAAGCAAATAAGAACACCGATCTATATAATCTACAAAATCTCCAGCCTGCTCCCACCAAGTTACATTTGGATTTAAATGTGTTCCCGCAAAATATTCATTTCCGGGCACGCCATACTCTTTTTGGAGAGGAAACAAACGCATGCCAAACTAAACGATTAACCCCTGAACAAAAAATTCGATCTAGAATTCCCTTTAAATCTTTAGGGGATCGTTCCCATTGGGGGCCAATACTCGTTGGTCCTTCAGCTTCCACAAATCTCTTTCCATTCGTATGTGCTACACAAGCACTTTGTCTAACTGATAGTCTCGCTCCCTCAGACGCAACATGAGAAATAGATCGTGCCCAATATTCACCATGAGGTATATCGCTAATACTCATTATCTGTAACGCATCAACAGGAGTATAACAAGGGCCTCCCGATTCCGGGTCAATCATCATTCCATGTTTATGAGCCAACTCTTTGAATAACATATAATGATTCTCATAGATACAATCACTCACAGTTCTTCGAAGGTCTTGTAAAAAACGATTTGAAAGTTCTGGACTCTCTACAATGCGACCAGTCATAACCGGAAGATAAGGAAATATATCATATCCTCGATATTTCTTAAATTCTTCGGGGAAACGATTTGTCCAATTCACGACTCCCATCTCCCAGCTATCCGTTTGAAGAAAACGAACACTATTACCGGCCTCTTTCGCCGTATAAATCAATGGTTCTATGACAGTTTTACTGAATACATCAAAAGCTTCCGCACTTAAGTGATCTACCGATAGACCTTCCCACCCATCACTTGTTGTCGAAGTACGCACCCCCGTACAAGTCCAGCCATACCGTATAATAGTCCAATTACCTTCTGGAGCATCCCAATTTAGAGTTTCTCCATCAAAAAAATCTGTCAAATCCAGAATCTCACTTTTCTTTATCACTTCTGCATTTGAGTCAAAAAGGAATCCCTCCCTCAATTTATCTAGCGGAAATATTTCTTGAAAACCAAGCACTGAGTTAAATGATTTAGCAGACCAATAAGGAATTGCCTCATCCTTTATCGGTGTGCCTTCTGGCAACTGTTTCACTGCTTGAACACAGACATCACGATACAAAAGATTTGATTCTGGAAGTGCTAATTTTATATGAAGTATCTTTCCACCACTAATATTACACTCAGAATATGTTAACTTTTTCAATGCATGTTCCGGGGTTATGGAAGGTCCTCCCGGATTCCAACCACTTTGTACATTGACACACAAACTTATCCCCAGTCGATCAGCCTCTCGTACCGCATGTTTATATAAACCCATCCAATCAGGAGACATAAATACTGGTCCATGTGCTGTTTTCGTAGCGATCTCGTAACTAGAGCTTCCCGCATCAATTAATGTAGCGGAACCATATCCCTTAGCTTTCATTTCTTCAAGATCTCTTGTTATAGACTCTTTGGTCGCCATACTATTTATCCACCACCAATAACAAGACATCCGAGCTTCCCCCGGTGGGGATTTAAACTTCTCCATAAGTGTATTATCATCTATTCGCAGAATAGGTGCCAATCCAAAATCTGACTGTCCCATCATATCTTGTATACAGAACAATCCTAATATTATCAAATAATTAATTTTCATATTCATAGATCTATCAGATTTTGTCCAGAATGAAGAACTAGGGTTTGTTTATTCCAGATGAAACGACCAGACAAACCCTCCGGCAATACAATTTTACCATTAATGCCTTTATTTTCCCTTTCTAATATTATAGAAATATTTCCTAATGGATGAGGTATTTTTCCCTCTACTCTATTCAAACAACCTAAATGGGGCTCTATTTTTACAGAACGGAAACCTGCTTCTGCCGGCTCCACTCCACAAATTGTCGCTAGAAAATCCAAAACGGGACTTGCGCTCCAAGCATGGCAATCCGAACGGCTAGGCTCCGGATTCTCCGCAAAAGTGGTTAATCCCATACCCAACATATCTTGCCAAGGTTTCAACATAGATACATATTGATCAGCTAAGCCCACTTTCTTTAAAGCCCGAAACAAATAAAAACGATAATAGAAAGTTGCCTGAATTAAAGAAGAAGTCGTATCTAAGCGTGTCAATAAGTCTTGCTGAAGTTTAACAGGAATAGCATCAGACAATATCCCCATTATGTTAGCATGTTGGCTATAACTTGTTTTCAATATATCATCACATAACAATTGTTTTTTTTCAACCCAGCAATGCTTCCATGTATTTTCACATAAAGAAATCCGTAATGAGTCATATTGAGCGGCCAAATCTTTCTCACCAAAATGATCCAGTAATTCCACGGCATCCTTTAATGTATAAGCTAACTGCAAAGTAAGGATAGAGGACCCGCCAGTCATTCCTCCCGGAGGAACTCCACCTGTCGGTTTATCTTTGCTCCATGGCCATTGAGTTGGCCAATCCACAAAATTCCAATGAGGAATAGCCCCTAGCATCCCAGTTTCCTTATCCACTTTATCCGCAAACCACTCCAGTATTGTTTTCACCCCTGAAATACAGTTTCTCACAAAAGCAGGATCATCACGATACATCCAATAATCATGTACCATATTAATCCAGTATAAAGAGAATGGTGGAATATATTGAGGAACACGGCTCGGATAACGACTTGTCGTAATTCCCTCGTAAGAACGAGAATAATCGTACATCTTAATTGCTTTTCGCATTAAACGATCATCCCCATCTACGTAAAGAGAAATAAGAGCTTGAATACGTGTATCGCCCACATATTGTAACTGCTCATAATATGGGCAATCAAAATAAGTTTCGTGCGCACATAAACGTGCCGTACGCCAACCAGTTTCCCAAATTTGTTTCATAAAATCCAGATCGCAATCAAAAGAAGCATTTTCTTTAAATGGATATCCTGTATACATACCATACAAATCATGGAGAACTAAAGGCTCATCCTTAGTCTCGATATCCAGTTTAATATACCGATAAGTCCTAAACCATAAAGGACGGAAAAGACGATTCGAGCCTCCATCCGGATAAAATTTATCCACAAACCCTATGACATCCCGTCCATCAATCTCATTTCTGTTCGCTTTTTCTCCGTCCTTAAACATGGCTTCACTATAAGTAAACTTCACTAGACTATTCTTCCCCCCCGAAACAATCAATTCAGGATAAGCCGTTGTCAAAAAATCCTGATCAATCAAAAGAGATATCTTCTGATTTGCTGGGACTTTAAGCTCCGCTTTACCTTTTAAGAAATCAGATGGCAAATCAATACCTTCCGCCCTACGTATTCGGTTCATACGTAATAAAGATTCTTCCATAAATGGAATATCTCTTTTGCATAGTATCCAATCATATCCAGAACCTATTCCATAAGGTTGTCCACGGCCTATCGTACGAACCTCTATCCAGTCGGTATCATTATAATCCAAATTTTCCCAGCCCCATGGATATAATGACGCATTCAAAATATCACTGCATCCAACATCTTGTAAATACTCTATAGAAGGAGAATAAGCAGGATCATGATAAACTTTCCAAGATTTATCCGTGTTTGCTTGTACCTCCAAAGAAGAGTTTCCTTGTACAATCAAACCTGTCTTCAGAGTCATCTGTGCTCCCGGAGTATAGCTTCCAAAGTTCCAAACCAACACAGCTAATACATTTTTCCCGGGTCTTAACAACGACGCAATATCTACCGTATCAAAATACCAGTGATAAATATCCCCCCTTGCCGGTCCCCAACAAACCGGTTTCCCATTTACAAATAAACGATATCTATTATCAGCCGATATATTTATAATAAAAGAATCTAGTTGACTATCTAATGTCAATGTTTTCCTAAAGTGATAAACGCCGTAATCATATAATGAACTTTCCGGACAAGTAATCCATTCTGCTTCCCAACGTTCTTTTAACAATACAGGAGATGGTTCCGCACTATATTGATTTTGTCCTTTCACAAATACCGAACAACATAGCAAAATCAGTAATAATATAAAATATTTCATTGTACAATCCTTTTTAATTAATTAAAAATCAACAAAGATATCGGGCCTATAAGTCCGGCTTTAGGGTCTCCACGATAGGGCGTTGGCTGAGTTTGATAATGATTAGCTAATGTACTATAAACCAACACCTCAATTTCATTTGCACTTTCCTTTAGGAATTGGCTTATCTCCACTTTGTATGGAGGACTCATTAAAATCCCAGCAGAATGGCCATTAACCTTTATCTCACAAGTAGCTACCACGTCCCCTAAATCCAATAAAACTTTTTTATCTGAGCATTTCTTTGGTAAACGAACATTTTGTTTATAAATCATACCTCCAGAATAGCAACGTAGAGCTCCCGTTTTTGCCCAATTTCCTCTCAAAAGCAGACCTGTTCCTGTTTTCAATTTTACAGGTTCTGCCAATGCTGCTGTCCCTTGATTACCTATATGAGCTGCGATTGAAAAAGCGATAGTTCCTATTCTTTGCCTTTTCTCCGGAAAAATCACCTTGTATCGGTTAATACCATCCAGACTCATCTCATTCAGAAGATGTATAGCAGAATCCGGAAGCGCCTTTCCATCAACCCACACTTTCAAGTCTTTACCCCTAATCGCAAAATCCATTTCCTGTAATCCCGGAACTGATTGAAAGCGGTAATTCCATCTATTATACTTTCCTTGGTACGGATCAAAAAACAAATGTTCCGTTTTAGCCCAACACATCGATATTTCATCCGAATAAGCAGATGGTTTTATTGGTTTTGCTACTTTCTCTGGTAACAGAACTACGGCTCCTCGAGGACGATCATCATGGTAAGCTCCAGTTTGAGATTTATATTCTATTTTACAAGTATTCGCATACTCAACGAGCAAAGAATGCCATCCCTGCGTCAATTCTATTTTTTCATGGGTAAATACACCGTCTATTAAAACAACATCCGCTAATGTCCCAATCTGCTCCACCCGATAAGTTCCACTCTCCTTTACATACACATAAGTCCTAAACCTTTGCAATCCTCCTCTATCCAAAATAAAGAAGCCATCACTAATCTTACCTTTCAGCCCATGATATCCTTGAGCACCCGGATTATCCCATACTCCATACTGCCAAGAAAACGAAACGGTTTTCCAATTGGGAAATGAATCCGAATAAGTCTCATATTGAGGTCCATATCCATAAATTCCTTCTTCCCAATCCTCATCCTTAAAATCTTTTTCCATCCAAGACTTAGGAGCTTGGTTCTCTGCCATAAAACGAAAAACACGAGCTTCAGCTCCAATATATTCATTGGATGCGGGTAGACGAAAATCGCCCCATTTATTATTTAATGTCGGCTGCAAATTGACAGTCCATTCTCCATCTAACAAAATTTCAGAGTCAAGGGATTCTTTCTTTTCCAAAATATTTTCTAGAATGGGTGTGCCCGGTGAGAATACAATTAAATAAGAATTGGTATATTCTTTTTTCAATTTCAACCAAGTACCTTTTTCATTCTGGCGAAGAACAGGATAAGGGTGTATCGTCCCATTTTGAGCATCCCATAATTCCACTTTGCCTGTATTACGGAAAAAACACTCAGAGTTCTTATCCACATTCATTACCATATAAATATCTCGATCACCAACTTTTCGATGCAACACTTTACCTCCATTTTCATTAGGAATAAAATCTGGTGTAATCAATTGAGGGATACATTTCTCAATCGAACCATCTGAAATATACCACCCAATTCCATTTGCCACATTCCTTTGCATTTGCCCCGTTTTACCTGAACGAGCCTCCATCGCAGTCAAACCGAATATCTCTTTTACTATTTCGTCGACCTCCTTATCTTGTTCACCTTCTCTACTACTAGCAGAGGGTAACTCCCCTGTTGCCAGAATAATGCCACCAGCCCTGTAATAATCCCTAAGTTTTTGCAAAGAAGAAAAATGCATCGCTTTCATTCCTGCTATAACCATTACTTTATACTTCTCATTCATTATATGCAACGAACTTTTGTCAAAAGAGGCTTGCCTTAAAGAACGAAAATCAATAAAGTCATAATCCAATCCAGCAGCACTTAACTTCATAGCCAAATTAAATGTTGTATCGGCTGTCATATCTGGATATGCTTGCATGGATTCAGTCGGATACATGAGGGCTATATCACAAACATGCTCTCCTTGGCTCAACAGATAACTCATTCTTTCCGTATATTTCAACCAAGTTTTCATATGAGGCCAATAAGGCATACGAAAATGGAAACAAGGCGGAGCCCATTCCCACCAACCACCATGAGTTGAATAATACAAACCATGCATACAAACTAAATTACCACCAGCCATAAAATGATGATCTATTTGTTGAGTCAACCATGCACCGGAGCTCCCCAACCCATACTATGAAAAGCTTCTAGCCAAGTTCTTGGACGATTATATAAATGCGCTATAGAACTCGAAACTTTCGTCTCCAAAAAGCTGGAACCCATAGATGGAGCATCATTTCCCGGAGCAGTAAACCAACTGATCGCACGGAAATAATCAACATAAGATAATGGATTTCGTCCACGTCCTAAATTATCGCAGCCATATATTAGCCCTCTCTTAGCATGCCATTCATAAATTGGTTGGTAATAACGTTCTTCAGACAAATCCATTAAAACCTCTGCATAATCTAATCGAATCTTGGGAGTAATCGGGCCTATATATTCTTTCAATGCGGGTAGATACGGGGTTATGTCATATCCTTTTCGTTTTTGAAACTCCGACTGAAAATCATCAGACCAAGACATCATACTGATTGGATATGATAATTCATCCTGAAAAAAATAATTCATGCCAGCCTTTCCCACAGAGTCCATCTTATTTTCAAAACGATTAAAATAGACATCAACCAAAGTCTTCCCATAATCCGGATGAAGGACATATTTATTCTTTGCCTTAATAACATAGACATTCACATCCTCTCTTATAGGAGATTTCCAAATAATCTGCCCATTCTTAATGCTAGTTTCGAGATTAATCTTACCGGGCCAAGCGACAACAGCCACTAAATCCGCCGGAACATCATATTGGAAAACCTCATCCTTTTTTACAGGAATTGCATTTATCTCCAACTCTCCTTTATATCCTTTAAAGATATCCATAGTATCCAATTCATCCGGATAATAGCCGTTTCCAATCCAGCCAACTGTATAATCATCTAGTCCAATCCCTAATCCACGTTGAGCGCATTCTCCCGAAAACCATTTCCAGATATTCCACCACTCATCTGAAAATACAGCAGGTTCACCGGGCTCAGTCCGTCCATATAGGCCATACCCGTCTTTATTGAACAAGGTATCCACTTTCGGATCTGTATGTATATAACTAACCGCAAAGCCGTCTGTCGCAGAAGAAGAAAGGATATCCAATTGTTCTTTTAACCGCTCTTTATCCAAACGGTCTCCATTCCACCAATAGAAAGGAACATTCCCATATCCTTTAGGGGGATTCTGAAAGCCGGATAAGACATCAATATCTCCTCCCCGTCTTGGATATCCCTTATACTTTTGAGATTGTGCAAAATTTATGGAAGGCATAAGAAATGGTAAACAGAACAGTAAGAAAAGTCGTTGTTTCATAAACTTTAAATAATTAGTAGCCCCTAGAGACCTTTCAGTTAACAAATAATGGTAAAGATAGTATTTCTATTCGTTCCGGAGAACAAAGTGTCTCCGGAACAAATTCATTTTTCACTAATCAATATCCCGTGTTTTGCTCAAGCAAAGAATTAATTTGAAGTTCACGATAAGGTATCGGGAACACTAATTTTTCTTTTGTTACCTGATAAGTTCTTTCTGTTAAATACGGATATAAAGACTTCATACGTTTTCCATATTCAGACATTACTTCTATAGCCTTTCCTGTACGGAGTAAATCCTGCCATCTATGACCTTCAAAAGCTAATTCATGCCGACGCTCTTTCGCGACAATATCAGCATTTACCATAGACAAAGCCTTTAATCCTGCTCGTTGGCGAACTTGATTTACGAATGTTACAGCTTCTCCCGCCTTACCTTGTTCTACCAAACATTCCGCTAGTAAAAGAAGAGCATCCGAATACCGATAAACAGGCCAATTATCATCCGTATTTTTCACCTTTGAATGAGCATGATGATATTTGTTGATAAAATAATAAGATATAGGATAGTCCTTAATTCCAAGATCCCCTACATTAAAAACTTTATCATATACAAAACGTCCATACTCATCATTATGTCCTGCTATTACAGAAACCGAAGGATCTACACGCAAGTCCCCCTCTTCATAAGAATCGACCATCTCCTGTGTGGGTATATTCCAGCCAGCATCGCTAAGTGTATTACTTGCGGGAACGCCTGTTATAATCTCAGCCTCACTTGTTCTCGGTATAACTATTATAAAATATTTTTTTTAAGTACCTGAGCAACAAAAAGTTGCTCAGGATTTTGCCATGTCAGAGGATTCACTTAACTTAGTGTTGCAAAAAAATAATCAAACAAAACCTCATCAGGCATGGCAAAAATACAAATAAAATCCGAGAAGCTCACTCCTTTTGGAGGAATATTTTCAATCATGGAGCAATTTGACTCCACATTGTCATCTGTAATCGACTCGACACTCGGTCTAAGGTGTAGCTCGTTCGGTTATCAGTACAGTGAAATCGTCCGTTCCCTCATGAGTATCTACTTCTGTGGTGGCTCATGCATTGAGGATGTCACTACTCATTTGATGAACCATCTCTCGCTCCATCCGACACTTCGTACTTGTAGTTCTGATACTATCCTCAGAGCGATAAAGGAACTGACGCAAGGAAACATCTCATACACATCAGATACGGGTAAGAACTACGATTTCAACACGGCTGACACACTCAATACCTTACTGCTCAATTGTATGTTTGCATCTGGTCAGCTGAAAGAGGGTGAGATGTATGATGTTGATTTCGACCATCAGTTCATAGAAACAGAGAAATATGATGCAAAGCATACATACAAGAAGTTCCTTGGTTATCGCCCTGGCGTGGCGGTTATTGACGACTTGATTGTTGGCATTGAGAATAGCGACGGCAACACCAACGTCCGTTTCCATCAGAAGGACACGCTGAAGAGATTCTTTGAGAGATTTGAGCAGAACGGACTTACAATCAATCGTTTCAGAGCTGATTGTGGATCATGTTCCGAGGAAATCGTGGAGGAAATAGAGAAACACAGCAAATCCTTCTATATCCGCGCAAACCGCTGCAGTTCGCTCTACAATGACATCTTTGCTCTTAGAGGCTGGAAGACTGAGGAAATCAATGGCATTGAGTTCGAATTGAACTCTATTCTTGTTGAGAAGTGGAAGGGTAAAGCATACCGACTTGTGATTCAAAGACAGAAACGGATGGACGGTGTGCTGGATCTTTGGGAAGGAGAATACACATACCGTTGTATCCTGACTAACGACTATGAATCTTCCACAAGAGAAATTGTCGAGTTCTATAACCTTCGTGGAGGAAAGGAACGTATCTTCGATGATATGAACAATGGTTTCGGGTGGGACAGATTGCCCAAATCCTTCATGGCAGAGAACACTGTGTTCCTTCTTCTTACGGCACTTATCCGTAATTTCTACAAGGCCATTATCCACAGACTTGACGTAAAGAGGTTCGGACTCAATGCAACAAGTCGCATAAAAGCGTTTGTCTTCAGGTTTGTCTCTGTACCAGCCAAGTGGATCAGAACATCAAGGCGGTATGTGCTGAATATCTATACCTGTAATAATGCTTACGCAGATATTTTTCAGACTGATTTTGGATAACGCCTACAACTTATGGGTATGATACTGCGTATTGCCTCAAGTCGCATAGTGGGGCAAGGGGATATTGTGGGCAGAAGTGGGTATTTCAGCCTCAATTTATCTGCTAATTCAGTGATGAGAGGACGTTTAGACGCAAGAAGGACGCTTTCCTCTGATCAATCTTTTCATCTAATACCCTTCGCCAGTTTGGTTGTGGAAACATATTAGGTGCATTCAAAGCCAAAACATAATCTCCATTTGCATCATAAGGACTTAACAATGGAGAAGCTAATGTAGCTGCACTCAGCAAATTACGTTGCCCGTCAATCGTTTGATTTTTTGCCAATTGTAATGTCGGAGCTATATTCAAGCCTAATTTCAAACGGTCATTCACTTGATAATCATTATTCGCACGAAGAGAGAAACGCTCAAAATTAGTATTATACAAAACACCATCTTGACGGAAGTAACCTAAGACAATCGCAGAATTGAATTTATCCTTACTTGCCGAAATACTTAAGCTATAATTTTGAACAGGAGCCGAATGAGTTAATTCTTTATACCAGTTCGTTCCTTCTCCATATTGCTCTGGATGTTGATAAGCCTCTGGGACACCTTCCGTATAGCCTTCATATTTAGCCTTGTCCTCATAAAATTCTTTTTGGAATTGAGCGAACTCACGTGCGTTCATTACATCTGGTTCTTTTAATCCCCGGATCGATTGTATTCCATACGAAGCATTTAAGCTCACTTCCGTCCGACCTTGTTTTCCTCGTTTCGTGGTAATCAAGACAACTCCATTTGCGGCTCTCGAACCATACAGAGAAGTTGCCGCAGCATCTTTCAATATAGAGAAAGATTCTATTTCATCCGGATTGATATTATTTAACCCGGTTGATATCGGTAGTCCATCCACCACAAACAATGGTTCATTACCTCCATTTATAGAGGCAGCCCCACGAATACGGAATGCCATACCTTGACCCGGCATTCCTGAAACTTGATTGATCTGCACACCTGCAACCTGCCCTTGTAATTTTGCCCAAGCTGCCCTACCGGTATACTTGATAACTCGTCCGCATTGACCTTAGAAACAGATCCAGTCAAGTCTCTCTTCTTTTGTGTACCATAGCTCACGACAACCACTTCATCCAACGATTGCATATCCTCAGACAACGTAGCGTTCACAACAGAATTATTCCCTACTAATACATCTTTAGAGACATACCCGATATATGAAAACACCAATACAGCTCCAGAAGGAACATCAATACTATAGTTTCCGCCAATATCTGTAATCGTCCCATTTGTAGTTCCCTTTTCAATAACGTTCACACCGATTATAGCTTCACCTCTGCTATCCGTTACTTTACCTGTCACCTTACGACCATCTTGAGCTTTTACTCTTGGAGTCCGCAACTGTAAGTATAACGTCTTTATCGACCACCTTGTAAAGAATATTTGTATCTTTAAAGATTTGATTTAGGACAGAAAAAAGATCTTGTCCTTTAACATTCACCGATATCCTACGATTGACATCAACTAGTTTACTATTATAAAAGAAATGAAAATCGGTTTGCTTCTCCAAAGTTTCCAAAACATCAGAAACAGTAGTCTCTGATAGATCTAGAGATAATACATTTCTTTGGGCTTGTGACTGATTGGCAAATACAAATCCAATAGATAAACAAAGCAACAAACAGGTTAACTTCATGGTTCTTGCGACTTTGGGAACCAACCCTAGGGTAGGAATATGCCTTCCCTGTTGGTAATAATAATTTTTTACCATACTTTTGTAACTGATTTAAGATTAAAAAAATAAATTCTTTAGTACTGTTTAAAGACTTACTATTGATGATTTCATACGGAAAGATGCTGGTAACATCTCTCCGTATGTTTTTAATAGAGTTTGAAGGTTCTATTCTCTCATAAGCAATACATTTAAGGTTAAACTTCTATTTTAATTTCACTCATTTCCTTTTTTCTTTCTCAATATAACCATTGTACTTTGGGAACCTTTGGCTGTCATCCGTCATAGCTTGTTTGATCTCATAGTCTATCCGTGAAGAAATCTTCAAATAATCCAAAACTTGAGATAATTGTTTATTCTCAAATGTTCCATTAAAGTAATAGCTATTAATCACTGGATCTTGTATTTCAAATTTGACATTATAAAAATAAGATAATCTCTTTAGTACCTGAGGTAGAGGCATATTCTTAAACATAAGTTTCCCTTCCATCCAAGCTGTCTCATAAATCGTATTTACTTTCGTTATTAAGACCTTTCCTTCATCTATATCACAAACAGCTTTCTCTGAAGGTTTTAATTCCCATTTATAAATTTTCCCTATCTTATTTTTCACTTCTACATTCACTGAACCTTTTACTAAAGTTGTCGATATTTGGTCTTCACTCGCATATGCTTGCATATTAAATTCTGTCCCCAATACCCTCACGTTATATCGATCACCGAAAGCACTAACAATAAAAGGCTGTTTTTCGTTATGAGTAACTTTAAAATAAGCTTCTCCCGATAAACATACTTTTCTCTCTTTGGAATCGTATGGCATTGGATAGGACAGGCTACTTCCTGAATTTAAATACACGACTGTGCCATCTGGTAAATTAAAATGAGTACGTATCCCCGCATTGGCTTCAAGCGTTATATGCTGAGGAGCACCGGCACTCGAACCTACCCTTATATATGAGATTAAGCTTGATAGCCCAATGATAGCAATTATACAAGCCGCAGCGACAGAGAACCTCTTCAGCCAATATGAACGAGTCCGTTTTGCTAATCGTTGTTCCAGCTTTTCGTAGGCAATCAATGGATTTCGGCTAGCGATCCGTTCCATCGCATTGTTCGCATAATATATACGGGCGGTCTGTAATAAGATTCTCTGATTATTTTCATCCGCTTCCAGCCAAGCTTCAATATAAGATTTTTCCTCATTGGAAGCTGTGTCCTTTATATACCGTAAAAGCATCATACCTTCCGGCTCTTGGAAATTAATATGTCTATTTTCAGTTTTCATTCTTATCTGTTTCTATAACTAAGACAATCCTGAAAGAACACACCCTTAATTAAAAAGCAATTTTTTTCAACTTTCTCATTTTTAGCCCAAGGTGACCGCATCAATTTTTTTACGGAAGACCGTTAGACTTTTACTACTTACTTTCCCATAGGATATATACTTCATCAGTAAAGTAAGTAGTACTTCATCGGTAAAGTAAGTATATCTTGTGATAAGGATGTCCTAAAAGTGATATTTCGATGTGGTTACCCTGATTTTAACCTTGAATATCCAAGATAAAATATATCTTTGCTTACAGAAAAGAAAGGATGAAGAAGGTGCTATGGATGATTCTACTTTAATTGAACAAATACAATTAGGAAGTAAAAACGCTTTTAAACAGATGTTTATCAAATTTTATTCGCCACTATGCGAATATGCTTCCCAATATGTTTCTGATGAGGATGCCGAAGAACTTATTCAGGAGCTAATGTTATTTATATGGGAAAACCGAAATTCCTTATTTGTAGAGATATCCCTAAAATCCTATCTTTTTATGGCTGTTAAGCATCGTTGCCTCAATGCGATCAAAAGGCAATTGTATCATGAGCGAGTACATAGCCTGATTTATGATAAGATTAAAGATCAATTTGAGAATCCTGATACCTATTTCGTAAACGAGCTTACAGAGAATATCACGAAAGCAATCGAAGAATTGCCTGAGAATTACCGGGAGACATTTAAACTTAGCCGATTCGGAGAACAATCTAATCCCCAAATCGCAGAGGCCTTGGGGGTTTCTATAAAAACCGTGGAATACCGGATTACACAATCCTTGAAAATATTGCGGGTTAAGTTGAAGGACTATTTACCTTTTATAATGTTCTTGTTCTAAGAATACTCTCCATAAATCCAAAGGCCTGCACGATTGTTAATAATATCAAATCCATAAAAGTTATATTAAACTATTTTGAATGAACCATGTCTATCTTTTCGTAATTGTAAACAATGTAATCCATATAGTTATGAAATCGGGAAAGTGCCTTTTGATGTTGTTGATGATCCTTTTTTCACCGATGGCTTTCGCACAGCAAAGCGGTGTTAATGTTACCGGATCTGTCGTTGAGCAAGGTAGTGATACCCCCATCGAGCAAGCAACGGTACGATTGCTGAACGTAAAAGACAGTGCCATGGTACGAGGTGTGGTGAGCGCCCGTAATGGTAGTTTTACCTTGAAAAACGTAAAGAAAGGAAGTTATTTACTACACATCACATTCATCGGATACGATCCATTGTACCAACCCTTGCAAATCACCGGAAAGAAAAATCCCGTAAACGTAGGTAAACTTGAATTAAGCGACGGAGCGATCGAGTTGGGAGAAGCCGTAGTTATAGGTAAGGCACCCGAGGTTACCGTTCGCAACGACACTGTGGAATACAACGCGGATTCTTATAAAGTAACCGAAGGCTCCGTTTTGGAGGATTTATTGAAAAAGATGCCCGGTGTGGAGGTAGATAGCGAAGGCAAGATCACCGTCAATGGAAAAGAGGTGAAAAAGGTAATGGTAGACGGAAAGGAGTTCTTCTCCGATGACCCGAAAGTGGCCTCCAAGAATCTTCCAGCCAAGATGATCGATAAATTACAGGTACTTGATAAGAAAAGCGATATGGCCCAAATGACTGGCTTCGACGATGGAGAGGAAGAGACCGTCATCAACCTAACCGTGAAACCCGGCATGAAGCAAGGTTGGTTTGGCAACGCATATGGCGGATACGGAAGTAAAGATCGGTATGAAGGCAACGCCATGGTCAATCGTTTCGTGAATAATGACCAGATCACGTTCATGGGGGGAACGAATAACACGAATAATATGGGCTTTTCCGATCTAGCCTCAACAATGTTCTCCGGTATGGGAGGCGGTGGAGGTCGACGAGGAGGTTTCGGAGCGGGTAGCGGTATCACCTCTTCCGGAAACGCAGGTTTGAATTTCAGCAAGGAATTCAAGCCGGATAAACTAACTCTTGGGGGAAATACTCGTTATTCCCATTCCGACAATGACGCTCGCAGCAAGAGCGACCGGCAGAATATCCTTCCCGGAGATAGTTCCTCCTATGATAATAGCGAGGCGATGAGCCGTACGAAGAGCGATAACTTTGGCGTAGACTTTCGCTTGGAATGGAAACCGGATACGATGACTCAACTTATCTTCCGCCCGAGTTTCAGCTTCAGCCACAGCATGAACGACAATTTCAGTGATGCTACCACCTTGGATAACGAACGGGATACGGTCAATACCAACAAATCCAGTAATTACTCGGAAAGTAACGGGTACAACCTAAATGCCAGCATCGATTTCAGCCGTAAGCTGAATAACAAAGGACGTGTGTTCAGCGCCACCCTTTCTGGAGGCAATAGCGATTCGTACAGTGACGGCATGAACCGTTCCGACATCGTTTATTTCAACCAGACTGATGCCTTGAAGAATAGCATTATCGACCAGCGCTCACGTTACGACAACAAAGGTTTCAATTACCGGGCCTACGTATCGTGGGTAGAACCGATCGGGCATAATAATTTTATCCAAGCCACTTATAGCATCAGCCAACGGAAACAAGAAGCCTTGAAGAATGTTTACAACCAAGACGCTGATGGTATATATAATGTATTAGATTCCGCCTATAACCAAAGCTATCGTAATAACTTTATCAGCCAGCGGGCCAGCTTGAGCTTCAAGTCTCAACGGGCAAAGTTCAACTACACGATCGGCTTGAATCTGGACCCATCCTATTCCAGCAGCGAGAATTTCGTTGGCGACACGACCTTATCCAAGATAACCCGTAAGGTGGTCAACCTCTCCCCGATGGCTCAATTCAACTATATGTTCGATAAGCGTACGAATCTTCGTATCATGTATAATGGCCGTACCAGCCAACCGAGCATGACTCAATTACAACCGGTAGCGGATATCTCGGACCCGACGAATATCACGATCGGTAACCCGGATTTGAATCCCCGCTATACGAACAACGTATTTATTCGTTTCCAACAGTTCACGCCGGAGAAACAACGGGCCTTCATGATCATGGCAAACGGTAGTTATATCATCAACGATATCGTAAGTTATACCTCTTATAACCAAGAGACAGGTGTAAAGACCACCACTTACAAAAACGTAAATGGCAACTATAGTGGCAACGTCCGTATGATGTTGAACACCCCCTTGAAGAATAAGAAATTCTCCATCAACTCCATGACAATGGCCTCGTTCGCTAATAGCAACGGATATATCAACGAGGAGAAGAATACGAACCGGAATCTCATATTGTCCGAACGTGGTGGTATCGACTTCCGCTCCTCTTATCTGGATCTGGGCGTAAACGGGAATATTCGTTACAATGCCACCAGCAACTCCCTGCAAAAGGAAAATAACCAAAACACCTTCAATTACGGAGCCGGCGGTTACACGACAATCTATCTGCCCCTCAATTTCAAGATAGAGAGTGACGTGAACTGGTCTACCAACTCTGGCTACGGGGACGGATTCAAACAGAACGAAGTCCTATGGAATGCCTCAGCCTCCAAGTCTTTCTTAAAGAATAACCAAGGGACGCTCCGTTTCAAGATCTACGATATCCTGCAACAACGAAGCAATATCTCCCGTTCCGTTACCGCTAGCTATATACAAGACTCAGAATATAACACGCTAGGCAGTTATTTCATGGTACACTTCATCTATCGGTTCAGCATCTTCAAAGGCGGAGCCAGTGCCAGCGACGTGAAAACGCCGGGTAGAAGCGGACGGGGAAGAGGTCCGATGGGTCCTCCTCCGGGACATCGATTTTAATCCCCTAAGTGGAGACTTTATAAAGTCCGGGCGCAACAAAGAACGCACCGGACTTGTTTTTACTTAGGATAATATATAAAAAACTTAGGATAAAATAACGCTAACTAGTGCATTAACAGCGGAGTTTCAATGCTTAGCTAGCATACATCCTCTATGCCCACAAAGTATTATTAACATTTTAAACGGATTATTTTTACCTTTTTTGTGTAAATATTAAACTAAAACATACGTTATTTGTTGCAATATTAAGAGAAAGATATTGATATGAGGAAGTCGACAATTTGGTTGCTTGCGGTAGTTATGGCTTTTGCCTTGTTATTAACAAAGACGGAAAGATCGTCTATCATAACGGGGATATCCCTCCTGTATCAGACGTGATTCAACAGGTGCTGTTCCCCAACGATCCTCCTTCGAAGCAGAATTACCTGAAAGTGTATTTCCCGACGAAGGGTGATTATATTTCAAGTTCTGTAACATTTATCGTACCGTCAATCATCTTCTCGCTGATACTTTTGGTAACGTTTATCTTTACCATTTATATCGTGTTCCGTCAGAAGCGACTTTCGGAAATGAAGAATGATTTTATCAACAATATGACGCACGAACTGAAGACACCGGTTTCGACCATCTCGCTTGCCGCACAAATGTTGAAAGATTCGGACATCACGAAGAGCCCTGATGTGTTCAAGCATATCTCCGGGGTGATCAACGACGAGACGAAACGATTGGGCTTCCTGGTGGAAAAGGTGCTGCAAATGTCGCTGTTCGAACGCCAGAAAGCAGCCCTCAAGCTGAAGGAGGTGGATGCGAACGATTTACTGGCAAGCGTTGCCAATACATTCGCCCTGAAGGTCGAGAAGTATGACGGCACGATCGACATCGACCTGCAGGCGGAAGATTCGGACATCTACGTGGATGAGATGCACATCACGAACGTACTGTTCAACCTGCTGGACAACGCCGTGAAGTATCGCCGCCTCGAAGTGCCGCTGACACTGATGTGCCGCACCTGGAACGAGAACGGCAAGTTGTTGATATCGATCGAGGACAACGGCATCGGGATCAAGAAAGAATACCTCAAGAAAGTATTCGACCGCTTCTTCCGCGTGCCGACAGGAAACGTACACGACGTGAAAGGGTTCGGACTCGGACTTGCTTACGTCCGTAAAATAGTAGAGGACCATAAAGGTACGATACGTGCCGAAGTGGGAACCGGAAATGTAGGAACAAAATTTATTATTACTTTACCTCTTATAAAAAGTTAGTTATGGAAGAAAAACTAAAAATCTTCTTTTGCGAAGACGACGAAAACCTGGGTATGCTATTAAGAGAATACTTACAGGCAAAAGGTTATGTGACTGACCTCTTCTCCGATGGAGAAGCCGGTTACAAAGGTTTCACCAAAGGCAAATATGACCTTTGCGTACTTGACGTGATGATGCCGAAAAAAGACGGCTTCACGCTGGCTCAGGAAATCCGTTCTATCAACCCTGATATCCCTGTTATCTTCCTTACGGCCAAGACTATGAAGGAAGATATCCTGGAAGGATTCAAGATCGGTGCGGATGATTATTTGACGAAACCTTTCAGCATGGAAGAGCTATTGCTTCGTATCGAAGCTATCCTTCGCCGCGTGAAAGGCAAGAAAATGAAAGATATTCCTTTCTACAAGTTAGGAAACTTCTTGTTCGATACCCAGAAACAGACACTGGCTATCGTAAAATACGGGACGGGCGTATTTCTCACTTTTCATGCAACGAGCCATCAATGGACTTTGGGTAGCATGAAAGCCAGAGATAGCGCCACAAGCGATACTAACAAACATGATCGGAAAAATAGGCAAGCCTCCCGGATGCGTATTACTAAGTCCATCCGTAATCTCAGGTAACGGCGGCTGGTTAATAAATAACATAACCAAGATACCTACGGCCATAAATAGCAAAGCGATGGCGAATAATGGATAGATCTTTCCGATAATCTTATCAACAGGTAATAGAGTAGCCAGTATATAATAAATGAATACGACGATAATCCAGAACGTAGCATCTAGATATTCCGGAGTCAGTTTAGCCAGCAACCCTGCAGGCCCAGCTACGAAAACAGCACCCACCAAGATCATCAAGATAACCGTAAAGCCCCGCATAAATTGCTTAAAGTTGTTCCCCAGATACCGTCCGATCAATTCAGGAAGACTTTCTCCATCATGCCGCAACGAAAGCATTCCCGATAGGAAATCATGGGTAGCGCCCGCAAATATACTTCCCAATACGATCCAAAGGAAAGAAGCTACCCCAAATTTAGCCCCCATGATAGCGCCGAAAATAGGTCCCAGACCCGCTATATTCAAAAATTGGATCATGAAAATCTTCCAAGTAGGCAAGGGTATATAATCAACACCATCTTGTTTTGTGAAAGCGGGAGTAACCCGGGAGGGATCTACGCCAAACACCCGCTCGACAAATTTACCATACGTAAAATATCCAACGATAAGGGCTATCAGACAACATGTAAAAGTAATCATGGTTTTCTAAAGAATTAAATTGTCAAAGGAAAAGGTATATACGAGAAAACCGTACCAAGGGCATTCTAACGAGTAATTGTCAGAATGCCCTTAGTGCGGTCTTCGTATGAATCAATTAATTAAGTAAACGCTTAACCGTCTCGGAAATCATCCGTCCTTCGGCTCTTCCTGCCAATGCTTTTGAGGCTACACCCATTACCTTACCCATATCTTTCGGGCCAGCAGCACCGACTTGAGCGATAATAGCTTTCAATTCTTTCTCCAATTCCTCGGCAGACATTTGTTGAGGTAAATATTTCTCAATCACTTTTACTTGCTCCAACTCAACATCCGCTAGGTCTTGACGGCCCTGTTGCACATAAATCGTAGCAGAATCTTTCCCTTGTTTCACCAACTTCTGCATGATCTTCAAGGCATCCGCATCCGTCAGCGTATCATTGGCTCCCGGAGCGGTTTTCGCTTCCAAGAAAAATTTCTTTACATTTCTCAATGTCTCCAAGGCGACTTTATCTTTCGCCTTCATAGCGTTTTTAATGTCTTCACTGACTTGTTCAAATAAATCCATATCCTTATTATATTATTAACTATCGGAAACTGATCACTTGTTTACCCCCCCGCTGAGAATCTTGGCGAGGTTGGTTAGCCGGTTGCTTCGCCGTTGTCGGAGCCGATACTTGAATATCCTCTCCCGCTACTTTGGAACGGGCACGGGCTACGATCTTCGGATCCCGGTTATAAGTCGGATTATCCTCTATCAAAGCGATCAAGGCATCATCATCCAACTCTTCCTGAGTCAAAACTACCGCTTTCGCACGAGAGGTAAAACGACCCGCCTTTTGTGCGGAAGCACCATAATATTTACCAATCAAATCACGCTCCTTACGCTCTTTCTCGATTCGCTCTTCTTCTAAGCGCAATTCTTCTTCCGTCATCTGAGCGGCTTCATTCCTGCGTTTATCAGCGATCAATGGAATATCATCCATCGTAAATCCAGTAGCGAGGATCGTCATTTTCACTTTATTACCTAATGTATTATCCACGGCAGTACCCCAGATAACCTCTATATCACGGTTGAACTCGGACATAAAGTTATGCACGTCGTTCATCTCCTCCATGCGCAACTCGGCTTCCTCGCTGAAATATACGTTGAACAGGATTTTCTTGGCGTTCTTTACGTCGTTGTTGCTTAATAGCGGAGAATTCAGAGCGTCTTCCACCGCTTGGCGAACACGTCCTTCTCCTTCACCAAAACCATTACTCATCAAAGCGACACCACCATCTTTCATCGTGGTGTTAACATCGGCGAAGTCGAGGTTGATAATACCCGGAAGCGTAATGATCTCCGCGATACTCTTGGCGGCGATCGTCAAGGTATCATCGGCCTTGCCGAAAGCGTTCATCACGGAAAGGTCCGAATAAATCTCACGCAAACGCTCGTTATTGATCACCAATAAGGCATCCACGTTCTTCGCGATCTCCTCCACACCATTCAAGGCCTGTATAATCTTACGCTCACCCTCGAACAAGAAAGGAATGGTTACGATACCTACCGTCAATATTCCCATATCCTTCGCGATACGAGCGATAACCGGAGCGGCACCCGTACCGGTACCACCACCCATACCAGCGGTAATAAATACCATCTTCGTACCGTCGTTCAACATACCTCGAAGATCGTCCAGACTCTCCTCGGCCGCCATCATCGCACGTTCCGGCTTATTTCCTGCGCCCAATCCCTGCGTGATCTCACGTCCCAGCAATAACTTGATAGGAACATCCGAACGGTTCAAGGCTTGATTATCCGTATTACATAACACGAATGTAACATCGTGTATGCCCTCCTTATACATATGAGTAACAGCGTTTCCGCCACCGCCTCCAACACCAATCACCTTAATGATTTTGGGAGTATCCGTAGGATAATTAAAATTTAATATTGTATCGTCCATTGTCTTCCGGTTTTATTACATTCGTAGATCACGTTATTTACTCTCGTTATCATCGTCATCGAAGAGGGTTTTACCAAAGGTATCGATTCCTTTTGTCAACCGCCCGAACAAGCCGGGACCTTTTTTCTTCTCTTTCTTCGGCTTCTCCTTGACGGGTTCCGGAGTCGGTTCCACTGTCGGTTCAGGCTCAACCACCGGCTCAATCTTAGGCTCCGGTTTAGGAGGAATATATAACGCGCAATTCTTAGCTTCGTATACAGGTATCGGAGTTCTCCACTTCGTAGGCAATGATGGAAAGTGTCCCGGCAGGGCCTTTCGCGCCTACCATGCCGACCATGTGAGAAGAGCCAAGGTCGATGGCCGCTATAAAGTCTGTGTATGCCATATTCTCTATTCTTTTAGTACAAACAATCTGATTCTTATATTTTAAATTAATCATGCTGTACTTTTCCCAACCCACCTTCGGGATCGCTTTCTCGTAGAAGAGCCGGAGATTGTCCAGCTTCTCCTCGAAATCAGCAAAGGAGCCCAGTACGATACGATGGTTACCGACCCGCGGAATCAGCTCCACCTCGTTATCAGGATGAACGTAAATCTGTTCTATCTGATTATTCCAGAAATCATTCTCCTGCAAAAATAATGCAAATTTGTATAAGTCGGTTACCGCCAGCTCTTTTTCCACATATCCGCTCACAACCGGAACGTGCGCCACATAACGGCGGCTGACAGGCATCGTGCTTCCCAGATTATCCACATAATAGTTGCCTCTCGGACTTATCACACGCAAGATAGGAATTTTTTGCTCCACTTCCAATTTAATCATGCCGGAAGGAGTCTTGTAAGCTTCCACACGGGCAATCATTTCGTTTTTCAGCAATTCGTTTTCAATCCGGTCGGTGTTGATCTCGTCCATCGGCCTCTTGATCGGGTTCAAGTCAGCCTTCTTGAGGATATGCACCAAATCGCTCTCGCTCACAAAATGCTTGTCAAGGCTGTCCACGACCACTACTTGCAGGTCACGGCACAACTCCTTCTGCCTGCTTTCCCGAAAGAAGAAGGAGACAAACACGATGTAGCAGAACAACAGTGTTGCAACGATTATGGATACGATACGGATCACGATTTATTCTTTTTTATCCAATATTTGTTTTACCGGATCTACCAACAGTTCAATATTGCCGGCTCCGACCATCAGGACGACTTCGAGCTTACCGGCTTCGGCAGCCACCACGTCCAACAGTTCCTCCTTGCGGATCAACCGCTTGTCGGCAATGGTCACGGCATCGAAGATAATCTGTGAAGTGACACCCGGTATCGGCTCCTCACGCGCCGGGTAGATATCCAGCAGTATCAGTTCATCCAGGAGCGAGAGGCTGGCGGCAAAGTCGGCGGCAAAGTCACGCGTACGGGTGTAAAGGTGCGGCTGGAAGATACCGGTCACCTTGCGTCCGGCATACAGCTCCTTCACGGAAAGGATACTTGCCTTCAGCTCGGCAGGATGATGGGCATAGTCGTCGATCAGGACGATATTTTCTTTCTTGAGATGGAAGTCGAAACGACGGCGCGGACCGGCAAAGGTCGCCATACCATGCTTGATCTCCTCCGGTGTCACACCGTTCAGCCAGGCAAGGGCGATAGCGGCAACTCCGTTCTCGATGTTTACTTTCACGGGCACGCCCAGCTGTATGTCGGGGATGCGGACATCAGGACCGACAAAGTCGAAGAAGATTTCGCCACCTCCGATGCGGACGTTCTCCGCATAAAAGTCGGGACTTCCAGTTGAGAGTTGAAAGTTGAAAGTTGAAAGTTCTTTTGCGTCGAAAGCGCCGGTATAAGTATAAAACTTCACGCCTTCCTGCAGGCGGGGAGTGACGTTGATGCTTTGTTTCATAAGCAGGCAACCGTCCGGGCGGATCAACGAGGTAAAATGTTCGAAACTTTCACGATAGGCTTCCGGAGTCCCGTAGATATCCAGATGATCGGGATCGGCCGCGGTAATAACGGCCATATAAGGTTTCAACCAATGGAACGAACGGTCGAACTCGTCCGCTTCTATCACGGTCAGGTCACTCTTGTCGGAAAGCATCAGGTTGCTGTCATAGTTCTTCAGGATACCGCCTAAGAAAGCATTGCAATCCACATGAGACTGTTTCAGCAGGTGGGCGACCATCGAAGAGGTCGTTGTCTTGCCGTGCGTACCGGCCACACACAATCCCCGGCTGCTTTTCGTGATCTCGCCTAACACACGTGCACGCTTCATCACCTCGAAACCATTCCCCCGGAAATAGCAAAGCTCCGTATGCGACTCCGGGACCGCCGGCGTATAAACCACCAGCGTATCATCGGGCGACTTGAACGCCTCCCCGATCAAAGCTACATTATCCTCATAGTGAATATCGGCTCCCTCCTTTTTCAACTCCTCGGTTAAATCGGAAGGGGTCTTATCGTATCCGCCCACTCGTTTTCCCTTAGCGAGGAAATAACGGATCAAGGCACTCATTCCAATGCCCCCGGCACCTACGAAATACACCGCTGTCACTTTATTTATATCCATATTCCTTATTTCTTATCTATAATCTTAACAATCTCATCCACGATACGGTCCGCGCTATGGCGTTGCGCCAAGGTCTCGATATTACGGCTCAACGTACACAAACGTTCATCGTCATGAACTATCTTCAAGGCAGTAGGCACCAAATCCTTTTCCGCATCTTTATCGGCGATCATAACGGCGGCATCCTTATGGACCAAGGCCAAGGCATTCTTGGTCTGATGATCTTCCGCCACATTAGGCGAAGGCACCAAGACCACCGGTTTTCCTAATAAGCAAAGCTCCGAGATAGAACTAGCCCCCGCACGGGATATCACCAAATCGGCCGCTGAATAAGCATAATCCATACGGGTAATAAAGTCTGAGCACCAAACCGGCATTCCCCGGTACGCCTTCAAATGCTTGGAAGCGTCGCTGTAATAATACCTACCGGTTTGCCAAATAACCTGTACATCCGAGGCGAAGAACTTATCCAGATCCCCTTGAATACTCCGGTTAATCGTCCGTGCGCCAAGGCTACCACCTACCACAAGGATCGTTTTTTTCTCCGGAGAAAGCCCGAAGAACGCCAACGCCTCCTCTTTCTTACTCAGCGCCTCTTCCAAATCCTGTCGCACCGGATTTCCCGTAATCACGATCTTATCCGCCGGAAAGAACTTCTCCATGCCCTCGTAAGCGACACAAATCTTGCTCGCTTTCTTCGCCAACAACTTATTGGTCACACCGGCATATGAGTTTTGCTCCTGTATCAACGCAGGAACACCTTGCGAAGCCGCCATCCATAAAGTCGGTCCACTGGCATAACCGCCCACGCCGACCGCTATATCTGGCTTGAACTCACGAATCGTCTTCCTCGCCAAGCGCAAGCTTTTCGCTAAACGAGCCATGACCTTCACGTTGTTCATCAAGTGGGCACGATCAAACCCACTCACTGGTAAACCTACAATTTTATAACCAGCTGCCGGAACCTTATCCATTTCCATGCGGTCTTCCGCCCCCACAAATAAGATTTCCGCCTCCGGAAAACGTTTCTTGAAGGTATTGGCAATGGAGATAGCCGGGAAGATATGCCCTCCGGTTCCACCGCCGCTTATGATGATTCGGTACTTTCTCATACTTTTGACTCTACAGTTATCGTTTCGACAGCCGATAGCGGATTATCTTCTCTTTCTCTCCCTCGACCGCCTGATTTATTGTCTCTCCGGATGGCTCGTCGGAAGGATTCTCTGGATTCTCCGTATCCTCCTCTTCCTCATCCTCATTTCCGATATTGGCTCCAAAACGACTTACGCTCAATATGATCCCGAAATAGATACAAGATATAAGCGTAGACGTACCACCCCGGCTCACCAACGGCATCGGTTGCCCGGTAACGGGCACTAAATTCACGGCTACCGCCATATTCGCCAAAGCTTGGACTACCACCAGCAACCCACATCCCAACACTAGGAATTTCGGGAATGATTTATCACATTTCCGGGCGATCATCCCAACCCGCACTAGCAGCATTATATAAAGCAACAGTACAAAGATTCCCCCAACGATACCCAGTTCCTCTATGATAATCGCATAGATAAAATCTGAATACGCCTGTGGCAGGAAGTCACGCTGTTGGCCATGTCCGGGCATCTGCCCAAATACGCCTCCCCGGGCAATAGCTATCTTCGCATGGGTTACCTGATAATTATCATCGGTTATCTTATACGTACCACTCTCATCCAAATTATCCTTATGCCCGTCGAAGAAACGCTCCAAACGCCCCTGCCAAGTAACGAATCGATCCGGCAAAACTGGAATAGCGGCTGGCGCTAAACTTAAGCAACACCAAGAACAATACCAACGCCAACATCAAGATACCCGCCAGCTTCGCCAACTTACCAAATGGCAACTGACCGATAAACATCATCAGGAAACAAACCCCGAATAGCATAAACGCCGTAGAAAAGTTCTCCGGCAGAATCAAACACAGGTCAGTCCTACGCCCCCAATCAGTATATACTTAAAAATCTGGTTCTCCGTTAATTTCCCCCGCTTGCTGAGCAAGAAAGCGACAAACACGACACAAGCCAGCTTCCCGAACTCCGAAGGCTGGAACTGTATTCCCATGATTTCCAGCCATCGATGCGCATCATTAGCGTCCACGCCGATAAAGGGCGTCACGATCAACATCAACATCGAGACCGGCAATAATATAATAAACGCAGAAAAGAAGCGACACGGTATATTATGCAACAGCAATACCATGACGAAACCCCCCAATAAAAAGGTGGCGTGCCGTACAATAGGAGCCCAATGATTCGCGTTCTTATAAGCAATCGTACTGGTTGCGCTGAAGACCTCCGATCACCGAGACCAAACACAGGAACATGAAGATCACCCATATCACCCGGTCGCCCTTGAACAGTTTACTCGCTAAGTCCATTTCTATCCTTTATTACAAATTACGCACGCAAGCCTTGAACTGATCGCCCCGATCCTCATAGCTCTTGAAGAGGTCGAAGCTGGCACAGCAGGGTGACAACAGGACGGTATCTCCCTTTTCGGCCAGCTTATACGCTTTCGCTACGGCTTCTTCCATCGAACGGGCATCCTCGATAACAGGAACCTTCCCGTCGAAGAAACCATGCAGCTTGGCATTGTCCACACCGAGGAATATGAGGGCATGCACCTTTTTCTTCACCAGCTCTTCGATTTCGGAATAATCATTCCCTTATCCGTTCCACCCAGATCAAGACGACCGGAGTCGTCATGCTCTGCAAAGCATACCAACAGGAGTTTACATTCGTAGCTTTCGAGTCATTAATATAATCGACTCCGCGCACGCGAAGCACCTTTTCCAAACGGTGCTCAACACCCGTGAAATCACTGAGTGAGGCACGTATTTTCTCATCATGAATGTCCACGATCTTGGACGCTATACCAGAAGCCAGCGAATTATACAGATTATGCGTTCCCGATCAATGCCAATAAATCTTCTTCCATCGTAAACGTTCCGTTTGCCGTTTCAATTACTACTTTTTGTCTTCCGTATAGCCCTTTATGCCGGCTTCGTGAGTCTCGGCGAACGGGTAGAGAGTTGCCTCAGGATGCCGTTTGGCGATCTCGCGGGCTATAATCGGGTCATCGTTCCAGAATATGAAGGCGTCGTCCTTCGTCTGATTTTGCAAGATGCGGAACTTAGCGTCTACATAATTCTGCATCTCGTAGTTATAACGGTCCAGATGATCCGGTGTTATATTCAATATAATAGCGATATCCGCTTTAAAGTCGTACATATTATCCAGTTGGAAACTGCTCAACTCGATCACGTAGACCGCATGTGGATCTTCCGCAACCTGAAGCGCCAAGCTGTTTCCGACATTCCCGGCAAGCCCACATCCACTCCCGCTTCTGTCGGAAGATGTGGTAAGTCAGCATCGTCGTTGTCGTCTTGCCGTTGCTTCCCGTGATACAGATCATCTTGGCATCCGTGTACCTTCCGGCAAATTCTATCTCGGAGATGATAGGCGTACCTTGCTCCTTCAGTTTCTTTATGATAGGAGCCTTGTCGGGAATACCCGGACTCTTGACAATTTCGTCGGCATTCAGGATGTCGGCTTCGGTATGCGGCCCTCTTCCCAACAGATACCGTGGTTGTCCAGCATCTCCTTATACTTAGGTTTGATAGACGATTTATCGGACACGAACACGTCGAATCCTTTCGCCTTTGCCAGCACGGCGGCACCTGCGCCACTCTCACCGGCCCCTAATATAACAATCCTTTTCTTCATTTGATTTATGATTTCTTTATTCATTTATTTTATGATTCATCTTTAAAACAAATTATAAACATAAATCGTCATCTTTAACGCCAAAATAATACCAGGATGATACCGATCAACCAAAACCGGACCACGATCTTCGATTCGGGCACGACATTAAAAGGCTTCTGTATCAAAGCCTGTATACCCGCATTTCCCGGCTTCTGGAAATGGTGGTGTAAAGGAGCCATCTTGAAGATGCGCCGTCCCTCACCGTACTTCTTCTTCGTATATTTAAAGTAGCCACTTGCATAATGACCGATATATTCTCCACCAGGAAGATACCGCACAAGGATCGGGATCAGTAACTCCTTACGAATGATGATCGCGAATACGGCGATGATACCGCCCAAGGTCAAGCTACCCGTATCTCCCATAAATACTTGTGCCGGATACGCAGTTGTACCATAAGAATCCGACCGTGGCCCCGATAAAGGCAGCCGCATAACACCACCAACTCCTCCGCTCCGGGGATGAACATGATATTCAGGAAAGAGGCGAACTCGAAGTGCGACGACATATAGGCAAGTATACCGAGTGCTACCCCGATGATCGCCGAGCTTCCCGCAGCCAAGCCGTCCAGGCCGTCCGTCAGGTTCGCCTCCGTTCGACACGGCCGTCACCACGAAGATCACCATCAGCACGAAGACCAGCCATGCAGCCTCCTCCTTATATTCGCCTGCCCAGTTCACCAACTGCGCATAATCGAAATTGTTGTTCTTCACAAACGGGATCGTCGTCTTGGTCGACTTCTTCTCCACCGTATGGTAACGCACTTCCTCGATCACATTGTCATGCCGCACTTCCATATTCTCCTTGATTACCACATCGGGGCTCATAAACAGTACCAAGCCGACGATCAAGCCCAGACCTACCTGCCCGATAATCTTGAACTTGCCGTGCATACCTTCCTTGTTCTTCCTTGAATACCTTGATATAGTCGTCCGCGAATCCCAACGCCCCTAACCAGATGGTCGTCACCAGCATCAGGATCACATAGATATTGGTCAGCTTCGCACAAAGCAAGGTCGGCACCACAATCGCAATGATAATGATGATACCTCCCATCGTCGGCGTTCCCTTCTTACTCATCTGGCCCTCCAGCCCAAGATTTCTCACCGTCTCGCCGATCTGCAACATTTGCAACTTATCGATGATACGCCGGCCGATCGCCGTAGAGATAAACAAGGACAAGATCAATGCCAGAGCAGAACGGAATGATACATACTTGAACATACCGGCCCCCGGAAAATCGAGCTGATCCAAATAATTAAACAAATAATACAACATAAAAAACTTCGTTTTTCAGTTGAAAGTCGAGAGTTGAAAGTTGAAAGTTAAATACTGCTGAATATAACTTTCACCTTTCACCTTTCACCTTTCAACTCTTAAATATTTCTTTTAACTGTTCCCGGTCGTCAAAATGATGCTTCACGCCTTTTACTTCCTGGTAATCTTCATGGCCCTTGCCTGCAACCAGGATCACATCACCTTTCCTGGCGAGCATGGTAGCTGTTTTGATCGCCTGCGCACGGTCCGTAATGCAGAGCGTATGTTCCATATCGGCAGCATTCAGGCCGGCAACCATATCTTTAATGATCTCATCCGGTTCCTCGAAACGGGGATTGTCGGAGGTCAGGATCAGCTGATCGCTCAACTTGGCTGCCTCCTTCGCCATGATCGGGCGCTTTCCTTTGTCGCGGTTGCCGCCACAGCCAACGACCGTGATCACACGGCCGTTGCCGTTCAACACCTCATGGATGCTGTTGAGCACGTTCGTCAATGCGTCAGGCGTATGGGCATAGTCCACGATTGCCGTATATCCCGATGGAGACTGGATCGTCTGGAAACGACCGGAAACCGAATGCAGATCGCTCAACACCACCAACACTTCTTCCGGATCTTTGCCTAACGAAACAGCAGCTCCATACACTGCCAACAGGTTATAGGCATTGAAACGGCCGACAAAGCGTGTCATCACCTCACGCCCGTTAACCAGCATTTCAGTCCCTTCGAAATGGGATTCCAATATCTTTCCTTTGAAATCGGCCAATGTGCGAAGCGAATAGGTCAGCTTCCTGGCAGCTGTATTCTGCAACATGACAAGACCGGCTTTGTCGTCCGCATTCGTAAGTGCGAAAGCCGAAGTAGGCAGATCATCGAAGAATTTCTTCTTGGCTTTCAAGTAATTCTCGACTGTCTTATGATAATCCAAGTGATCACGCGTCAGATTGGTAAAGATACCTCCGTTGAACGACAGGCCGCTGATACGCTTTTGGTCGATCGAATGCGAACTGACTTCCATAAAAGCATACTCGCAACCGGCTTCCACCATCCGAGCCATCAGATTATGAAGGGTGACAGGGTCAGGCGTCGTATGATCAGTCGGGATTGCTTCGCCATCGATATAATTGCAAACGGTAGAGAGTAATCCTACTTTATGCCCCATCTTCCGGAACATCTCGTACAGGAGCGTCGCAATTGTCGTCTTTCCGTTCGTGCCGGTCACTCCAACCAATATCAGATTGTCCGAAGGATTCTCATACCAGGCAGAAAGTGATTTGCCTAAAGCATCCGCCGAATCTTTCACCCGGATAAAAACCGGTTTGCTTTCGGATACCTGTATGTCTTCATCCGAAAGAGCAGGAATTTCCTCGCAAACAATTGCGGCAGCCCCTTTCCCGATCGCGCTTTGGATATAATCATGGCCATCTACGGTCGTACCCCGAACCGCCACAAACAAAAAGCCTTTTTCCACTTTACGGGAATCAGACTGAATACCGGAGATCTCCACGTCGGTGTTTCCTACGACCTCAAGCACTTCCAACGGATGAATAAGTTCTTTTAGTTCCATAGCCTATTTTAATGTTAATGAAACAGTTTGTCCTTTCGAAACCCGTGAACCGGGAGATACGGATTGAGAAGATACCCGCCCCATACCATTCAACGAAGCCCGTAATCCAACGCTTTCCAACAGGTAAACGGCGTCTTTCGCTCCCATGCCAATCACATTCGGCACCAATCCTTCGCGGATAGGGATATCTTTCAGTTCCACATCTTCCCTGCCGTCCTCACGCTTAGCCGTCACCCATTGGGTTTCGATACTGTCGTTATCGGCTTCTATATCGAGTTTGTCCAAAACATATTCCAACGCTCCCCGTTCACCGGCTTTCGGCTGCGGCAACGTCACTGCCAATGAATCCTTTTCCATGTCGCGGATATCGAATGACATATGGCTGGCATAGACCTTCTCGGCTATCGCCTTCACTACGCCGCCTGACATCGTGCCCCCCGAAGGATAGCCGTTACGCGGCTGACGAATCACGACGATGCAGGAATATTTCGGTTCGTCGGCCGGGAAATAGCCGCAGAAGGCGACCTGGTGGCCAGCCTGGCGGTAAACACCTCCCGAAGCGATCTGGGCCGTACCGGTTTTACCGGCAATACGGACAAAGTCAGAATGGACAGCCTTGCCGGTTCCTTTTTCCACTACGCCTAACAACATATCCTTTATCATATTCAGCGTACGCTCCGAGCAAATGGATTCCCGGATCACTTCAGTAGAGAAGCTCTGCACGGTCTTGCCGTTGTGCATGATTTCTTTTGTAAAGATCGGACGCACCATCTTACCGTTGTTGGCAATCGCATTATAGAAGGCAAGCGTATAGATCGGCGGGATCTGAGTCTCATACCCGAAAGACATCCACGGCAGAGCAGTCTTCGACCAGTAGCGCACAGTGTCATCCGGCCGGCGGATTTTAGCACGGCCCGCTCCAGGGATTTCCAGACGGAGGTCTTCGTTCAAACCGATACGGTAAAGCCCTTCCACATACTTAGTCGGATTCTTTTCATATCCTTTCAGGATCGTCTTGGCCACCCCGATATTGGAGGAATACCAAATAGCCTGTTCCACCGAAATACGGCCGTAACCGCCTTTATGGTTATTATGGTCCGTCATACGGGCTCCTTTATACATATAGATACCGTTGCCGACATCGACCGTATCGCCGGGCTGGCAGACCCCATCTTCAAGCGCCACCATGATGGAGGCGACTTTAAAGGTCGAACCGGGTTCCGTTTCGTCTGCCACGGCATGGTTGGTATCCTCGCCGTAGACGCCTTCACGAATACGCCCCATGTTGGTAATGGCTTTCACCTCGCCTGTCGCGACTTCCATGACGACAGCCGTACCCGATGCAGCGTCGATCTTTTTCAGCATGTCGAGCAACGACTTCTCGGCTATATCCTGGATATTGATGTCGATCGTCGTGCGGATATCCATTCCTTCCACCGGATCGACCTCTACGACATTCGTCCATCCTCCACCGAGACGGCGTACGGAATTCAGGCCGGCTACGCCGTGGAGCAAAGTATCGTATTGCAATTCCAGACCGTTCTTTCCCTTTGTCAGCCCTGTTTTAGGATCGATATCGCGGAACGTGTCGCCGATCGTACGGGAGGCCAATGTCCCGAACGGCTTCTGCCGTTCGACCATCTCCCGCGTGTAGAAGCCGCTCTTGAACCGTCCCAAACGGAAGAACGGGAATTTCTTTATTTCCTTCAAGTCGGAATAGGAAACTTTACCGTCACAAACGGGGAACTGGCGGCTTTTCTTCTTCAGACCATTCAGCAGGTAATTCTTATATCCGGCAGGCGTCCTGTCTTTCAATTTGCGGGAAAGGTAAAAAGAAAGGGAGTCGATCCCGTTATGTTTACTTTTCAGAAGCGTATCCAAGCTGTTCCATTTCTTGGTCGGATGGGTATAGCAATCTGCGTTGAAATCGATATACAGATAAAAGCAAGGCACACTGGTCGCCATCAGTTTGCCGTCGGAAGAATAGATATTTCCACGGCTAGGATAGATCAGGCGGTTCGGACGCTTCTGGCTCTCGGCCACCTTCATCCAAGTCTCCCTTTCCACAAAAGCCGTATCGAAGGCACGCACCAAGATGCCTATTGCTACCAATCCGAGCAACAGCACGATAAAGAAGTAACAGAATAAAATCCGGCTACCTTTAGGCTCTATTTCTTTCGGTTCGTTTTCTTCAGACATACCAATTTACACCTTATCTCACTTATATAACTCATAAGGAGGGGTTTTCGCACCCTCCAGATCAATACCTTGCTCCTCGATCAGCAACTCGATTTGCGATTGGCGGCTATTGCCGGTCAACTCGGATGAGATCGACAACGCCTCGAAACGCACATCGCTCAATTGCTGTTGTAAGCGGTCGATCTCACGCAACTTTTGCATACAGTATACCGGTTACCGATAAAGAAAAACGCCAACACGACAAGTAACACGATCATGCGCGTATGCCTCAAGATAAAATCCTCTTTTAGCACGCCGCCACCGAGTATATACCAGAACGAAAGACGCTTCTCCTTCTTCCTCGTTTTCTTATGTTGTCCGTTTTCTTCCATATCTATTTCTCCTTATACCTTCTCAGCGATTCTCAACTTGGCACTCCGGGAACGGGGATTCCGCTCCACCTCCTCGTCGGTCGGGACGATTACCTTATTATTGACCAAGCGGAAAGGCGATCGTACGTTCCCGAAGAAATCCTGCTCGCATTTCCCCTCGAAGTTTCCGGTCTTCAAAAAGTTCTTTACCAGACGATCTTCCAAGGAGTGATACGTGATAACCACCAATCGTCCTCCCGGTCTCAACACCCGCAAGGTACTCCGCAGCATCTCTTTCAGCGCCCTCATCTCATCGTTCACCTCGATACGAAGCGCTTGAAAGACTTGCGCCAAGAATTTCTTCTCCTTGTCCTTCCCCGTAAACGGCTTGATCACCTCCAAGAAGTCCCCGATCGTCTCTATCTTCTTTGTCTCACGGAGCTTTCACCAGCACAGAGGCTAATTTCCGAGACACCTTCAGCTCGCCATATAGATAAAACACATCGGCCAACGCCTCCGCCGTATAATTATTCACGATATCGGCGGCGGTCTGCCCCGCCCGTGTATTCATCCTCATATCCAACGCTCCGTCGAAACGGAAAGAGAACCCGCGATCCTTGTCATCAAAATGATGGGAAGAGACACCTAAATCCGCCAACAGACCGTCTACCTCCCCGCTTTCTCCGTAGTAACGCATAAAATTATACAAATAACGGAAATTACTGCGCACGAAAGTGAATCGTGGGTCTGCCGGGATATTATGCTCCGCGTCCGCGTCTTGGTCAAAGCCGTAAAGTTCGCCCCCGCTACCCAACCGTTTCAAGATCTCGCGGGAATGTCCTCCACCGCCAAACGTAACATCCACGTAAATCCCGTCGGGACGGATATCCAATCCCTCCAGACTTTCCCGCAGCATTACCGGTACATGATAGCAGACTATCTTTTTCTTCCATTCGTCGTTCTTACGTTAAACTTCCTCTTAAAATCAAGCGCCGTACTCCTTTGATACGCACGCACATGCCTTATCGGTGGGTAAAAGTACACATTTCCAAAATTACCCGCCAACATTTATATAAGAAAAGTAGGAAAAAGTTATCAACAGGTCGTTAACCCTTCGTCTTTTCGTCCTTATCTCTTACGCTTTTCACCGGTATCCGTTAACCAATTCTTCCTTTCACCTTCATCTTCTAACGGCTGTTGGATGATCATGCAACAGTTGGTAGATGATCTTCTAACAGTTGGTGCATGATCGTCCAACAGCCGTTAGATAACCGATAGTCAAGCTCCCGGGGACTAACCTCCCTAATGGTAGCGGCTAAAAGATCAAGGGGAAAAGGCTAAGATAGCTGGCGAAAAAGCAAAAACTTCACTCAAACCTCTCTCGTTTTAATTATTAACTTTATCTTTGCCCCTTGACAAGCTTATATAGATGGCAAAACAAGGTGTGACAAAGATAGATATTAAGCAAGTATTGGCACAAAAGGCGCCCAAGGCGTCACGCAAGATTCCGGGATTTATCGTGGACTACTTGATTCGCACGGTTCATCAAGAGGAACTGAATGATATATTAACCCGTTACCACGATAAGGAAGGGGTAGATTTCATGCGTGAGCTTATCGGCTATTTTGACCTTACCCTCGATCTGGTACATGCGGAGAACATCCCGACCGAAGGGCGCTATATCTTCGCCTCCAACCATCCGCTCGGAGGATTGGACGGTATCTGTCTCTCCGCCGTTATCGGTTCCCGGTTCGAAGGCCGCATCAAGTATCCGGTCAATGATTTATTACTTTATCTCTCCAATCTAAAATCCATCTTTGTACCGATCAACAAACACGGCACCCAAGGAAAGGACAACGCACGGATGCTGGAGGAGGCTTTTGCCTCGGACGACCAGATCATCACTTTCCCCGCCGGATTATGCTCTCGCAAGATTGGTGGCAAGATACAAGACTTGGAGTGGAAGAAATCGTTCATCCAGAAGGCGGTGCAATACAAGCGGGATATCGTACCGGTCTATTTCGACGGGAAGAATTCCAATTTCTTCTATAACCTCGCCCGGATACGCAAGGCGTTGGGTATAAAGATGAATTATGAGATGATTTATTTACCGGACGAGATGTTCCGGAGCAAACATAAGACCTTCCGGATTTATTTCGGGAAGCCTATCCCTTGGCAGACATTCGACAATAGCAAGAAACCCGCCGAATGGGCTGAGTGGATAAAAAACAAGGTTTACAAACTCAAGGATTAACAGACGAAACATATGCAAGACATTATCAATCCCATAGACAGGGCACTACTGAAGGCTGAATTGACCAAAGAGAAGAGGTTGAGAAGTACCAATAAATCGAAGAATGAGATTTATATCGTCACGGCGCACGACTCACCCAATGTCATGCAAGAGATAGGGCGTCTGCGGGAGGTCGCTTTCCGTTATTACGGGGGTGGCACGGGATTCCCGGTGGATATCGATGAGTATGACACGATGGAAGACGCTTACCGCCAACTGATTGTCTGGAGCCCGGAAGATGAGCAGATCTTGGGGGGATACCGTTTCCTTTGCGGTTCGGACGTTAAGTTCGACGAGAATGGTAAACCGATCCTGGCGACCTCGCACTTGTTTAATTTCTCAGAGAAATTTATCAAGGAGATCCTTCCTTATACGGTAGAGTTGGGACGCTCGTTCGTGGCTCTGGAGTATCAATCCACCCGTTCCGGGGCGAAAGGCTTATTCGTGTTGGATAACCTGTGGGATGGATTGGGGGCTTTATCCGTGGTTGATCCGAGCTTGCGGTATTATTTCGGGAAGGTGACTATGTACAATACGTACAACCAAGAGGCCCGTAATATGATCTTATACTTCCTCGGATTGCATTTCCCGGACGCAGACCAACTGATCACTCCGGTATATCCTTTGGAGACTAATATGGATGTAGAGAAGATGAGATCTCTTTTCCCTCACGATAATTTCAAGGATAACTACAAGGTATTGAACCAAGAGGTTCGTAAATTCGGCATCAACGTGCCTCCTTTGGTAAATGCTTACATGAGCTTGTCGCCTAAGATGCGTGTATTCGGCACAGCGATCAACCATGAGTTTGGAGAGGTGGAAGAAACGGGTATCCTAATCGCTATTAACGAGATATTAGAGGATAAGAAGAAACGGCATATTGAGACGTATCTGGAAGAGGAGTACAAGTCCGCCGAGTTGATACGCAAGAATTTCATCGGGGAATAAAGCCGTAGATATGGCTAGCGCGACAGCGTAACAAGATATAAAAAGGTTCAGCCTAACCGTTCGCCTCCAAGCGGATTAAAAACGGACAAAGGCTGAACCTCTTTTTATCTCAAATAAATCTTATAGCATAGTCCACCGGAGAAATATTTCATTCGCTGCAATTCAAATTGAAAATGTATATGATTGAATAGTAGGTAAGTGGCTCCCATAGCGAAGTCTTTCGAATCGTATTCGGCTATGACGTTCAAATGCGGGGCGAATGAAGGATTGTAGGTGATACCTCCCGCCACACCGTTCAAGGGATAATCCTCACGGCGATTATACAGATAGGATAAATGAACGCCTAAGGTTTCCCTTCCCAGCTGAAAATGTTTGGTAGCGGCCAGATAATAACGGCAGAAATAGCCGTTCCCTATGGCTGAAGCGAATTTATGCCCGGATGACGTAAAAGGGTCCGAAGTCCCCAGCACGACAGCGGGGATGTATTTGCTTTCTTTCAACACACGTAAGCAGGCGGAGAAATAACGATCTTGGTTCGTGAATCCGGAATAGCCATGCTTATCCAATCCAAGGCTCTCGGCCGTAAACAGCGTACAAGTATACGCTACTTCCAGAAACGGGAAGATCGTCACGTTCAAATAATAATTCCACGTATTAAAATTAAACTTGGGAGGCGTAAGCTCTTGATGCAAGAAGTTTCCGCCAAGCATCACGGTCTTGTCCTTTTGCATATCGGCGGACGGGGCATGCAATAGCCCTGTCGTGCCATAAGATAATTGAGCCGGAAGTAAGGTCCAGCAACTTAAGAATATGATTAATAAGAGTAATTTCTTCATTTTTCTTTGTTTACTTATAAACTTCCGGCTCAACATTATTTAATCAAGCTTCAAATATCAAGCATTAATCCGGGATGATGATACCGCCACCGGCGTTATTGCCATCACCATGTCCGTGACCGTGGGATTGCTTGTAAACAGGAGTACCTTCTATCTTGATAAGTTTTTTAGCTACAACCTGAATCTCTTCCACCTTTTTACCCTTTGTCATAAACTTAAATACATACGTATTTGTAGTATATGTCTTCTTCAAGCTCATAGAAGCGACCGTACGATCAGCTTCCGTAGGAACGGATGTTGTCAATGATGTTTGGGTACCAATCTGATAACCATCAGCTTGCAAACGATTAGAGATTCGGTTATAAACCGCATTCTTAGCGACTTGACCATCTACGTTAGACTTTCCGACTAGATCCTGCAAGTTTTCTCCAACATAAGCATTTGTAGTTGTAACAACTACAGGAATGTTTCCTGCCTTACCATCAGAACAGTAATCAACAACCTTTTCTACGATTGTAGTATCAGTACTGATATCTTCAGTTTCCGCTAATGCCAACTCAAAACCTGCGGCAAACTTAGAGAAGTGAGCAACAGACATTTCCGCACCAGTACCATTGATATAAACAGGGTCCGCCGTAGGATCAATCTTCATGATCTCCTTATTATCTATGCCTGTGGTCGCATATAACAATGCCATAGGCTGTGTAGAAGAAACCAAATCCTTCGGAGCGTCGAACGAGATCTTCAAAGCCGGAGAGAATACCGTACCGCTAGGCTCGCCTTTATATACACGGCTTACACTGGCTACCGCACCAGCATCAGAAGTCACATTATTGGATTGCAGAGCTTCCGCAGACATATCACGTTCGATCACCAATGTTTGATTACTACTTGCCGGCATAACGATAACGACAGGCTTACCACTTTCCGCGACCAAACTTACCTCATCTTTCTCTTTTATACCATCAGCGGTCGTACTTTCAATCACTCCTATCGATTCTGTCAATTTCTCAGCATCACTTTGATTCAAAACCTTAATAACTGGAGCTTGAACCTCATTATCCGCACCTTTATAGTTATCTAAGACATTAGCAGGAATGACAACGTCTACTTTTTGCTCAACATTATTCTCATCCACATAAGTGACACCAGACACCTTAACCTCTTCGGTTCCGCCTGCGTTAATCGCATTCTTAATCTCATCCGCTACTTTTTCCGCTTCTTTTTCCGGAACCTGAACACCATATTTAGAAAAATCAATCTCCGTATTTCCACCTGTACCTATAGGGTTCAATGTGATAGGAAATACATAGTTCATACTCTGACCGACCTTAAAGATGATCGTACGAGAGTAGCTCGTATAACCTGCGGCTTTAACACTCAAGATAAATTGAGCATCCTCCGTAACCTTTGATGATGCGATATTGAAAGAGAACTCACTCTCATTCTTAGAAATAAATAACTCTTCACTTCCTAACATCAATGTGACTTCCGCTGTTTTGATGTCTGCGCCCGTAGATAGGTCTGTTATTATACCAGATACGATATAAGTCGCTTTTGACGGATCTGTCGGTTTGGAAGGATCGGAAGGATCAGACGGGTCTGTTGGCTTGGAAGGATCAGACGGGTCAGAAGGATCTGTCGGCTTAGAAGGATCAGACGGGTCTACTGGAATAGAAGGAGCGACATTCATCACGATAATAGCTGGATACTCAACGTCGAATGTATCACCTTCGCCCTCTTTCTTTTCTTGATCCGGAACGGCTGAAACGACAACCTTAGCCACGGCTTTAGTATATCCGGAAGCTGTAGCTACTACGTCGTAGATACCGGGAGTCACATCAGAGACCTTAAAATTAGGTTTATTCTCTTTAGCGATCTCTTTATCCCCGTATTTTACGACAACAGAAAGGCTGGAAGTAGAGATAGCTTTTCCCACAACATCCTCGATCGATACGGAAAGATTGTACTTCGCCTTCTTATACTCTTTCGGAGTATCGGGAGTCGTGCCCTTTACCATGACGGCGTTTACTACATACTGTCCAACACCCGATTCGATCTTCTTCACATCCACATCATAGCTTCTGTCTGCATAGCCTTCCGACTTAAAGGCGATTTTGTAAGAGCCTGGTGTGCTTTTCAAGTCGAAAGAGTACGTTCCATCAGAACCCGTCGTAGCACTAAGAGATTGAGCTCCAGAAAGAGCTACGCTAACGCCAGCCATCGGGTTGTTGCTGGCATCCATGACCGTACCACTAATCGCATAGGTGGCAACAGTGCCACCACCATCCGGAGTAGGCACATCATCATCGTCATCCTTACAGCCCATGAAACATACCATGGCTGTCGTAAGGAACAAGACCAATAAGGTCTGTAACTTTGTAATTGTTCTCATAATAAAACTATTTAAAAATTGAGTAATTCCGACTTTATAAAGTACGGGTTGAATTGATTCTGTTGCATGATGTTATCATTCGGTGAGGCTTTATACCCCTTATAATAATAGCGTTCATTACCGGCGTTGTAAGACATACCCCAGTTGTCAGAAGGAAGCACCCGCGCATTCTTACGTTTATATTTATAAGGAGGAAGAGCCACTTGAAACCGGAAACCGCCGTTTTTCAAAGCACCTTGCGCCTTCATCGCATAAAATCCTATCGAACAATAGCGAAAATGGCGGATCAAGTCAATCCGTCCTCCGATCTCACCCAGTAAGTATTGCTCGGCTTTCAAGGAGACTTGCGTATTGTATTTTGGCCAGTAGAAACTACCTCCCAGCGACCATGTCACCCGTTGGTGAGTTCCATAATGATATTCAAACTTCTGCCAAGATCCCGTACCCGTACAACCAATACGTCCTTCCAAAGAAAAACGTTCATCCTTCAAATGATGGGTTACCGCTAAATCCACGCCATAACGATCCGCATTGAACAAACCGACACTGGCTCTGGCGAACGTACGATAAGGTAAACGAAAAGATTGGGAAAGGGTAACCATGCCCGGGTGAATCTTACCCGCCCAAGGACCATATCCATCATTATATATAGGAAACACCATCTGCGCCGTCAGCTTCATCCCATTCCAGAAAGAGACCTCGATCGCAGGCGAGAGGTTGAATAACACTTGGTATATTTGCGTGATAATGAGGTTCTTCAGATACAACTCCGGATAAACCACCACGTCTACTTTAAATAAGGAGCTATTCATACGGTACTCTTTTTTCACCTTATCCCAGCTATCGCCCAGATCGTAAGTAGCATCCCAGGCGGAACGGGCCGCATAGGAGCCGGGAGCCGCCTTCAAGCTGTCCGGATTTGCCGTATAGATCAATGAGATCTGCGGTATATTATTATCCAATACGACGATACGGCAGGATTTGCCCTTCTCCGGCAAGCCTGTTTTCTGGATGCGGTCTATGGCATGGGCCAGTCCCACACCCTGCAAACGCCAAGGGGTATTCTCCAAGACATACACTCTCTCCTTCTCGTCTTCCGACCAGACAACATTCTCAAAACCCATATCGACCAGCATATTCGCGGTGATATCCGCATATACCTTATTATATTGGGCCTTTGTAAACATAGGCAATAGTAGCAAAAAGAATAAAAGGCATTCCTTACGGAGTAAAATGGCTCGTATAGAAGACTTTCTATTCATATCTCTAGAGTTTGATTCCAAGTTATCATTGGTTTACTGTTTTTCTTATTCTTACCCTTCCACATAAAAAACGACTAGTGAAAACGATCGTTTAGATCTTGCATTTTTTTAGAAAGTAAAAAAGATGATGCTCTTTTGTCATATTCGTGACACTTTGATTAATCTATCCTGTTGAGAAAAAGATATATAGCAGGACAAAATTTAATCGGAAAAGGTTGCCGGTCTCGGAGAAATGCCTACCTTTGCAAACGACTAATTGAAACGATCGTTTTTTACAGTCGTTTTCAATCTAAATATTTTTATTGTTATCATAGATACTTCTCATAATAGCCTGCGCCAAAATCAACAAATGACACTTCATATTTAGAAAACGACCTCATTATTTTAAAATGTACATAACCCCGCTTCCAAAGTCAGCTAGCTTCGCTGGCAAAGTAAGTTAACTTACTCGGGCATTTAAGTTAGCTTACTTTGCCATTTAAGTTAGCTTACTTTTTGTCCCTTCTATACAGCCCAAAAAAAATACGGAAATTTGCTATTCTCGGAAAGCATTCTTATCTTAGCAAATTATAGCAGATTATAGCAAAGAGAGAGTTTCATGTTAGCAGCCATTCATATACAGTTAATCGTTGGTACGATATTTATCATATTGTATAGCGTCACTATATTAGGACTGGTATTAGTTATCATTACAGAGAATAGGAATCCGTTAAAGACAATTCCTTGGGTAATCGTCTTATTATTAGCACCCGGTATCGGACTGCTTTTCTATTTCTTCTTTGGACAAGATAACCGGAAACAACGGATCATATCGAGGCGTACCTATAAACGCATCATGAAAAGGCCGCAAGAGGGTAAATTACCTCAAGACGCCTGCGTAGTTCCGGACCCCTATAAACCTTTATCGACCTTGTTGACTAACACCAACCAATCCTCCCTCCTATACGGAACACAAATCACGATTTATACGAATGGTACCGATAAGTTCAAAGACTTGCTGGAAGAGATCCAGAAAGCGACCCACCATATCCATATACAATATTATATATTCTGTGATGACGAGATAGGAAAACAGGTGCAACAACTCCTTATCAAGAAAGTAAAAGAAGGCGTGAAGGTACGTGTGCTTTATGATGATGTGGGTTGCTGGAATGTAAAAGACGGCTTCTTTAAGGAAATGAAGGAAGCGGGTATCGAGGTATATGCGTTCTTGAGGGTAGCGTTCCCCGTTTTCACCAGTAAGGTGAATTACCGGAACCACCGCAAGATTATCGTGATAGACGGTAAAGTCGGGTTTATGGGAGGCATGAATATAGCCGACCGATACGATAAGGGAACCTCTTGGGGCACATGGAGGGATACGCATTTCAAATTCGTAGGGAAAGGAGTGCACGGGCTTCAATCCGTATTCCTCATCGATTGGTACGTGGTTAGTAAAAAACTCTTGAACGATCGGATTTACTATCCGGCCGCCCAAATCTATAGCGATAATCGTTCCAATATGGACTTCCGCAGCTTCGAGCATAATTTCGAGATCAACGCATTTGTCTACCAGCCCTCGTTTGCCCAACAGATGAGAAAAGTATTCCTGCACGACATGCATAGTTGCGAAAGACTGGTGCCGTCACGCTGGCTGAAACGCCCGCTCAAACAACGTATAGCCGAATCGTTTATGCGTCTGTTTTCTCCCTCTTCTTTAAGAAAGATGGAAAAGTTCACCGAACCGTAGACGCGGTGCTGGTAGAAATAGGGCAACTCGGAGAAATCATTTGTCTTCGGATGTTCCATCACGAAGATGCCTCCGTCCCGCAGCAGATCGCGTTTGAAGACAAGTTCCGGCACTTCGGGCAATTCTTTCAAGGCATAAGGGGGATCGGCAAAGATGAAATCAAAACCTTGGGCCGAAGCCGAATGGAGATAACGGAAGACATCGCCGCGAATCAGTGTCAGCGAATCCGTTTTCAACTCTTTGGCGACTTTGGCGATAAAGGAGGCATGTGCATTATTCTTTTCGACAGCCGTCACGCTCCGGCATTCGCGCGAAAGCAGTTCGAAAGAAATGCTTCCCGTCCCTGCAAACAGATCGAGCGCATCCACCCCCTCAAAATCGATATGATTGGAGATCACATTGAAGATATTTTCCTTCGCAAAGTCCGTCGTCGGACGGGCGCTGAAGGTAGACGGGACATCAAAACGTCGCCGTCCGTATATTCCACTTATAATTCGCATAATGATAGAGCTATAAGATCCAACGGAGCCTGCAACACCTCCGACCCCATCAAATAGGCTTCGGAAGGGATCTCCAGCGGATCGATATATTGTAAATAATTCCGCAACGTATTCGTTATATCATTTCGCAAGGGCACATCGCCGAAAAGACGCAACTGGTCTTTCTGTTGATCCATTCCGACCTGTTTCCATACATATAATATATAATACAAAATATCGTCCGTATGTTCATACTCGAACGAGTTCACAAAAAGCAGGTTTCCCTGCGCATAGCACGCCACATCCATCCTCCGCCGATGCAACACGACATATAGCTGGCGGGGCAAGCGCGCACGGCTCTGCTTCTTCCACAGCGAAAGCAACGGACCGACATGATGGACAAAACGAGGATTGACAAGCGAACGGGAACAGAACTCATACACATCCTCATCCACTCCGAATACCAGTTCCGCCGGTTCGTCTTTCAGTTCATTGCTCAGGCAACGCCCTTCGGGAGAAGAGAATGTGAACGCCAGCAGTTCCGCCTTCTGCTTTTCCTGGAAAACAGCAGCCGGCACAAGCGTATACTGGGAAGTGACACACACCACATTGACCTGCTTGTAGAACCAGGTCAGGAAATCATTTTCGAAGAAACATTCTTTCAGAGAAGAGATATAAGGCCTTGTCCGGTCGAATTCGACGTCTCTATAAAAGAAACTCTCGCTCACCGAAGGACTGTATGCGGAAAAAGAAAGTCCACCCGACCGAAGCCGGATGGACATTATGTAATTTTCCGAATGATCAGCTGTTAACTTATCAGACAAGTTTATAGCCATAGGCTGTATTAATCTTCCCAGTTACCTGCGTTGTTATTGATTTCTTCGACAGAACCTACACGCAGACCGGCATATTTACCCATCTTGCTGGCTTTATCTTTCAGGTTATACACTTCTTGCTTGTTCAAGTCACCCAGATAGTCATCATACAGAACACCGCACTGGAATACTTTTACCGTATAACCCGAACCTGAAGTCAAAGTAGCCGTATCCATCGTAAACTGTACGTTCGCACCCGGCACGTTACGCAAATCGTCTACATTATAACCTTTGCCGAACAATGTATCAACAGCTGTCACCCAAACAGTATCACGTCTGATCAAGCCTTTCTTAACGGCTTCTTTCTCAGTCATACCCTTTTCGAGCTGTTCGTCAGTCAATACACCTTCCTTGATAAGGAACGGCAATTTTTCATCTTTTAAAAACTTACTCAGTTCATCAAAATTGGCTGCATGCACCTTGTGGATGTTCTTGTACTCAATCTGTGCTTTACGGATATCGATCAAACGAGCTTTGATCAAATTTTCACGACGATCCCTCTCATCCTTAAATTCGATCGGACCCATAATACTTCTGTAACACATGTACGCAAGCAGTACAACTGCGACAGCTAATAAAATCTTTAATGTAACTTTCATGGTTTGTATTGTTTTTTGAATTTATTTCGTTCGGCAAATTTAAAAAAGAATATTTAATACACTACCTTTATCGCGAAAATTATTGCGATCAAAATGATAAATAGTTATTTAAGCCGCCAAATTACACAAAATTTTCCATATGATCCGACCGAAGACCAGGTTTTGGCATTAAATCTCCTATCCAATTTCCTGCTTTCGGAAGAATCGGATTCGCTTTTACTGCTGAAGGGATATGCAGGAACCGGTAAAACATCTTTGGTCGGAGCCTTGGTCAAGACGATGGCAGAGCTAAAACAAAAAAGCATCTTGCTCGCCCCTACCGGACGGGCGGCAAAGGTATTTTCCGGCTATGCCGGACAGAAAGCATTTACGATACACAAGAAGATATATCGCCAGAAAGCCTTTTCCAACGAACCGACAGGTTTTCATCCGGCTGATAACTTGCATAAAGACACGCTATTTATCGTAGACGAAGCGTCCATGATAGCCAATGAAGGACTGGACTCGTTTGTTTTCGGAACCGGACGCCTGCTGGACGACCTGGTCCAATATGTCTATTCCGGAGAAAACTGCCGCCTGATCCTGATGGGCGATGTGGCACAGTTACCTCCCGTCATGCAAACCGAAAGCCCGGCTCTCAATCCGGAAACATTGCGGGGATATAATTTAAAGGTGCAGGAAATCACCCTCACCCAGGTTGTCCGCCAAAGCGAAAACTCCGGGATCTTGTTCAATGCGACCCGCCTTCGGGACGCCTTACGAAACGGGACGGTCGAGATTTTCCCCAAACTAAGGCTGAAAGGCTTCACCGATTTCAGAAAGGTAAACGGAGACGAACTCATCGAAGAAATCTCCTCGGCCTACAGTCGGGACGGGATCGAAGAGACCATGATTATTTCACGCTCCAACAAGCGGGCTACCCTATATAATAATGGTATCCGCAACCGCATCCTATACCGTGAAGAAGAACTTTCGTCCGGCGACCGGCTGATGATTGCCAAGAATAACTACTTCTGGACTGCCGGCAATAAGGAGATGGACTTCATAGCTAATGGCGAAATCATACAGGTGTTACGTGTACGAAGGACTTACGAGCTCTACGGTTTCCGTTTTGCCGACGTATCGGTCCGTTTCCAGGACTACGATCTCGAAACGGATGTCAAAATTCTCCTCGACACCTTACAGACAGCAGCTCCCGCACTGCCGAAAGATCTTAATGACAAGCTTTTCTATACCATTCTCGAAGATTACGACGATGTCCCGACAAAGGCAGGAAAGATGAAAAAAATGAAAGCAGATCCTCATTACAACGTCTTGCAAGTCAAATACGCTTATGCGGTAACCTGCCACAAGGCCCAAGGCGGCCAATGGATGAACGTCTTTCTGGATATCGGCTATATCACGGAAGAAATGCTTGGTGAGGATTTCTATAGGTGGCTCTACACGGCTTTTACCCGGGCGACCCATCACCTATATCTGGTGAATTTACCGGACGAGTTCGTCGAATGATTTACAATATTTTAAGATCGAAACTGGCAACATTGACAAGAAATACTTATTTTTGTTGCAAAACATACGTATGTCCGGATGATTTATAGCATCTGAAAAACATATAGAAATGGCAAACAAGGAAAAAATAGATTATCTATTGATCGATATCAGGGAGCTGGAGAAGTTGGTAGCCGGAATGAGGGACGCGGAAATTTATCCCGCCTCTTTCTTCAACCAGACCTTCCAGTTGACCCACAAGGTATTGAAGGAGCTTCATACGCTGGAGGAGTTTCAGTTAGAGGCTTTGCGTAAACAAATGGAGGAACATCAACGACTTATCGATTCTATTCCCGTAAGTAAACCTTTACAGATGCCGGAGGTGCAACCGGCTCCGGAAGTATCCCCTACGATCGAGGTCGTACAGGTACAAGAACCGGTCGTTGAGGAACCTATCGTAGCAGAACCAATTGTCGAAAAAGTGATCCCAGAAGAAAAGATCGTACAAGAGACAATCCCCTTGAAAGAGATAGAGATTCCACATAAAACTATATTAGCGGATAAATCCAGTATTTCACTGAATGATATATTGGAGAAAAAGAATCTTTCTGATTTCCGTAAGGCATTCAGTTTAAATGATCGTTTCCGCTTCAGAAGGGAATTATTCGGAGGAAATGAGGAGAAAATGAATAAGGCGATCTCAGACCTGAACGATCTTAGCTCGTACGAGGAATCGGTCACTTATCTGAACAAGGTGTTGAACTGGAATATAGAAGACGCTTCCGTAGCCGATTTCATCAAGCTATTGGAAAAACGCTTCTCATAAATATACGATATGGCAAAATTGACTGTAGTCCCAACCCCTGTTGGTAACTTGGAAGATATGACATTCCGGGCGATCCGTGTGCTAAAAGAAGCTGATCTTATTTTAGCGGAGGATACCCGTACGACCGGCATCTTGCTGAAACATTTCGAGATACAAAACAAGATGCAGTCCCACCACAAGTTCAACGAGCATAAAACGGTCGAACAAGTCGCAGCCCGTATCAAGCGGGCGAGAATATCGCCCTTGTTTCCGATGCCGGTACTCCCGCGATATCCGATCCGGGATTCATGTTAGTGCGTGAATGTGTACGCCAGGGTGTAGAAGTGGAATGCCTGCCCGGAGCTACAGCTTTCGTGCCCGCCTTGGTAGCGTCCGGATTACCCAATGAGAAGTTCTGTTTCGAGGGGTTTCTCCCTCAAAAGAAAGGAAGGCAGACCCGGCTAAAAGAATTGGCTTTGGAATACCGGACTATTATTTTTTATGAATCACCTTTCCGTCTGGTCAAGACATTGACACAATTCGCCGAGTTTTTCGGTACGGACCGCCAAGTATCAGTATCCCGGGAAATATCCAAATTACACGAGGAAACCGTACGAGGTTCCTTAGAAGAAGTAATTCAGCATTTTACCGTGAACGAACCAAAGGTGAGATTGTTATAGTATTAGCAGGCTTAAAAGATAAAAAGGACAAAGAGACAGAAACAGAAGTTTAACTTAACAAGCAGAAAGAACATGAAGAAAGTATTAATTGCAAGTATGCGATCTGCACAGCCATGCTGGCCTCCTGCGGCCAGAATTCAGCGGATTACAAGAAGCTAAAGCAGAAAACGACTCTCTACGTATCGAGAATACGAAGAACACGGATGAGCTTAATGATATGCTCTCCACCCTAAATGATATTGAATCTGATTTTCAATCTATACGTGATGCCGAGAATTATTTGACAATCCAACAACAAACCGGCGGTGAGCTAAATCAGTCACGCAGAGATCAGATCAAGCAGAACATGCAGTTGATCAGCGAGACCTTGAAAAAGAACAAGGAGCAGATCAGCCAACTGGAAGAGAAACTGAAGAAAAGCGGTATTCAATCTTCCGCATTACGAAAGACGATCGATCGTCTTTCCTCCGAGCTGGATCAAAAGGCAAGATGATTGTCGCTTTGCAAGAGGATTTGGCAAAGAAGAACGTACGTATCCAAGAATTGGACGAGATGGTAAGTTCCTTGAATGAGGATGTGGAAGAGTCTGGCTACTACCGCAGCCGCTCAATCCGAGAAATTGAACGCTCAAGATAAAGCCCTTCACACGGCTTACTACTGTTTCGGTACTTCCAAGGAATTGAAGGAACAGAAGATCTTATCCGGTGGTGGCCTGTTCTCTAAATCTAAAGTATTGCAGAGTGGTTTCAACAAGGATTATTTCATCTCTATCGATATCCGTGAGGTAAAAGAAATTCCTTTGTTCGCAAGCAAGGCTAAACTAAAATCCAATCATCCGGAAGGATCTTATGAGTTCGTAGAGGATGAAGACGGAAACTTGACCTTGAAAATAAATGACGAGAAAGCGTTCTGGAGCCTTGGCAAGTATTTGGTGATTGAAGTAGGATGATGAAATACAAAAGTCTTTTTATCGATTTGGACGATACCCTTTGGGATACGTACCATAATAATAAGGAATGCCTCGAAGAAGTATATACCGCTCACCACTTTGACCGGTATTATGCCTCCTTCGAGGCTTTCTTTGATATTTATATGCCTCATAATCTAGACTTATGGGCCAAGTACCGTTCGGGGGAAATAGACCGGCAAACCTTAATCTTGGATCGATTTCTCTACGTACTTCGTCCGTTAGGAATAGAAGATAAGAAAACCGTCTTATCGGTAAATAATGATTTCTTGCAACGCACGACCACCAAAACCCGATTAGTGCCCGGAGCCATTGAATTATTGGAATATCTTCGCCCTTCCTATCGGTTATTTATTTTATCCAATGGATTCCGTGAGGTACAATTCAAGAAACTTAGCAACGCAGGCTTGGCTCCTTATTTCGAACGGATGATCCTGTCCGAGGACGCTAATATACAAAAACCCCATAAAGGTATTTTCGACTTCGCCTTAAAGAACACGAACTCACGCCGGTCCGAGAGCTTAATGATCGGGGATAGCTGGGAAGCTGATATCATTGGGGCTTACCAATCCAAGATCGACCAGATATGGTTGAATCCTGAAGGATTACCTGCCGTAGGCTTCATCCCAACCTATACAGTCCGCTCCTTGGATGAGATCCGGTCCATCTTATAAGATATCCTTTCTTACAATGCCCATTATAGAGTGCTTACGATGGGCATTATATGATCCTTAGAATGGGCATCATAAAGACCTTACAATGCCTATTCTAAGAACACTACATCTTAATACATTATAAATTAACTGATTACTTATCGGCAGTCACCAGATATTGACGAAAGCCCTCAGAGTATTCCGGATGATACCCGTCTCCTATCGAATCGGAACAAATAATAAAATATTCAAGGCCGGGCACTTTAGCGCATAAGGATTTAGCCTCCTCCGAACCTAAGACCATAAATCGCGGTAGCATACGCATCAGCGGTCATGGCATCGGGAGCGACGATCGTAGCGCTAAGGATATCCCGCTGTACAGGGCAACCTTCACGAGGGTCGATCGTATGGGCGTATTTACGTCCATCCTTTATATAAAAATTACGATAATTGCCTGATGTAGCCATTCCTAACTTTCGGGAAGCTAACGATCTGCTCGAGTTCTTGATTCATGCCGGCAGCGTCATCCGTAGGCTTCGTGATCCCTAAGCGCCAATCCATGCCCGAGGGATTCACACCTTTCACACGCATCTCGCCACCAAACTCCACCAAATAATTACGGACCCCTTTCTTCTCCAGCATTTGGGCTATCATATCGCAAAGCCGTTCCATCCGCCAAAGAAGAAAAGTTCATCATTAAGCGAGGATCGTCCTTCACGATGCGATCCCCTTCTAAACGAACTTTCTGAAAACCGATAAACTGACGGACACTGTCGATATGGGCAGGGGTTACGCTATCCTTCCGGCTGAAGCCAAACCCCCAAAGGTTGATCAACTGGAATCGCCAGATCACATCGCGGCCCTCTTTGTCGAGCGCCATATATTGCCTTCTTTAAAGACTTTTTGGAAGAGCGTATCTACCCGTATGTCACGGTTCTGGTTTACCTGACTGATTACCGAAGTAGAATCAAAAGCATTAAACAGGTGGTAGAAATATTTCAACTGCTCGTCAATCTCCTTATCCAATGGTTTAGTATGCTCAAACTTACTGCAATTGTCCCACCGTACCGATAATCTTCCGGCCATTGAACTGATTGGTAAACAACTGAGCGACACCCTCGTCCATCAGTTGCTCGATGCCCTTGTTCAGCTGCTTGGTCTTCATCGGGTCTGTGTTCTCGATATATTTGAACATCTCCGGAGAGAAGCTCGGCAAGCCTTTGAAATGAAGTTCTTCACCGGAAGTCAGCGTATCACCGATCTTGAAGTTTCCGGTATCAGGCAAACCGATGATATCGCCGGCAAAAGCCTCGTCCACCACTTCCTTCTTCTGCGCCATGAAAGCTGTAGGACTGCTGAAACGCATCATCTTTCCGAAACGGACATGCTTGTAGTTGGCATTACGTTCGAAACGTCCGGAACAAATCTTCACGAAAGCAATACAACTGCGATGGTTAGGGTCCATATTGGCATGGATCTTGAAAACGAAGCCGGAGAAAGCATCCTCTTCCGGATCGACCACCCGTTCCACAGCCGATACAGGACGGGGAGAAGGAGCGATATTGATAAAGCAATCCAGCAACTCTTTTACCCCGAAGTTATTCAAGGCAGAACCAAAAAACACGGGAGCAATATCTCCTTTCAGATAAGTATCGACATCGAATTCAGGATAAACCCCTTCTATCAGTTCGATATCGGAACGGAGCTTTTCTGCCTGTCCGGCATCGATATAGTTTTCAAGTTCCGGGCTGTTGATATCCTTAAATTCCACATTCTCCGTCACATATTGCTTACTCGGAGTATAGAGATTCAGTTTCTGTTCATATATATTATAGACGCCACGGAACCGCTGTCCCATGTCGATCGGCCAGCTCAGCGGGCGCACATTGATATGCAGCTCCTCTTCGATCTCGTCCAGCAAGTCGAACGGGTCCTTACCGTCGCGGTCCATCTTATTGACAAACACGATCACCGGAGTCTTACGCATACGGCAAACCTCCATCAACTTACGAGTCTGCGCCTCCACTCCCTTAGCGATATCGATCACGATAATAACGCTATCCACCGCCGTCAAGGTACGGAACGTATCCTCGGCGAAATCTTGGTGGCCGGGCGTATCGAGGATATTGATTTTATGGCCGGAATAATCGAAAGCCATCACGGAGGTTGCGACGGAGATTCCACGCTGCTTTTCAATTTCCATCCAGTCGGAGGTAGCTGTCTTCTTGATCTTGTTAGACTTTACGGCTCCTGCCACATGAATGGCACCTCCAAAGAGCAACAGTTTTTCGGTAAGAGTCGTCTTACCGGCATCCGGGTGGCTGATAATAGCAAACGTTCTTCTTCTCTCAATCTCTTCTGAATACTGACTCATTGTTATTTATCTTATTTTGTTATTCTTTTCATACATTCACGCAGACTCGCTTCCCAATGGGATATACTGATCTTATAGATCGTTTTGATCTTAGCCTTGTTCAGGACACTGAAATGCGGACGGGCAGCCTTCGCCGGATAATCTTTGGACTCGATCGGGAGAACACGGCAGGGGGCATTCCCTAACTCCATAATCTTCACGGCAAAATCATACCAACTGCAAACCCCTTCGTTAGAATAATGATAGATACCGGGAACGAAAGCATCCGCCTCCGCCTGCACCAACACCGCAAAAATGGCAGCCGCCAGATCCCCGGCATACGTCGGCGAACCAATCTGGTCGAACACGACAGACAACTGTTCCCGTTCATTTCCCAGACGCAACATCGTCTTGACAAAATTATTACCGAACTCAGAGTAAAGCCATGCCGTCCGGATGATTACTGCATCCGGGCACACCTCCTGCAAAGCCTGTTCACCGGCAAGTTTCGTACGCCCGTAGACAGAGGCCGGACAAGTATTGTCCGTTTCCACATAAGGCAAATGATTTGTGCCGTCAAACACATAATCGGTAGAAACATGGATCACCCTCGCCCCAGCCATACGTGCCGCCTCGCCCAAGTTTCGTACGGCATCCCGGTTGATACGAAGGCAAAGAGCTTCGTCATCCTCCGCCTTATCCACAGCCGTATAGGCGGCACAATTGATGATATAATCGACTTGCTTCTCCTTAACAAAAGCATTCACGGCTTGAGCATCGCAGATGTCAAGCGTATCCACATCCGTAAACACAAACGCATATTGCGGATATCCGGCAGCTAACCGACGGATCGAATTGCCCAGTTGCCCGTTAGCCCCTGTTACTAAAATCGTTTTCATCTTGTCTTATTCTTCTAATTTCAGTTCCCCATTCATATCTTCACGATACTTCTCGGCCAGAAGTGCCAGGAACGAACTGATCTGTTTGATCCCCTCCATCGTTTCAGGGCTGATTTCCTTCCCTTGCATCTTCAGCATCAGGAAACCGTAAATAGCATTGAAGCAAGTCTCCAACTCAGGCAAGTCCTCGCCGCCCGATTTGGCACGGAGCTGAACGATAAAGGGGAGTGTTTTATAATAGGCCGCCCCATACACCATTTCCTTCGGCGATTTCAAAAGACGGAGGTGCAGATCGGTCAGGGCAATGATCACATTCTTGTTCAGCTGGATATGTCCCTTTTCCATCACCCCTTCGGAACGCATCATCTCGATTAGTTCCTCATACCATTTGGCGATTTCTTCCTTTATATCGTCCGGTTGGTCGTAACGATCTACAACCGTGCGGCGGATCGAATCCATATCGAAGTTATTGGCACGTATCAGGTCTTCCACCTGCCACATACAAGCAGATATTCGGCTATATTTTCTTTTCTTTTTCGTCTTGCAATAATCATGGTTGCAAAGATAAACTATATTCCGATAACGCTTGATAAAAATCCGCATCTTTTACACCTAACTGCCGGCAAGCCAAACGTGCCGCATTCAGATTGATCAAGAAATAGCGATTGGGAATCCGTACCGGATAGTCTCCGTAGCGAGTATGCAGAATAAGTCTGCCCTCTTTCTCCACGACCGGATGTTCCTCAAAAGGGATAGCGGTGATATCTTCGCGAACCTCTTGCGCAAGCTGTTTGACAACCGGATCGCCGTCGAAATAGATCAGCTTTCCCCCGCGTTCGATAGAAGAGGCGAACGACGGATAAGTCGTGTGATAGGCTTCCGGAGTGGCGTGATCGGTAGCGGAAGTCCACATCAGATTGGTCAGAATAGCGATATGCGGACGATAGAACTCAAGCTGGAACCGTTTCTCCAAAGCAGAGGTTACATGCTCATCACCTTCGATAAAGCGATACGTGCCTCATAACTCAAATGTATCCGATTCGGAAGCGAGTCCACCTTGCTAGTCAACGCATAGTCGAACGCCAACTTCTGCCGGCGCAACGCGCACACAATCATCGAGATGATCGTCTTCTTTCCCCGGCTACCGGCCACAACAACCCGAGTTTTCGACCGAGTCCGTTGAAATATAAATTCCGGAATGGATTGGATTAACATCCCCAATTCCTTCGCACGAATAATTCCGGGTTATCTTGCTTTACTTTAGCACCCAAAACCACCGAGTGAATATCTTTTATTAATTTCTCCGGAAACCACCCATCCCCATAACAGGTACAGCCTGCGTTATGAAGTCTTCCTATCATCTCTTCAGTCAGACCACAACCGGAAGCGCTTACCTCATATCCTTTTTCTCGAAGTGCTAGGGCTAGATCTAAAACCAAAGGTTCGGTTACGGAGATCAAATGAACTTTTCGCATCGTTTTGATTTTAGCGCAAAAGTACGACTTTTATAAATACCTTCGGCACAAAGAAGCGAAAAATTAGATGCCCTCGATACGTTTAATGGTCGTGACCTCTTCTTTTCCCGAAGCCTCGACCAGCCTTTCCTTCGAGATTATAACCGGAGTATGTATAAATTCCGGAACATTAAACGAGAACAGGGAGCATTCATAATAATCCGGAGATGCTTGCGGTAACAAGAAGGGCTTGCCGCACTGCCCCCGCTCATTCACATGTACCAAATACGGACGTGTGAAAAGCCCATCGCCCCGCCGGCTGGAAAAGACAAACCAACGACTATTGCCGCTCCAAGAATGATAGCTCTCTACATCCGGGCTATTCACTTCCGGCAAAGAATCGATTGCCCCGGTAGACAGATCCAGCATATGCAAATCCGCATCCTTATGCCAAATAGAGAAATTGCCATAATCGGACACCGTATAAAGTAGCCGCTTCCCATCCGGGGAGACTCTCGGGAACTTAACACTCCGGCCCGCTTCTCTCGCATTATATAAGGTATCCACTTGGGTTCCAATCGAACCGTCTTTCGGATCAAAAGCGACTCGTAACAGGTTATACCGGACATCCCGATAATTTTCTGGCATACAGACAGAATCCGCCGAACAGAACAGCAGATAGTTACCATCCGGAGTAAAAGTGGGAAAAGTCTCATAACACGCCATGGAAGCCAATAATGGCGAACTGAATACCCTCTCCTTCTCCGTGTCATAGATCAGCACGTCCGATTCCACGTCATATACCTCAATCCGATTCTCATCGGAAAGATGGAAGTCCTGGTGGGTCTCATTGGTAGAAAAAGCAACATACCGGCCGGATGGATGCCAATACGGATAAACGAACGAAGCCAGCTTACCGTCCCGTTCCAACGCAATCTTCTTTACCTGCCGATGATCAATCAAGTAAGTCCCATTATGAGAACCCCGCTGATGAAAAAGCATTTGTTCCCCTTGTCGCTCACAAAAGGCATGGCAGTTCATACAACTATTATTTGTCGATTGGTTATCAAGAATAGACTTTTCAACATAGTTTTCAACACATCGTTGATAAATCCCCATCTCGTTCCACATCCGATATCCGGGAAAAATACGGCGATACACCAAATAAGCGTCAACGGAATCTCTTGACACATAGATAGGGAAACTCATTTGTTTCCAATTACTTTGAGGTTCTCGAAAATAAACCGTCACATCTATTTGTTTTCCTTGTGCGTCCTGCGATAAGGTCTTCCAATCCGTTTCCGGCAGGTTGAAAACACCATGATCGGCTGCGATTATCAACTCCCTATTCATAGTTTTCAACCGAGTTATCCCCTGTAGCTGTTGATCAACCAACTTGAAATTGGGAGGGGCCATATTGACCGGTACAGTAACTTCCCTGTAATCCGGAAACACGTCAGTTTCTCCTTGTTCCGCTTGCGTAGGAACTTCCGGCCTACAAGCCACAAGTCCCAAAAGACAACCTATAATCCAACAGATAGATAATCGCTTCATTGTTCTTCTCCTTTAAAGATCTTGAAATAGTAATAATACCAATAGGTATCTCCAAATTGTCGATACATCGAGGACACATCCACTTGGTTGGCAGATCGTCCCAAAACCTGCTTGAATTCCCGGTATCGGTCTACGATCTCCGGCTGTATGGAATAGGAGGAAAGCGATATACTGTCTTTGTCCGCCAACAACAATCCGGCTTCTTGGAAATGCCGGGGTATCGGTTCCCCCTTCATGAAAGGTGTTTCTTCCAAGAATCGGCCAAATGCATCCAGCTTCTTACCCAACAAATAATAACATCCCCGGTATTCCCAACTGATCCGATGATCCGGAAGATTGTATCCACTCCATAAGGAATCGACAGGTACGGACAAACTCAGTCGATCCCTTTTCTCAACAGGCATATATTTGTCACTCAACTCCGGATCTTTATCCATTAATTCCGGATGTACCAGATAGGTAGCATAACGGCAAGCCCAATCTTTATAGAATGGCATAGCGGCAAGCAAGTCCAAATATTTCTTGGCCAGCGCCACCTCACCCCTAATCAGACAAACTTGCACGAAACGTTGCAACATGCGGGCACTCCCTTTACGTTTGGCTTGCGTAAATCCGTCCATCGCAAAACTTTCAGACAAAGAGACATCGCCAACAAGAAAATGAACATCGCTCAATAAACGATCCATGTAAAAGGTCTGATTCCAATCGGCACATAAGCTTTTCGTTCCTTTCTGATCGAAAGTAAACATCCGGTCGGCCAATTCTCCCTTATGGGCCAACGACATATTCAAATAGTTTAAGCTAACATAATTATAGATCTGCTTTCCCCGGTACTTATCAATAATAGCGTCCCATTGCCTCTCCCGGGCTAAGAAAGAGAGCTCGTCAAGCATCATGCGTTGCGCATGCCAAGGTTCCGGCAGGCAAAACCGTATGGATACCAGCGCCGTGATCAGACAAACAACAAGGGCTACCCGATCCATCCATTTACTCTTCTCGCCAATCACCGGAACAAAGCGAGCGAATAAAGCAACACCGACAATCGAAAGGGTAAAGAAAGTCCATACACGATACATATAATAATGAGGTAATCGCTGTATCTCCAGATAGGCTTCCGGCATCCATCCATCAGACAAAGGTACAGGAATCCCTAACCATCCGCTAAACAAATAGATAAAAAGCGCTGGGATCAAGCAGGCAGCGGCGGCCAATCTTTGCCGCGACGTTTTGTAGCGGAGTAAGGCTAACAGCGTATATAAGAAAGCGTAACAGACCGAAAGAAGCCCGGTCAGCCCACATAAAAAAAGTGTAGAGGCAATTCCGTATCCGGCAATAGAACCCGCCCGCCGCACCTTTAGCGAGACCGACAAAGCTAAAAGCATCAAAACCACGCCAACCGTCCCGTCCACCAAATACTCCCCATGAATACTCATCTTAACCAGATACAGGACCGGCAATAAAGAGAGGAACAGCAGGTAGGTCTTGTCAGAAAAACAACGCAAGATCCTATAGACCATAAACCCGCAACCAACGAGTAAAACCGTATGGAGAACCACCGCCGACATAGGCTGCCGGTAGTATTGAATGATCCATTGCCCGGCGACAGCGCAAAATCCTCCCGGCTGAAAAAGGAACTCCCGGATATACCACCACTCAGGTATAAACAATTGCATCTCCTCCTGACCGACAAACACAAACACGCCAAAAAGCAGGAAATAATAAAAAATAGCAGCTGCCGAAAAAGACCAGAAAAGCGTTTGTTTCCAGTTCATATACTTAATAGATTATTATTCCACCAACCATCGCTCGATGTTACGGGTCACAGAGGAGAAGTTCACGCCGATCTTAAAAACTTGCCGCGGATCACTCGCAAAGGGAAGCGCATACTGTCTCTCCTCTATCTGACGCAACGCCTCCTCGGCGGTGCCGTTCAGCTTGAATTCCATCACGTAGATATAGCGATCGGTCTTCAGAACGAGATCAATACGCCCTTGTGAGGTATGATATTCCACCTGCGTATAAAGTCCAACCAACTTAAATACGATAAAAAGCACGTTCCGGTAATGCAACTCCGTATCACGCTCCGGCTTCTGACCGGCGATCACCTCATAGGGTGTATCAGCGAAGAAGCTTTGCAAGCGGCGGAAGAACGCATCGTAATCACCGGAGCGTATCTCTCGTACGAATTGCCCGATCTCGAAAGGGGTCTTGGGCGCACTAACACTCGTGTAAAATGGAAGGAGATATTTCACGAAACCCTCTTCCACTTCCCGGTTCGGGAAACCTAGCCGGTAGATACCAAATTCAGGATCGTAATCCTTGATCGTCAAGTAGCCACTCTGGTAGATCACGGGGACGGGATTTATCGAGGCAGAGTCAATACTGTTCAACACATCCACATCGGTCTCCGTGTTCGCCATCTCATAAAGGTCGTAATGGGTATGCTTGAGTAATTCAACAAGGTAAGAGGGCCTACCGGTCTCGAACCAATAATCGCCGAATTTCCGGCGAGCGAACGTATTCAGCAGGCTGAAAGGATTATACATACCGATGGAATTCTCCACGAAATGGTATCCATCATAGCATTCTTTGAGTCTCAGGCAGGTCTCCTCGTAGGTCATATCTTGCGCTCCGGCCAGTTCCCTCACCTCATCTTCCAGACAAGTATGTATCTCTTTCTCCGTGATACCACATATCTCCACGTAACGATCGTCCATCGATATGTCCATGAGGTTATTCAAATCGCTAAACACGCTTACCTTTCCAAACTTCGTCACCCCCGTCAGCAAGGCGAGACGGATGGCTCCATCCATCGTCTTCAACACGCCGTAAAAAGGCTTCAACATGTTCCGCAACTGATCCTGCATATCCTCATCGTGCAGGTTCTGCAATAAGGGCTTGTCATACTCGTCGATCAATATCACCACGCGATGCCCGGTCTGGCGGTAAGCCTGTTCTATCACATAACTGAAACGTTCCTCCAAGGCACGATCCTGTTTCTCCGTTCCATATAAAGCCTCCCATTTCTCCAAGAACTCATTCAAGATACTAGTCAGAGCGGCAGTATCTTTATAATGACGAGCATTCAAGTCCAAATGCAAGATCGGATATACCTCCCAGTCTTTCTCCAACCGTTCCATCGCCAACCCCTCGAACAGCTCCCTCTTCCCTTGGAAATAGGCCTCCAACGTAGATAGCAAGAGACTCTTGCCGAAACGCCGCGGACGACTCAAGAAATAGTAACTTCCGGTCTTAACCAGCTGATAAATCAAAGCTGTCTTATCAATATAGAGATAACCGTCTTTACGGATCTTCTCGAAGTTCTGTATGCCGATAGGATAAATTGTCTGACTCATAACGATGATCGTTTAGATATACTTACCATGAACAAAGATAGACATTCCTTTTTATCGGAACAAGATAAGAACATATGATCTCAAAAACTTTCCTTGACAATACGCTTGACTGGCAGGAAAAAACGCTTGATCAAACGCAATTCCTCCCATTTTGAATAAGAACTAATAGCAGATCACATCGTTGAAGATAATACAGAGATCGGTCATATTCTCCCATACAAGTTATATATCCTCTAAGACCGTAACTTAAAGAATACAATCCAATCATTCGTATTATCATCTATTTGGGATACATCCACACCCTTCAAAAACGGATAGGTATCTTGATAATTCGGGGCCGCTTTGGCGATTTCCCCTACGACCTCTTTCAGCTCTACGGCATTGACCAGTTGGTAAAACTCCCGGCTCTTCTCATCATATCCGTCCGGTGCCCTGTAGCCTCCGAAGAACAAATCGTAAGGTTGCCCCCAGTTCTTATTCAGAAGATAAGTATCCGACTTACGGTTATAATAAACCACACATGGATCCCAGATCAAAGAAGGCGCAAACACAACCCAGTCGTCCGTAACGGTCAAGCGATCGAATGAGAGAATGGCCTTATCTCCCTCGCGGTATTCACGGAACCGGTTGGCGATCTCCTCATCCGTACCACTAAACATATTGGAGGGGATATTCATGCCTTTGAAGTCAAGCGTGGCGAAGGCAGACACGGTATCTTCCAGCTGATAGATGGATGGATCAAAATAATTTGTCAACAAGATCCGATCGCCATATCTCTTCAACGAATGATAGGTGGACTGAGAGATTTGCTGTTTCAATAAGTTCTTATCGCTAGGTAAATATTCGGAGATCGTACCATCCGGACGATATAGGGTTAGCTGATAAGGCTGGATATAATTGGAAGCGACAGCTATCGTGCCATCTTTAGCGACAGCTACCTGACGACCATCATTTTTCAGGGGAACAGTTTTGAGATAATTACCCTCATAGTCATACAGCTGGATCTTCGTATTATCCAAAGCATAAACCTTATTGTCAAACAAAGCCATATTGAATAGCACGTTATATTCCTCCGGGCCTTGCCCGTTCCGAAAGATCTTGTTCTTGAACTTACCATCCCTGCCGAAACGGAAAATCACACGCTGAGAAGCATCTAAAAGGAATATATCATCATCTGCCAAATGGATGGTAGAGGCGGAGCCTTTAAACAGGATACTGTCTCCCGACTCCAAAGGTAACAACCGGATCTCCATACCGGCCAGAAATCTATCAATACTTTCTTTGGGTGATTCCGACTTCAAATCTACTTGATAGACAGATAGAGTCTTCTCTAGTTGTGCCTCATTTTTCTTTTCGGTACACCCTTGCAATAATAATACACCGCAAAAAAACAAGCTAATTAATTGTTGTTTCATCACGTTATAAATCAATCAAAATTATATGCCGGAAAACGCAGTAGTACTTACTTCGTCTACGAATATATACTTATTTGCCCGATGAAGTATATATTCTCCAGTCAAGTAAGTACTACTGCGTTTTCCACGCCATATCAGAAAAAGGAGGTATGCCTCTGCAACATACCTCCTTTTTTATATTAAGTCTAACTTATTAATATCCCGGGTTCTGTTCCAACAACGGGTTCGCACCCAATGACAATTGATGCAATGGATAACGATTGTATTTCTCATCGTTCGTAGCCTTATGATCCCACCAATCCTCTGTCACATATGCGTCCCAACGGATTAAGTCCGTGCGACGACGGGCCTCGCGCAAGAACTCTTGCATCCATTCCTTCAGCATACGGTATTTATCCAAATTGGCAGCGGTAACAGGATCCGGGTCGTTTCCACCCTCGAAGTTACGCTTACGGATGGAGTTGATGATATCGGCCGCACCATTCTTATCGCCCAAACGCATCTTACATTCCGCCAAAGTATAATAGATCTCTGTCAGACGAATTACAGGACAATCTGGGTTGAAACGTTCCTTGAACTCATCTTGATTAGGCAGAGGACTAAATTTAAGAACACGCACGCCTGAGTTCTCCTCTGCATCGGCAATCGTAGAAGTCAGATCCTTAAGACTGGCTACCGTATTGCCCACCTGGCTGATATGAGCGATCTGGTCTACGACATTCAAGACCTTGCCGGCATACTCGCGGGCACCCAAGCATTTGTACTCGGGGAAATCCGGGTTTTGCAACTCACCAACGATAAACATACCACGGTATTTGCGACCACCCTCATATACATACTGCTGCTTACGGATATCCTTGTCGTTGAATGTCTCGTATGGATTACCTACGTTAAACTTATACAAGTTACCCTCCGGATCGCGACTAGGGCATAGGCAAAGCCCATTATTACCACTAGCATCCTGCAAGCCCCCTAAGAAATCCTTGAAATTATAGGGAAGAGTGAAGGCAGTCAAACCACCATCCGTCTCACCTTTGGCATTCTCGGAAGGTACTGTCCAGATAATCTCCGGGCAAGTCTCATTACCCCAACCAAAGATCTCGGTGAAATGGTTGGCCAATTTATACTGACCATACTTTCCATCGATAATATCCTGACAAATCTTAGCGGCCTCCTCATACATCGGTTTATTGATATACGATTCAGCGTTGAAATACAAACGAACCTTCAAAGCCGCAGCCACAGCACGATGGATAACGTTCGTCTCGGGTGCTCCCAAGGTCTCCTTCAACGGAAGATTCGGCATAGATACATCCAACAAGGAGTCGATAAAATGGAAAGTCTCCACATCTGTAGCACGAGCCTTCACATCCTCCTTCGTAGATGTGTAAAGAGGCATACCACCAAACATGTCCAAACCATCCAAATAAAAAGAGGCAGCCAATACGTTCAACTGATTAATCATTGATACACGATCCTCCTCAGTCAAGCCCACCGATACGAAATCGATATTCTCCAAATCCTCCAAGGCACTCCACGACTGAGCCACACCCATCGTCGTCAAGTCCCATCCATCCTTCATCGGGCTCATATCATCCATAAAATGATGATGATGCATGTTCTGATAAACGGCGCCATCAAACCAGTCATTACCACGAGTAGGCACACACATAGCATCAGTTCCCACTTCCATCAAGCGCACACGAGCGTCGTTATGAGCTACCCACCAACGCCAATGCGTAAAAGGACGATTAAAACGCGACCAAATCGCGTCTGCATTCGTATAATACGTGTCGGGAACAACCTGCGAATAGAAGGTAGGATCCACATCACATGAGGTACCCAGCAGCAAGCAAGCAGCTCCGGCTACCAACCAATTTGTTATCTTGCTAATTTTCATTTTCTTCTTACCTTTTTTAGAATGTTACTTGAATACCTAAAGTGTAGGTGCGAACTATCGGATCACAGTTCCAAACCTTATCGACACCGCCTTCCCAACCGGTAATATTCACTTCCGGATTATGTCCGCTATATCCTGTAATAGTCGCTACATTGCCGACAGTTCCATATACACGCAGACGCTCTGCCCATTTTGTATACTTATTCAACGCCAATGTATAACCTAACGTAATCGCATCTATCTTCAAGAACGAGCCATCCTCCAAGAAGTAGTCACAAAGCTGCTTCACGCCGCGAATGTCCTTAAACTTCGGATCGTCAAGCGCCGGTTTCCAAAGATTCCACTGGCCGGCACCACTCTGTCCCTGGATACCCAAGTACATCGGATAAGTATTCAAGACATCGAAACCTATCCAACTACGCATATTAATACCCAAGTCAAAATTCTTATAGGTAAAGGTATTGTTCCATCCCATCATCACCTTAGGTAGATAATTACCGATATATTGTTTGTCGTCTACACTCTTTGGGAAGCAGGTATAACCTCACCATCCTTATTGTACAAAAGGAAGTCTCCTTTATCGTCGAATCCAGCGAATTTCCACATATGGAACGCACCGATCTCTGCCCCCCTCTTCAATACGAGAGGCATCGCCCGGCCATCCCGGTTCATCCATAGCGTTACCATCCATACGTGAATTGTTACCATACATCGTAAGGATCTTACCTGAGTTATGGCTCATATTCAAGCTGGAAGTCCAAGTGAAGTCCTTATTCTGGATGATGTCACCACCAACCTCGAACTCCCATCCTTTACTCTCCATCTCGCCAATATTCTGCCATTGCTTGCCATTTGGATACGGTGGCTGTGGAACATTCACCTCGTAGATCATGCCATCGATTTTACGACGATAGTAATCGAACTTACCATACATACGGTTGCCAAAGAATGAGTAGTCCACACCGATATTCCACTCCTTCTTCTCCTCCCATCCCAAATAAGGATTCACGTTAGAGCTCGGACCATAAACAAACGCCCAGCTACCACTCGGAAGCATCCAATATTGGTCGCGACTTAACGTATTAGCCATATAGGAAGCATCGAAGTCGTTATTACCTGTAACACCATAACCAAAACGGACCTTCAAGTCATTTACCCAATCAAACTCTTTCATGAATTCCTCACCAGATACACGCCAACCTCCAGACAACGCCCAGAAATTACCCCAACGGTTCTCTGCGGCAAACTTCGAGGAACCCTCATGGCGGATCGTAGCCGTTACCATATATTTATCATTATATGAATAATTGGCACGGGCATAAAGAGCGAACAAACGTTCCGTAATATCTTTTTTAGATCCCATCTTTGCCTTACCGTCGGTCAAATAAGATCCGGATTCCAAGTCCCAATACTTCAGGCCTTCTACACCGAAATCATAGTTCTCCGCATTGAAATTCTCTCCATTCTTCTCGAAATAAGAGTAACCGGCAACGGCATTTAAGCTATGACCTCCCTTAAATTCTTTCAGGTAAGTGAAGTAACCCTCAGAAGTAAGATGTTCGGTCTTCGAGAACTCAAGTTTAGCCCAACCGCCACGGTTGTTTGTCACCTCATCGCGGTGGTAACGAGAGCGGAACTGGTGGAGCTCCCACTGACGGTTCTCGTAACCCAATGTCTGAGAATAGCTCAAACCTTCAATCGGCTTGATGTTCAATTTCATCGTCACCTCAGGCTTAAACCATTTATCCAAGCCCTCGTAGTCGGAAAGCATACGATCCGCTACGATATTGTAGTCCAAAGTTTCGCCAGTCCACACATTATATCCTGTCGGGCTTTCCGGGTCAAATGGCGAACGAGTCGGGTTATTATACAACGCCTGCTTGAAGTTTGCCTTCTTATCCTCATCCGATCCATCGGAAGTACGAGCAGTCTGACGATAATCCACGATCGGACGGATCTCTAACCAACCATCGAACAGCTTAAAGTTTGCATTCAAGCGTCCACCATAGTCCTTACGGTTATCCTTAATCGTGATGCCTTCGTTGGTCTCATAGAAGAAAGAGGTGTACACTTGTGCGTTCTCGGTACCTAGCTCCAAAGAGAGGTGATGTTTTTGCGAGAAGTTATCCTTCTGCAAAAGAGCGTCCCACCAATCAGCGTTCTGCCCGTAATCAATGATATTCACGTCCGTACGATTACGATACTCATCGGCGGTCATCATATCCGGACGGCCATAGTTTTGTTTCTTCGAAAGCTCAGTACTATAATTCAATTTTACTTTACCATTCGTGTTAGAACCACTCTTCGTTGTGATCAAGATCACACCCGAAGCAGCACGTGTACCATAGATCGCACCAGCGGAAGCATCTTTCAGCACATCGATAGATTTGATATCGTCTTGGTTCAAGGCACGAATATCACCTCCCGGGAAACCATCGACAACGATCAATGGAGCCTTACCAGAGTTGATAGAGGTCAAACCACGCAACTGGATCGTGGTCGTACCATTGGCACTACCATTATTTTGCAAGATCAAACCGCTGATCTTACCTTGCAAAGAGCTGGTGATATCGGCACCACCCACACCCTTCATCATATCGCCGGCAGACAATGAGGTAACGGAGCTGGTCACTTGCTTCTTCTCCATCGTACCGTAACCTACGACCACGACCTCTTCAAGAGCCTGGGAATCTTCCGACAACGTAACATTTATAACACTTTGACTGCCAACCGGGACTTCCTTGGTCGTGTAACCGATATAAGAGATTTCCAAAACAGCGTTTGCGGGCACATCTTGCAACGTAACCGAGCCGTTCATGTCGGTTACGTTACCGATAGTAGTTCCCTTGACCAACACGTTCGCGCCGATCAACTCACCCATTGAATCTGAAACCTTAACCGTAATAGTCTTACCATTTTGCATGACCGATTCAACATTCGGTCCGTAGTTGTGCGAGGGTTCCACAGCCGCCAATCCTTGAAAGGAGGCCATACATAGGAATCCCGTGGTAAGCATCATAACACTTGGTTTGAACAAGCTTAAACACAATTGCTTGCTCTTCTTACTACATTTTTCCATCTTTATTATTAAATGGTTATAATTAATTGAGATTAACAATATTCAAACACCAAAAACCTACTTTCTGCTATCTCTGAGCGCAGTCCCTAATAAAAATGACTAGCTAAAACGTTCGTTTAGACTAGTCGTGCGAAGTTAACCATTAATTTAAATTAAGCAACATTCATTTAAATCATTTTTCGATTCTATTAGTAATAAGACTTATAATCAATACATTACATCCAATATTAAAATTGTGTCAAATGCACTATCCCATCCATCAAAATGACTAGTCTAAACCAACGTTTTAGCTAGTCATTTTTACATTTATTATACTATTGAGTATGATAAAAACCATACCTTTACTCCCCAAAGAAAGAATGCAGAAACCATGAAACTACAAATCATCGATACCGGCTACTTCTACGCCGACGGAGGCGCCATGTTCGGGGCCATTCCTAAAAGCGCTTGGAGCCGTCGCTATCCGAGCGACGAGACAAATGGTTGCGTGCTAGCCATGCGTAGCCTTGTCATAAAAACAGATGACGGACGCATCGTCCTAGTAGATAACGGAGCGGGAAATAAACACTTAAAACAACTAAGTTATTACCGCTTCTTCAACTTGATAGACCTCGGCACGGAACTACGAAACCGGGGAATTCAACCGGAGGAAATCACGGATGTTGTCCTCACCCATCTCCATTTCGATCATTGCGGTTATACCACGCAAAAGGATGAATCTACCGGACATTTATTTCTCTCATTCCCAAATGCGAACCACTGGGTTAGCCGCAAGCAATGGGAGAATTTCCTTCATCCGAACGCCTTGGAGAGAGATTCCTATTTCATCGAGAATATGCAAGCCGTCGCAGACGCTAATTCCTTACGGCTGCTAGATGCCGACACATCGATTTGCCCCACTATAGAGCTACGCCTGTACGATGGGCACACTCCGGGGCAAATTGTTCCCTATATCCATACGGAAGATCGGACTTTTGTCTTTGCCGGAGATGTTATCCCCCTTGTAGCCAGCGTATCCCCGGAATGGATCTCCGCTTACGACACGTATCCGGTCACGTCATACAACGAGAAACTGCGCATGCTTGCTGAAGCCTCCCGAAAAGGGCAAGCGCTCATCTACTGCCATGACGCTTACATCCGCTGCACAACCGTAAAACGTGTGAATACATATTATAAGAAGACAAGGAAATACCTCTCAAGAAGACGTTTCTTTTCCCTTAGTCCCTAGCCCTTTTCCCTTTAGACCTTAGGTGTTTCTTCCATATTCCTTAGACATTTCTTATAGAAGTATTCATCATCCAACAGCCGTTGCATGATCGTCCACCAACTGTTGGATGATCATGCAACAACTGGTGGACGATCATGCACCAGTTGATAAATAGTCTCTATATATAGACAAAGTCCCTAAGGTTATCGCATCAAAAGTGTAAAAGCATTAGATAAAACGGCTAATTCTTTTTATCTTTGGGCGGTGATACTGAATCAATTATTGTTTTACGTTCTAAACTCTAAACACATGAACAGCCTAAGCAAACTAGCGCTCGTCCTGACATTTTGCACGGGAATGATCGCTTGCTCCGGTGGTAAGGCCGTAAAAGGAGATTACGGAGTAGTGCCTTTGCCACAAGAAGTAACATTGACGAACGGAAATCCTTTCGTCCTAAGTCCATCCACGAAGATATTTTATCCGGAGGGCAATGATAAGATGAAGAAGAACGCCGAGTTCCTCGCTTCTTATATCAAGGAAATCACGGGCTATGAATTAGCAACCGCTACCGGCCAGCCCGGTAAGGGGATCAGCCTCGTTATCGACCAAAGCATCCAGAATCCGGAAGGATATCAACTGACCGTTAGCGATAACGGGATACGGATCGCCGGAAGCACGGATGCCGGCGTATTTTATGGTATCCAGACATTACGTAAATCGATCCCGGCCACGGCCCAAGGGATGAACGTAGAATTACCGGCAGCTACCATCAACGACGAATATATCCATGTAGGCGGTGACGAATGCCCGAAAGTGCGTTGGAAGAGTTGTCCGAAGTGCCAGGCACGTATCAAGGCGGAAGGCATCAAAGGAGACAGCAAGCATACGGCCGAAGAATACCTGCAAAGCTATGTCATTTCACGCATGGAGAAATTCGTCGAAAGCAAAGGGCGCCATATTATCGGCTG
>VOFE01002034.1_pt1 | contig 100980 bp, 93 predicted proteins | sample 5384071 | NCBI WGS metagenome assembly VOFE01 (sample SAMN12384724, study PRJNA508395) | human gut metagenome | isolation source: healthy gut D | host: Homo sapiens
ACAATCCACATCATTGCTATAATGTCGCAGAGCATACGATTCAGGCATTGATGCATTCTGCACCGGAAAAAACGCTGCGGCTTGCTCTTTTATTTCATGATATGGGAAAAGCGAAGACGCGGACGATGGATCAGGACGGCGTGGATCATTTTCATGGACATTCGGAGGTCAGCGGCGAGCTGGCAAGGACAATCCTGCGCCGATTGAAATTTGATAATGAAACGATCGATCGAGTTGTCCGTCTGGTGCGGGCACACGATGTGAAAATTGAACCTGGAGAACGAAATATGCGGTTTGCTTTAAACCGTCTGGGTCCGGATCTTTTCCCGGAATTGTTTTTGGTGAAAGAGGCAGATCTGGCAGCCCAGAGTGATTATCATCGGGAGGAGAAACAAGAACATCTCAGGAGAATGCAGGAAGATTATGAGGCGGTGATTGCAAGCGGTGCATGCCTGACATTAAAAGGGCTTGCGGTAAACGGCAAGGATCTGATCGGAATCGGGATGCAGGCAGGACGCGGGCTGGGAGATATTTTGCAGAAGCTTCTGGAAGAAGTGCTGGAAGAGCCGCAGCGCAATACGAAAGAATTTTTACTGGAGGAAGTCAGAAGGATACAGGTGAAAGGTTCCTTTTAACAAAAACAGCTCAGGATACTCTGATTTAGAGTCCTGAGCTGTTTTCTATATGCATTTTGCGATGCGCGTTCTCAGGAATAAAATGTCACATGAGAATTTGCAATTAGCAGAACTTGCCGCCTTTTACTGCAGGAGCGATAGACAGATCTGCGGTATAGAACGGGATCAAGGTAGCCTGTACTGCATGATACAGATCAGACTTGCCGGGCCATACGGTGCCGATCAGGTTGTTGTTTGCATCCAGCTGATGGAACCAGGAGCCGTGTACATGATCCAGAACCTTTTCATCCAGATACTGCATGAACTCAGCGAAGTTGTCTGCATATTTCTGGTTGCCGGTTACATGGAACAGAACTGCGGAAGTATTGATTGCTTCTGCAAGAGTCCAGTGCATTCTGTCGTGAACAACCGGTTTGCCGTTCCAGTCGGTGGTGTAAACGATACCCGGAGCGCCGTCAGCATTCCATGCGTCTTCGATTGCACGGTTGTACAGGTTTTCTGCAACAGTGATGTATTTGGAAGCGCCCTCTTTGTCGCCCTTGAAGGTGGACAGAGCCCACTGGGTGATCAGACGGGACCATTCGATACCGTGACCGGGAGTTGCGCCGTAAGGCTTGAACTGATCGTCAGGACGATCTTTGTTGCATTCCAGATCAGCAACCCACTCTTTGGTGAAGTGTTCCGGGATTCTCCAGTTGTTTGCGGATGCCCAGCCAACAACGTGATCGATGATGCGGCCTGCTCTTACGCGGTATTTCTCATCGCCGGTTACGTCTGCAGCTGCCAGGAAAGCTTCTACAGTGTGCATGTTGGCATTTAAGCCGCGGTAGTCGTCCAGAACGGTGAACTCGGTGTTCCAGGTATCGCAGGAAAGACCTTCTTCTTCATTCCAGAAACGCAGGTCATACAGAGCAAGAGCATCGTCTAACAGCTCTTTTGCACCGGGAATGTCTGCAAGGACGCCGGAGGAAGCTGCAAGAATTACGAATGCGTGTGCATAGCACTGTTTGTTAGGCAGGATATTGCCGTCTGCAGTCAGACCGGCATACCAGCCGCCGTTTGCAGTATCATGCAGTTCGCCGCGCAGACCTTTGATCGCTGCTGCAGCAAGCTCTTTGCTGCCGGGATGACCGAGGAAGGATGCCAGGCTGTATACATGTGCCATACGGCTGGTGATCCATGTCTCACGGTTGCGATCTTTCCACGGAGTACCATCATCTCCTAAATAATAAGAACTTCCGCCAGGAGCGGGGAAGTTATGGCCGAAAGAAAACAGTCCTTCTCTGACATCAGCCAGAAAAGCTTCGTTTTCCTTGGTGCCGAGCTGATATTTTACATTTAATTCGCTCATTTGTTTTCCCTTTCCTCAGCGTATTGATACGCTGACCCTTTATACGGTTATTGTATCAGATGGAGTCTGAAAATGAAATAGGATTTTCAGGAAGATGTTGACATGTTACAGTTCACTCGCGCCATTCGCAAAAGCGCATCTTCGATGCTTTCCGCTGCTTCGCAGCTCATTTTTGCTCATAAAATGGCGCTCCCTTCGTGGTTTCTTGTACACAGATTCTCATGCGAGCATGGAATCTGCCCACAAGAAACCACGAGTGAACTGTAACGTTGATACATAACCGGAACATTTTGCTCATAGGATAGGTAGTACCTAAGAGGTGGGAGGGAATGCTGGTGAATGACAGGTCCGTAAGCGTACTGGAAAATTATGATTTTGAAGTGATCCGTACACAGAAAAGCAGAAATGCAATTTTGTGTGAAACGAATAAAGGTTGGTATATCCTGAAAGAATATAAAGGACCGGTCTTTCGGCTGGAAATGATGGCAAAGGTACTGGAGGGAGTCCGGCAAAACGGCTTTACGCGTGCGGAACAACTTCTGTCTACAAAAGAAGGCGCGCTGTTTTGCTGCGATCAGGAGCAGAACAGATGCATTGTAAAAAGCTGGCCGCAGGGAAGAGAATGCAGTTTAAAGGATGGACAGGAATGCCGAGATGCTATGCGCACCCTGGCGGTTCTGCACAGTGCGCTGCATTTTCCACAGCTGCAGCAGGAGTATGGGCTGCACGCAGTCAGCCTGGCAGAGGAATATGAGAAACGGAACCGGGAGCTGCGCAAGGTCAGACGTTTTTTGCGGGAAAAGGGTCAGAAGACAACGTTTGAGATCAACCTACAGCAGACGTTTGATCTGTTTTTGGAAGAGGCGGAGCGGGTGACGGAGGACGTCCGTTCCTATGGGTCTCTTCTGGATGCGCGGGAATGCGAGGAAAGCGGAAGCTTTTGTCACGGGGATTATCAGCATCACAATCTGCTCTGTCAGAATACGACGTCCGTCATCAATTTTGAAAAATGTGCCCTGGACAGTCAGATGCGGGATCTGTATCTTTTCCTGCGTAAGCTATTAGAGAAGACGAACTGGTCAGTGCCGCTGGCGAGAGGACTTTTAGACGTTTACGGCAGGATCAGTCCGCTGTCTGCGGTGGATTATCTGCAGCTGTATTATCGCTTTGCATACCCGGAAAAATTCTGGAAAATTGTCAATTTTTACTACAATAGTCGGAAAGTATGGATACCTGGAAGGCACATGGAAAAGCTGGAGCGGCTGCTCATTCAGCAGGGGGTGAAAAAGGCTTTCCTGGAGCAGACATTTTCCCTGTAAGTATTGACAAACAAAGGAACTACAGGTATAAATAGAATATAATGTTTCTGGGCAGGACTGCCCTTTTAGACATTTCGAATGGAACAGGAAAAGAAATACAGGAGGAGTTCATAATGAACAAGACAGAATTAGTTGCTGCCATCGCTGAGCAGGCAGAGATTTCGAAGAAGGATGCAGAGAAGGCTTTAAAGGCTTTCACTGATGTTGTAGCAGAAGAACTGAAGAAAGGCGAGAAGATTCAGCTGGTTGGCTTCGGTACTTTTGAAGTATCTGAAAGAGCTGCAAGAGAAGGCAGAAATCCTCAGACTGGCGAAGCAATGACAATCGCAGCTTCTAAGACCCCTAAGTTCAAAGCTGGTAAGGCTTTAAAGGATTCTATTAACTAAATCAGAAGATGACAGGGCAGCTGCTGATGCGGCTGCCTTTTGTTATTCTATAAATAACGTTGTTCTTATACGATAACAAATGCTCCGCCGGCGGTGGTTAGCATTTAGTAGAGAAGGGAAAAAACGATGAGACTGGACAAATATTTGAAGGTATCCCGGCTGATTAAGCGCCGCACCGTTGCAAACGAGGCATGCGACGCGGGCAGAGTGTTGTTAAATGACAAGGTGGCGCGGGCGTCCGCAGAAGTAAAGGCAGGAGACGTGATTACGATTCAGTTTGGCAATAAGGATGTAAAGGTCGAGGTCCTGACTGTACAGGAAACTGTACGCAAAGAAGAAGCCAAAGAGATGTTTCAATATCTCTAAAGTCATAACGGCAGACATCGGCGCGTATACTGTGTAAGGAACAGTAAGGAGGGCGCGCGATGGAAGAATTAAACAGCAGAGCAGGACAGCACCGGATCAGTTTGGTCAACCGGGAAGTGTGTGCGATTAACGGCGTTTCCGATGTGCTTTCCTTTGATGTGGGGGAAGTGCTTCTGGAGACGGAGCAGGGGATGCTGATGATCCGCGGCAGTGAGCTGCATGTGAGCCGCCTGACGCTGGAAAAGGGAGAAGTGGACATTGACGGGCGGATTGATAGCTTGACCTATTCAGAACAGACAGCTTCGGCGGGCAGCAAAGCGGAATCGCTGCTGAGTCGGCTGTTTCGGTGACGGATGAGCAGTGAGATCGCCAGAGAGGGAACGTTCTGGCTGCATTCGGTTTTGCTGGGGATGGCGGTGACGCTTGTTTACGATTTTCTGCGGATTTTCCGGAGAGTATTTCCACACGGAATATTTTGGATTTCGATAGAGGATCTTATTTACTGGTGTGTTGTGGCAGGCAGCTTTTTTTCCCTGTTATATCTGGAAAATAATGGGACATTTCGGTGGTTCTGCGTATTCGGGGCAGCAGTTGGGATGCTCGTTGTAAAAAGCACGGCGAGTCCTTTTCTGGTAAAAGCTGGAGCGCGGTTCGGTCTCTGGATAAAAAAGGTGATTTCCTATGTTGCAGGATGGCTGATGCGTCCCGTAAAGTATACATTTCGAATAGGAAAAAACGGTTTTTCGAAAATTTTCAGAGGTGCCAGACGGAGTGCAAGAATTTTGAAAAAGCGGTTGACTAGCCGTTTAAAACTGGCTAAAATAGCTTTATGTAAACAGAACAGAAAAGCATTGCGAGGCAGGAAAAATGGTTAAAAGAAAGATTGTTTTTCGCCGGAAGAAACGGGAGAACCGTTTGAGCATGCTTCTGGTAACGATGGTAGTTCTGATGGTGCTGGCGGTAGTATCGATCCGGAGCATGGAGCTGCGACAGAAGCAGCAGGGATATCAGGATCAAATTAAACAGCTTACGCAACAGATTGAAGAAGAGACACAGCGGACGGCGGAAATCGAAGAATACGAAAAATACACCAAGACGCGCAAATATGTCGAAGAGGTTGCAAAGGATAAGCTCGGACTGGTGTATGACGGTGAAATTATTTTTAAACCGGAGAATTGAGAGACGGCTGTGAAAACGTTCGTATCGGCAGGACGAATGTAATATAATGAGCGCAAGAGAGCGGGAACAGGCGAAGCCTGCTCATCGCGAACGGCGAATGTCGATCATGAACGAAGTTCATGATATAATGAGCGCAAGAGAGCGGGAACAGGCGAAGCCTGCTCATCGCGAACGGCGAAATTATTGAGTGAGCTGTGCTCACGATATAATATAAGAAGAAAAAGGATTGCGGATTCCGGATGGGATCCGCGTTTTTTTATTTCATAGGAAAATGCGTCCTATGAAATAAAAACGCTCCGCGAGGATGTGCACTTGGCGCAAGGGTAGATGGTTGCTAAAGCAACCGCGCCTCGGCGCGAGAATGTGCCAGGGCACATTCTTTTTTATACAGTTCTGCGGATACCTCTTTTCCTGAAAAAAAGAATCTACGGTTTGCCTGCTTTGACAAAAGGCGCGCATGTCAGCAGTTATACTGGAGAAAAAAGGTCGCAGGAAAGGACATGCCATGGAATCTCAATATTGGAATGACGAAGTGCAGCAGTCGGCATGGCTGCTGGATTATGACCGAAGATGTATGCTGGACTGTGCGGATACGTTTCAAAATCTTGCTGCGGTTATGGGTGAGATGAACTGGGAGCTGGAGCAGGAAAAAACGCCGGACGATCGGGAAGAGCTGCTTCGGCGCAGACAGGCGATGGAGAGCCGGAAACAATATGCGGCGCATATGCGTCAGATGGCGGGAATGCTGCAGTCGGTAGCGGATACGTCCGTTCAGCTGATCCGGCTGGGCGGTCGGCAGGAAAAGCAGATTGTGCGCGCCCTGGCGGGAGAAGGCATTGTAGTAGAGGATATTTATCTGCTGCGGGGAAAAGAGGACAGGCTGCAGATCACGATATCTGTCCGCCTGACAAAGAACAAAAGCATGACGGTAGAGGAAATTGCCGGGTATTTGTCGGTGCTGATGGATATCCGGCTGGTGCCGCAGAAGAGGAATCCATATTTTGTCGGAGAAGAATCCGTGAGTCTGTATTTTGAGGAAGAGCCGATTTTCAGCTGTTTGACAGCGGCGGCATGCGCGACGGAAGAAACGGAGAGCGTCTCCGGGGACAGCTATTCTTTTCTGGAAACGGACGACAGCGTTGCCATGATTTTGTCGGATGGAGTTGGTTCCGGGGAGAGCGCGGCGCGGGACAGCGGCAGGATTGTAGACTTGACGGAGCGGATATTGGATGCGGGGCTTGGACCGGATATGGCGATGCTTTTTTTAAATGGGATGGCAGGCGCGGAGGGGGACGAAAACCGGATGGCGACGCTTGATCTGTGCCGGATTGATCTTTACCGGGGGGAATGCGAGACAGTGAAAGCTGGCGGGGCAGCAGGGTTTATCAAGCGCAGCGACCGTGTGGAGAAAATTCAGAGCAGGCAGCTGCCGCTCGGCATGTCGGCGTCAGAGGACATCAGTGAAAAAAAGTGGCAGTTAAACAGCGGCGATCTGGTCATTTTGGTTTCGGATGGTGTAGTGCAGAACTGGCCGTGCGGGGACGGGGAATATCTGTTGGAGCAGAAAATCGCTTCGTTGAACGTCAGCTCACCGGTCGACCTGGCAAACCTGATTTTGCGTTATGCAATCCGCCAGTGCGGCGGCAAAATCCGAGATGATATGACGGTTTTAGTTACGGGAATCTGGAAAAACGAAGAACGGGAGATAGAGGATATAGAATAAGAAGTTTCACTGGACAAACATCTGAGGTATAATGTAGGGGCACAAAGGAAAAGCAATTGGTTTTCGCGTGCGCCTAACGAGAGTGCAAAGAGCGCGCCAGCGCGGGCACTCGAGTTTATCAGCACAAAGGAAAAACAATTGGTTTTCGTGTGCCCCTAACGAGAGTGCAAAGAGCGCGTCAGCGCGGGCACTCGAGTTTATCAGCACAAAGGAAAAAAGGAGGCTGCAGGATGGATCTGACGGAAAAAATTCTTTTCTATATGAAGCGGTATCATATGATCCCGGAAAATAAAAATATCGTAGTCGGACTTTCCGGGGGAGCAGATTCCGTCTGCCTGCTGTATGTGTTGGTTGCGCTGCGCAAGAAGCTGGGACTGCAGCTGTGCGCGGTACATGTTCATCATGGCCTGCGTGGGGTAGAGGCTGATGCGGATGAGGCGTATGTGCGCGATATTTGCCGGGCGTGGGATGTGCCGTTAAAGGCAATGCGGATTGATGCGGCGGCGCTGGCGAAACAGTGGGGAATCGGATGCGAAGAAGCCGGACGCCGGGCACGCTATAAAATTTTTGAAGAGTGCTTACAGGAGATGGGCGGTTGTCACGGTGCAATTGCGGTGGCGCATCATCGGGACGACTGCGCGGAGACGCTTTTGTTTCACATGTTCCGCGGCACTGGTCTGGACGGAATGGCAGGGATTCGCCCGGTGCGAAAGACGGAACGGGAAAGCATGATTATCCGTCCGCTTTTGGAAACCGGAAAGACAGAAATAGAAAGCTTTCTCCAGGAAAAAGGGATTTCCTGGCGGATAGATTCTACGAACACCGGAGAAGATTATACAAGGAACCGAATCAGGAATCGGGTTCTGCCGTATGCGGAAAAGGAAATTTGCAGCGGAGCCGGAGCACATCTGGCGAAAGAGGCACAGCTCCTGGCAGAGACGGCGGATTTTGTGCGCAGCTGCACCCGACAGGCGCTGGAACGCTGCAGGGTGGAAGCAGGTGCTTTGAAAACGAATGTGTGCGGCAGAGATAGAGTAGAGCATGTGGGGCGAAGAAAAGTAACTGCGGAGCATACGAAATACGATAAACAGACTATAATAAAATTAAATATCGAACTTCTGCAACAGGAAGATATTTTCCTTCAGAAGCAGTGCGTGCGGGAATGTCTGCTGGAGATCGGCACGGGGCGCGACCTGACGGCAGCGCATATCGAAGCGGTGTGGCACCTTGTAGGGACGGACTGCCAGAGCGGTAGGAAGCTGCGGATTCCAGCGTGTCAGCTCGAGGTGGAGCGGCAGTTTAGGCTGCTGGTATTTCGCAGGTTGGAGCGGCAGCAGGACGCATTGCCGGAGCAGCAGGACGCATCGCCGGAGCAGCGGTTTGACCAAGGCGGGCAGATTGGGCTTCAGACCGCAGAGCTTCCGCTCCCAGAGCATTCTGGCGAGCTGCATGTTCCGGGGATGGGTGTGGTGTCAGTGCGATACCTGCAGCGGGACGAGCCGACAGCAGGTGAAAAAAATACCGCATCAGGCGAAAAAAATACTGCGGCAGGCGAGGAAAGCGGCGCTGCTGTTGGTGCTTTTTTAAAAAATATCCCTCAAAAAAAGTATACGAAATGGTTGGATTATGATAAAATAATACAATCTGTCGTATTTCGAACGCGCAGGAGCGGAGATTATCTGACAATCGATGATAATTTTTCAAAAAAAAAGCTTAAAGAAATATATGATCGAAGAAAAAATTCCTGCAAATGAGCGGAACAGTATGATGGTGCTGGCAGACGGGAATCACATTATCTGGGTACCGGGCGGAAGAATCAGCACATACTATCGGGTAACGGAGCAGACGAGGGTGATTTTGGAAGTTACCTGTATGGAGAAGCAAGAATAGAACAGAAAAACCAAGGAGGATTTGGGCATGGCAGAAAGAGTTGAAGTGATGTTGTCGGAAGAAGAGGTAGACAGAAGAATTCAGGAGATTGGTGAGCAGATCAGTAAAGATTATGCCGGAAAACAGGTTCATCTGGTATGCGTATTAAAGGGCGGCAGCTTTTTCTTATGTGAACTGGCAAAGCGGATTACCGTTCCGGTATCCCTGGATTTCATGTCGGTATCCAGCTACGGCGGCGATACCAAATCAAGCGGAGTCATTAAGATCGTAAAGGACCTGGATGAGCCTCTGCGCGACAAGAATGTTATTGTTGTGGAGGATATCGTGGATTCCGGACGTACCCTGAGCTATCTGCTGGATATGTTAAAGGCACGCGGACCGAAGTCTATGGCGCTGTGCACGCTTCTGGATAAGCCGGATCGCCGTGTGATCGATGTAAAGGTAGATTATACCGGATTCCAGATTCCGGACGAATTTGTGGTAGGCTATGGTCTGGATTACGACCAGCGTTACCGCAACCTTCCGTACATCGGAGTGGTAAAATTTGATTGATGCAGGCTTTTAGCCGAAGGAGGATGCAGTGAACAAAAACGGCAGAGGAATGAATCTCGTCATTTCCCTTTTGCTTATTGTGCTCCTGGTTTTCTGGTTTTCGGGAATACTGCGCAGCATGGAGGATACCTGTACACAGGCGGAATTCAATCAGATGCTGGATGCCGGAGAAATATCGGGAGCTGTAGTAGTGCAGAACCGGGAAGTGCCGACCGGTTCCGTGGAGGTACATCTTACCTCGGGAGACGAAAAGGTGCTGGTGGTATCGGATGTCAATCCGGTACTGGAGGAGCTGGAAACGGCAGGAGTCAAGACGATCGTGAGGGATGTGCCCGGCGATAATATATTTTTAACGTCCATCCTGCCTGCGCTGATCACTGTGGGCGGTGTGCTTCTGATCTTCATGATGATGAATGCACAGAATGCCCAGATGAATGGCGGCAATAAGATGATGAATTTCGGCAAAAGCCGTGCGCGGCTGAGCCTGGCAGGCGACAGCAAGGTTACATTAAAAGATGTTGCCGGACTGAAGGAAGAGAAGGAAGACCTGCAGGAGATCGTTGATTTTTTAAGAGATCCGGGCAAGTTTACAAAGGTCGGAGCGAGAATCCCCAGGGTGTTTTGCTGGAGGGACCTCCCGGAACCGGTAAAACCCTTCTGGCAAAGGCGATTGCGGGCGAAGCAAACGTTCCGTTTTTCTCCATTTCCGGTTCTGATTTCGTGGAAATGTTCGTCGGTGTCGGTGCTTCCCGCGTTCGGGATTTATTCGAAGAAGCGAAAAAAAAATGCACCATGTATCGTGTTCATTGATGAAATCGATGCGGTGGCGAGGCGGCGTGGAACCGGTATGGGCGGCGGTCATGATGAAAGAGAGCAGACGCTGAATCAGATGCTGGTAGAGATGGACGGTTTCGCTGCAAATGCAGGAATCATCGTAATGGCAGCGACAAACCGCGTAGATATCCTGGATCCGGCGATCCTGCGTCCCGGCCGATTTGATCGAAAGATCGCAGTCGGACTGCCGGATGTTGGAGGAAGAGAGGCGATCCTGCAGGTTCACGCGAAAAATAAACCCTTGGGTGATAACGTGGATTTAAAACAGATCGCTCAGACAACGGCAGGATTTACCGGAGCCGATCTGGAAAATCTGTTAAACGAGGCGGCAATTGTAGCAGCAAAGGCTAACCGGTGCTTTATCAGTCAGGAGGATATCAAGACTGCTTTTGTAAAAGTAGGAATCGGAACAGAACGAAAGAGCCGTATTATTTCTGATAAAGAGCGTAAGATCACAGCGTATCACGAATCCGGACATGCGATTTTGTTCCATGTGCTGCCGGATGTCGGACCGGTTTATTCGGTGTCGATCATTCCGACCGGCGCAGGTGCAGCTGGTTATACGATGCCGCTGCCGGAGCGTGACGATATGTTTATGACAAAGGGTCGCATGCTGCAGGAGATTATGGTATCCCTGGGCGGAAGAATCGCGGAAGAAATTATTTTTGATGATATTACCACCGGCGCATCCAGTGATATCAAAAAGGCGACACAGATTGCGAAAAAGATGGTAACACGGTACGGAATGTCTGAAAACGTAGGTGTGATCTGCTATGATGATGACGATGATGAAGTGTTCATCGGACGGGATCTGGCCCATGCAAAGGCCCACAGCGAGCTGGTGAGCGGGGAGATCGACAGAGAAATCCACCGGATTATCGACGAGTGTTATGCAAAGGCAAAGGCATTGATTCTGGAAAACAGTGATGTGCTGCATAAGAGCGCACAGCTGCTTCTGAAAAAAGAAAAGATCAGCCGCGCAGAATTTGAAGCGCTGTTTGAAAAGCAACCGGAAGATTTCTTCGCGTAAATGGTAAATAGTCACAAAAACAAAAACGAAAATTTGTGATATTTGTGAAAACGGAGAATATACAAAAAGGGGCGGGTCTGCTATTATACTCTTTGTAACCCCCCCCAATACATTATATATTTTTGCTATACCCCATAAGAAGAAATACCTTCTCTGAAAAGGACAGCTTAACGGCTGTCCTTTTATCATGCGGCAGAATATCCTTATGCTGCGATATAGCGCTGGAGCAGGATTTTGGCTTGCCATTCCGAAAACGGTAGTATAAAATGGGTCTGTAAAGGATAGGTAAAGAAAATCATGGAATTTAATCGTTTTTTCAGTGATCAGAAATATATGAATGAAATGCGCCCTGTTTTCAGTAAAAGGGCGCTTTATAGTGATACGACAGAAAATTATGTGACGCCGCCGGAGCCTGCACCCTACAGCAGGGTAAAGATCGCATTCCGCACCAAGCGCAGCAATGTCGATCGCGTTTTTTTAGTCTGTAAAGGGCAGAAAAATCTGATGTTTAAGGCATCATCAGACGCGCAGTTTGATTATTATGAAGTAAAGCTGCAGCTGGATAATGAAAAGATCAGCTGGTATTTTGAAATTCAGGCAGGTGCGATCACCTGCTATTACGATTTTCGCGGTGTGGTAAAACGGCCGGATGAGCACTACAATTTCGTCCTGATTCCTGGCTTTGATACGCCGGACTGGGCGAAGGGTGCCGTGATGTATCAGATTTATGTGGATCGCTTCTGCAACGGGGATCCGACAAATGATGTCCTGACAAATGAATATCATTATATCGGCGCAAAATCACAGCATGTAGAGGACTGGTACCGGTATCCGTCCTCAATGGATGTGCGTGATTTTTATGGCGGAGATTTACAGGGCGTGTTGGATAAAATGGATTACCTGGAGCAGCTCGGCGTGGAGGTTATTTATTTCAATCCGCTGTTCGTTTCGCCTTCCAACCATAAATATGACAGCCAGGATTATGACCATGTGGATCCGCACTGCGGAAAGATCGTAAAGGATGGCGGACGGCTTCTGGAGGACTGGGAAACAGATAATACCCACGCAGACCGTTATATCCTCAGAACCACAGACAGCGAAAATCTGGAAGCAAGTGACAGATTACTGATCCGAGGTCATTGAGGAAGCTCATAAACGTGGAATACGGGTAATCCTGGACGGTGTATTCAATCATTGCGGTTCCTTCAATAAGTGGCTTGATCGGGAGCGGATTTATGAAAACAAGCCCGGCTATGAGAAGGGCGCGTATATTTCAGAAGACAGTCCGTATCATGATTACTTCAGCTTCCATGACAATAACCGGTTCCCATATAATCCGACCTATGATGGATGGTGGGGCCACGATACACTTCCCAAGCTGAATTATGAGGGATCCAGACAGCTTGAGGACTATATTTTGCAGGTCGCGAGAAAATGGGTATCTGCGCCCTTTCATGCAGATGGCTGGAGATTGGACGTTGCGGCAGATCTTGGACATTCCCCGGAATACAACCATCGGTTCTGGACAAAATTCCGGGATACGGTCAAGGAGGCCAATCCCCATGCACTGATTGTTGCGGAGCATTACGGAGATCCGTCTTCCTGGCTGCAGGGAGATCAGTGGGATACGGTTATGAACTATGACGCATTTATGGAGCCGGTCAGCTGGTTTTTAACAGGCATGGAGAAGCACAGCGATGATTATCGGCAGGATCTTCTGGGAAACGCGGACAGCTTTGTGGGCGCAATGGCATATCACGGAGCGAATATGGCGATGCCGTCCTGGTTGACTGCCATGAATGAGCTCTCCAACCATGACCATTCCAGATTTTTGACCAGAACAAACCGTCGTGTCGGCAGAACGAACAGTCTCGGCGCAGAGGCGGCAAATCATGATGTAAAAAAAGCAGTGCTTCTGGAGGCTGTTGTCATGCAGATGACATGGCCTGGCGCGCCTACGGTTTATTATGGCGACGAAGCGGGCGTCTGTGGCTTTACCGATCCGGATAACCGCCGTACCTATCCGTGGGGCAGGGAAGATAAAGAGCTGATCAACTTTCATCGGGAGATCATCCGGATTCATCGTCAGAATAAGGAATTTAAGACAGGCTCCTTAAAATGTCTGACCCTGGACTATAATTTCCTGGCATATGGGCGATTTACAAAAAATAATCATTCGGTTGTTTTGATCAATAATAATGAAAATGAGATTACAAAAGAGCTTTCTGTCTGGGAGCTGGGGATCCCGAGGGACTGCACGCTGCAGCGGCTGATCCTGACCGGGGAAAGGGGCTATGACATCAATCCGATGGAGATAGAAGTTTCAGCAGGACGAATTACGGTGACGATGCCGAAGACCTCCTCCATGATTTTGCAGTATCGGACAGAAGAGGAAGAAAAGCCGGTGAAGCCCAAAAACCGGCGCAGCTTCTGGGAGTTTGGCTAAAAAAGGAATATTATGTTAAAACAGTATTTAGAAAAGACGGCACAAGACGCCAGATGATCATGCTGGTGTAAGGATAAGCACCCGGAATGAAATATCAGTTAGAAAATGCTATATAAAAAAAGCCCGATGATTCGCGGTTGCCCGAAAGAAAACTTTCAGGCGAAGCTGCGAACCGACGGGCTTTTTGCGTGCACACATGGAATGTGGATACCGGTGTGTACGTGTATGTAACGTCGATCAGTCGATAATATTGTCCTCATCCAACGCGATCCACTCGTCGTGCAGACGGTTGCGGATGTCTTTTAAACGTTTGGAGGTATAGAACGTGAAGATAATATTTTCAATTCCAGCGAAGATCAGCGAAATGCCCATGACCTGAACGAACAGACTGCCGCCCTTTGCAGGGTTGAAGGTCAGGAAAATACCAAACAGCAAATAGACGATGGCAGAGAATAAAAGCAGTCCCCAGCCGGAGAGCTGATAGTGGCGGGCATCCATCGCGGTCTGGATTTTAAATACACTCTCTACGATTTCATAGATACCGACCAGCACCCAGGTAATGGAAAGTATAGCACCGGGATGGGTCAGAAACAAAATACCAAACAGCAGGGCGAAAAGTCCGAGTGCAAGATCGAACTGGAAGCCGATGTGGTAGCTGACGTTAAAGAAGTAGCCGACTATTTTGCTGACGCCGAAAACAACCATCAAAACACCGAGCAGGGTGCAGATAACGTTCATGGAAGTATTGGGCCAGATCAGCAGCACCGTGCCGAAAATGCCAAGCAGCAGGGAGCTGACCAGTGCGAACCATTTGGCACATTTGAAAGCATGCGTGGTTTCATCAACAATATGATTGGAATATCTCATGGTAAAAGTCCTCGATTCCTGCATATTTGCGGATGCGGACACTGTTTTCCGTTCCGTATAAGCTCAGTATAGAACGGCAGCAGGAAAAAAACACCGGTCAGATTTGGAAAAATGAGGAAAAAATGAGCTGCCAGGCAGAAGAAAGCATGGAAGCATACAGGTTCGGAGACAGCACAGAGGAATTGGAAGCGTTTGGTGCTTTACAAATACAGTAAAAAGAGGTTATCATAGTAGGTAATAGGGCAGAGAATAAAGCAGTCCCCAGAAATGGGTATTTCGCGAATGGCACGGGTGAACTGAGAATGGAGAACACATGATCAAACTGGTGGCGACAGATATTGATGGAACATTGCTTCAGAGTGGAGAAAGGGAAGTACCGGAAGCAGTTTTTGTTCAGATCGACAGACTTTTGAAAAAAAGGAATATTATTTGCGGCAGCGAGCGGCAGACAGTACAGCAATCTGAAAAATCTGTTTGCTCCGAAGGCGGAAGAGATGACGTTTCTGTGCGAAAACGGTGCGATTCTTTATCGAAAAGATCAGATTTTAAAGAAACGGCCGATGCCGCGCAGCCGAGCAGAAGCGCTTGCAAAGCAGATTCTTGCCAATGACGATATGGAAGTTCTGATTTCCGGAGCCAATACCAGTTATCTGATGCCAAAGCATGAAGATTATATTTATCATATTCAGTATTTTTTGGGAAATCGTGTAGAAATTGTTCACAGCCTGGACGAAATTAAAGAGGACATGATAAAGGTATCAGCTTATTGCAGAAGCGGCGCGGCAAAATATGACAAGCCGTTCGGTGATCCGTGGAGGGGAGAGTTCTCAGCGGCGGTTGCAGGGGAAAAATGGCTGGATTTTATGCTGTCGGACAAAGGAACCGGGATGCGGGATCTTTGCGGTGTGCTGGGGATTTCTCTGGAAGATGTGATCGCGATTGGGGATAACTATAACGATTTGCCGATGCTGGCAGAGGTCGGGCATCCATGGATTATGAAAAATTCGGCACTCGATCAGGCGGGCTTTGGGCAAAGCCATGAATTTTTACGGGCGGAAAGTGTAGAAGAAATTTTGAAAAAGCTTTGAAAGGAAGGGTAACAGGATATGATGGTTTCAACGAGAGGACGATATGCGCTGCGCGTGATGATCGATCTGGCCGAGCATAATAATGGAAAATTTATTCCGCTGAAGGATATCGCGGAGCGGCAGGAAATTTCAGAAAAATATCTGGAAAGCATCGTGAAATCCTTAACGAAGGCAGACGTGCTGGAGGGTCTGCGCGGCAAAGGCGGAGGCTACCGGCTGACCAGACCGGCGGAGGAATACAATGTATATGAGATCCTGAAGCTCACGGAGGGCAGTATGGCTCCGGTGTCCTGTTTAGAGGACGCTGCAAGGGAATGTGAGCGAAGAGGAATGTGTGCGACGCTTCCGGTCTGGAAGGGGCTGGAAAAGGTTGTTCGGGAATATTTGTCGGGTATCACCATTCAGGAGCTGACCAAGCAATGGCAGCCCGGAGATAATTATGTAATTTGAATGACAAAACTGCTTTATTTTGCAAATATTTCACGGTTTGTACGTAGTAAGTAAAGGCAAAATGTGGTATACTATAAAACTGTAAAAAAGCGCTGTTTTATGAAAAAGAGCAAGTGCCGACAAAAGAACGGCATAGATTCGTGTATCGGCACAGGAAGGCCGGAATATGATGAAGGACGAGCGCAAAGAGCAGAAGCGCAAAGAAGCTTTCCGGAAATGGGCACGGCAGCATGCAAAGCTGCGCAGGAATCTGAGAAAGCATGGTGGGGACATTCTGCAGTCCGGCAACTTTAAAAGCACCAATAGCTTTATCCAGCACGGAAGCGTTTCCGTACACAGCCATTCGATCCGCGTGGCGGAATGCAGCTTAAAGCTGGAAAAATTTCTTGAAAAACTTGGTATCCACTGTCACGAACGGGACCTGGTTCGGGGCGCGCTGCTCCACGACTACTTCCTCTATGACTGGCATGACAAGTATTCCCACGAAAAGCTCCACGGCTTTCATCATCCGCATGTTGCACTGGAAAATGCGAGCCGGGAGTATCAGCTGACACCGCGGGAACGGGATATTATCCAGAAGCATATGTGGCCGCTGACCCTGTTCCACATCCCGCGCTGCCGGGAAGCATGGGTCGTGACGACTGCGGATAAATACTGCTCCCTGAAGGAGACGCTTCTGGAGCGCAAAGGGCGTAATAAGAACAGAAAGAAATCAGAAAACAATGACGCAGAGGACACTGGCTGAGAGTCTGGCGGCTTATGCAGACAGCGATTACTATCCCTTTCACATGCCGGGACATAAACGGCGGCTTACAGAGACGCTGCCGGATTTTCCGGAGGCGCTGCAAAGGGCGGCGAGACTGGACATTACAGAGATCGACGGATTTGACAATCTGCACGATCCCGAAGGAATTTTGAAAGACGCGGAGGAAAAGGCGGCGGCGCTGTATGGCGCGGATCAGCTGTTACTACAGTGTCAACGGAAGCACGGCAGGGCTTCTGACCGCAATTTCGGCAGCAGTGCCGGAGGGCGGGAAGCTGATTCTGGCGCGCAACTGCCACAAGGCGGTTTACCACAGCATTTATCTGCGGCGGCTGACGCCGGTTTATCTGTATCCGGATATCGTGCCGGGGACATCCCTGGCAGGCACGCTGACAAAGGAACAGATCGAAGCTGCGCTGATTCAGAATCCGGACGCATCTGCAGTGCTTTTGACCTCTCCGACCTATGACGGAATCACGGCAGACATTGCGCCGATTGCAGAGACCGTTCACCGGTTCGGGAAGACTTTAATCGTAGATGCCGCCCACGGAGCACATTTCGGATTTCATCCGGGATTTCCCAAAAGTCCGGTCGCACTGGGGGCAGATCTGACGATCGTAAGCCTTCATAAGACGATGCCGTGCCTGACACAGACCGCACTCCTGTTGCAAAAAGGCAGCCGGGTCAGTACGGAACGGCTCCGGCTGTTTGAAGGAATTTATCAGACGAGCTCGCCCTCCTATCTGATGATGGCGGCGATGGATTCCTGTATGGACATGGTGAAAAAACATGGCGCAGGACTGTGGGACAGCTTTTTTACGGAAAGAGAACGTTTTCTGGAACGCTGCAGCAGTCTGAAACGGCTGCAGGTTTTGACGGACGGCACGAAATGGAGCCGGAAAATGACGTCAGAAACCGGTTTTTTGATGGATTCCGGCAAAATTTTATCAGAAACTTCAAAAACATGTTTGACCGGAAAGCGTTTTTACGATATTCTTTTAAAGCAATATCATTTGCAGATGGAAATGGCGGCCGGAAATTATGTGACCGCGATTATGACCTGTTGTGATACAGCGGACGGTTGGCAGCGTCTGTGGGACGCCCTGAAAGAGATCGATGATTTCTGTGTCGTCGCGGACGAGCCGGTGCAGGAAAACCGTAAGCTGCTTGCGTATCCGGTTTTAAAACAGCAGATCAGTCTGACGGATGCGCTGGATGCGCCAAAAGCGCAGGTGCCGCTTACAGAAGCGGTAGGACAGACAGCTGGTGCGTTTATCAATCTGTATCCGCCCGGAATTCCAATTGTGGCGCCCGGGGAACAGATCACGCAGGAAGCTGTCGATGTGATTACGCGTTACAGGCAAATGAATCTCCCGGTTCAGGGAGTCGATCATGATGCCATAACAATACTCAAATTATGCTAAAAGGAGATTTACAATGAGAAGAACCAAAATTATCTGCACAATTGGTCCGTCGTCTCAGGATGAAGACATGCTTCGTAAGATCATTCTGGCCGGCATGAACGTGGCGAGATTCAACTTTTCCCACGGCGACTATGAAGAGCATGGACTGAAGCTTGAAAGAACCAGAAAGATCAGCCGTGAGCTGAACCTTCCTGTTGCAGTACTGCTTGATACAAGAGGTCCTGAAATCCGTCTGCGCGACTTTGCAGAAGGCAAAGTAGAATTAAAGGCAGGCCAGAAGTTCACTCTGACCACCGAAGAGATCATGGGTACCGCAGAGCGCGCAACCATTACCTATAAGAACCTGCCTCAGGATGTTAAGCCTGGCGATTCCATCCTGCTGGATGACGGTCTGATCGGTCTGAAGGTTGAAGAAGTACAGGGCGACACAGAAATCGTCTGCACCGTTATGAACGACGGCCCTATCTCCAACCACAAGGGCGTTAACGTTCCCGGCGTAAAATTAAACCTGCCCTTCATCGATGAGAAGGATCACGCAGATATCGTTTACGCTTGCGAAAAGGGCTTCGATTTCATCGCAGCTTCCTTCGTAAGAAGCAAAGAAGACGTACTGCAGATCCGTGAGATCTTAAAGGAGCACAACTCCAAGATCCAGATCATCTCCAAGATCGAGAGCCTGCAGGGTATTCAGAACCTGGAAGAGATCATCGAAGTTTCCGACGGTATCATGGTAGCCCGTGGCGATATGGGTGTTGAGATCCCGATGGAAGAGGTTCCGATCATCCAGAAGAGAATCATCAAGCTGACAACTGCAGCTGGTAAGAACGTTATCACTGCTACACAGATGCTGGATTCCATGATGAAGCATCCCCGTCCGACCCGTGCAGAGGCAACCGACGTTGCAAACGCTATCTACGATGGCACAACCGGTATCATGCTTTCCGGTGAGACAGCAAACGGCGATTACCCGCTGGAAGCTGTTCAGACCATGGTTCGTATCGCAGAGCGCGCAGAAAAGGATATCGACTATGTAGGCCGTCTGCAGAAGACTGGTGCAAGACTTCCTCAGGAGCAGGATACAACCACTTCTATCTGCCACGCAACCTGCACCGTTGCTACTGACCTGAATGCAGCAGCAATCATCCCGGTATCCATGTCTGGCTTTACTTCCGGCATGGTAGCACGTTTCAAACCCAACTGCCCGATCATCGCATGCACAACCAGCCGTCTGGTATGGCGTCAGATGAACCTGCAGTGGGGCGTAACTCCTCTGCTGATCGCAGAAGAGAACACTGCAGAGGATCTGTTCCGTGAAGCAGTTAAGGCTGCAGAGAACGCAGGTCTGATCAAGAAGGGCGACAAGGTTGTCCTGACTGCAGGTATGCCTCTGGGTATCCCCGGCAGAACGAACATGCTGCGTGTTGTAGAGGTTTAATAGACAATAACATACTGCCGCACTGAAGAGGTTCAGCGCGGCAGTTCTGTTTTTACAGGAAGAAAAATTTCGGAGGAGGGGTTTTCTTTCTGTAAAAGCAGGACTGCTGCAGCTTACAGGTCCAAAGGTACAGACAAGACAGATGCAAAAATACGATACAGGGGGTACGGGTATGCAGAAAGCGAAGAAGTACGTCATGGCACTGGATCAGGGAACGACGAGTTCCCGTTGTCTTTTGTTTGACAGGAGCGGAAAGGTATGCTCTGTTGCGCAGAAAGAGTTTGCACAGTATTATCCCCAGCCGGGCTGGGTAGAGCACAATCCAATGGAAATCTGGTCGTCCCAGCTTTCCGTAGCGGTCGAGGCGATGGGACAGATCGGCGCGGAGGCGGACGATATTGCGGCAATTGGCATTACGAATCAGCGTGAGACGACGATCTGTTTTTCGAAAAAGACCGGAAAACCGGTTTATCCGGCGATTGTATGGCAGTGCAGGCGGACAGCGGATAAGATCGACGCGCTCAAAAAGGACGGTTTTGATAAAGTGATCCGGGAACGGACGGGACTGATTCCGGACGCTTATTTTTCCGCAACGAAAATCTGCTGGATTCTGGAGCATGTGGAGGGCGCGCGCCAGATGGCAGAGGACGGAGAGCTTTTGTTCGGCACTGTGGACACCTGGCTGATGTGGAACCTGACCAAGGGACAGGTGTTTGCGACGGATTATACCAACGCATCCCGGACAATGCTGTTTGATATCCACAAACGGCAGTGGGATCCGGAAATTCTGGATTATTTTCAGATTCCGAAAAGCATGCTTCCGGAGGTTCTGCCGTCGAGCGGGATGTTTGGCATGACGGAGGAATCCGTGATCGGCGGGGAAATTCCGATTGCAGGAGCTGCGGGTGACCAGCAGGCGGCGCTGTTCGGGCAGTGCTGTTTTGATGCGGGCGAAGCCAAAAATACATATGGAACCGGCTGCTTCCTTTTGATGAATACGGGAGAAAAGCCGATTGAATCCCAAAACGGACTGCTGACGACGATCGCAGCGAGCGGCAAAGACGAGGTGCGTTATGCACTGGAAGGAAGCGTTTTCGTGGCAGGCGCTGCGCTGCAGTGGCTGAGGGATGAGATGCGGATGTTAAAGAGTGCGCCGCAGTCGGAGGAATATGCGTCGGCAGTGGAGGATACCCAGGGCGTATATGTTGTGCCTGCATTCACCGGATTAGGTGCGCCTTACTGGAATCCGTATGCGCGCGGGATTGTGACCGGGCTGACGAGAGGAACTTCGAAGGAGTATTTTATCCGCGCCGTTTTGGAGTCGCTTGCCTATCAGGCGGAGGAAGTCATCGAAGCGATGGAAAAGGACTCTGGAATCGAGCTGAGGGCCCTGCGTGTGGACGGCGGTGCGAGCGCCAACAACTTTTTGATGCAGTTTCAGGCGGATATGCTGCAGAAGCATGTGCTGCGCCCGGAATGTATCGAGACGACCGCACTGGGAGCCGCTTATCTGGCGGGACTTGCGGTCGGCTTCTGGAAAGATAAGGACGATATCCGAAGCAACTGGCACTGGAGCGTACCTTTGCACCGGTAATGGAGCCCAAAGACCGCGACAGACGTTTAAAGGGCTGGAAAAAGGCAGTCCGTGCGGCGCTGTATTTCGCCAATGACGAGGAAGAGTAAAAGAAGTAAGCTGTTATGGGAAAAATCTATTATATTATGGGAAAAAGCGCCTCCGGAAAAGATACGATTTACCGGAGATTGATGGAAGATAAAACGTTTGCGTTTCACACGCTGGTGCCGTATACCACAAGACCGATGCGGAGTACGGAAGTAAACGGCAGAGATTATTTTTTTACAGACGAAGCAGGGCTGTCCCGGCTGCAGGATGCGGGCAGGGTAATCGAGCTGCGTTCGTATCAGACAGTGCATGGAATCTGGAATTATTTTACGGTAGACGACGGGCAGGTGGATCTGGCAAAGGATAGCTATCTGTTGGTGGGGACACTGGAATCCTACCGGAAAGTCCAGGCTTACTACGGTTTGGAACAGGTAATTCCGATTTATGTGGAGGTCGAGGACGGACTGAGACTGTCCCGTGCCGTTGAACGGGAACGGGCGCAGAGGGAGCCGAAGTATGCAGAGCTGTGCCGACGGTTCCTGGCGGATGAAGCGGATTTTTCCGAAGAAAAGCTTTCCGAAGCGGGAATTGTGAAAAGATTCCAGAACGACGATCTGGAACGCTGTCTGCAGGAGATTTTCAGGGAAATTACGAAATTGGAAGGAGATGAGTGACATGGCGGGATTTCAGGATATTATCGGGCAGGAACAGATCTGCGAGCATCTGCAAACTGCGCTGAAGCTTCAGAAAGTATCGCATGCCTATATTATCAACGGAGAACGCAATTCCGGTAAAAAATTTATCGCGCGGATTTTCGCCATGGCGCTGCAGTGTACCGGAGAGGGGGAAAAGCCCTGTCAGGTTTGCCGTTCGTGCAGACAGGCACTTTCGGAAAACCATCCGGATATTATCCGGATTACGCATGAAAAACCGAACAGCATCGGTGTAGAGGATATCCGCACGCAGGTCAATAACGATATGGGAATCAAGCCCTATCAGGGACCTTATAAGGTTTATTTGATTGAAGAGGCGGAAAAAATGACGGTTCAGGCGCAGAACGCGCTGTTAAAGACGCTGGAGGAGCCGCCGGAATACGGCGTGATTATTCTGATGACGTCGAGTCTCGAAGCGCTGCTTCCGACGATCCAGAGCCGGTGCGTGCTGTTGAATATGCGTCCGGTACGTGACGAGCTGGTGCAAAAATACTTGATGGAGCAGCTACAGGTGCCGGATTACCGGGCGAAGCTGTGTACGGCGTTTGCGCGCGGGAATATCGGACAGGCAAAGCTGCTTGCATCGAGCGAGGACTTTGACCGGGTGCGGGAAGAGGCGGTGACGCTGCTCAAATATATTAACGAGATGGAAATCACGGAGCTGGCAGCAGCAGTCCGCAAGATTACGGAGTATCAGCTCGACATGACGGATTATCTGGATATCCTTTCCGTCTGGTACCGCGATGTACTGATGTTCAAGGCGATGAATGACGCAAATCACTTGATTTTCCGGGAAGAAATACAGTATATTAAAAGGGTGGCTGACAGAAGCTCCTATGAAGGATTGGAAAAAATTCTGGACGCCCTTGAAAAGGCAAAGGCGAGACTGCGTGCAAATGTCAGCTTCGAACTGACGATGGAGCTTTTGTTTTTGACGATTCAGGAGAATACCTGAACATGGAGGTAGATAGATTAGATGGTAAAGGTAATTGGCGTAAGATTTCGGACAGCGGGCAAGATCTATTATTTTGATCCGCTGAACTTTCAGGTAAAAAGAGGTGACCATGTCATTGTAGAGACTGCCAGAGGGGTAGAGTACGGTACGGTAGTCGGTTCCCCCAGGGAAGTTGAGGACGACAAGGTTGTACAGCCCTTAAAGCCGGTGCTGCGCGTGGCGACAGAGCGCGACGACGAGCAGGAAGCTGGAAATAAGGCAAAAGAAAAAGAAGCGTTTAAGATCTGTCAGGAAAAAATCCGCAAGCACGGTCTGGAAATGAAGCTGATCGATGCGGAATATACCTTTGACAACAATAAGGTGCTGTTCTATTTTACGGCGGACGGACGTGTGGATTTCCGCGAGCTGGTAAAAGACCTTGCAGGCGTTTTTAAAACGAGAATCGAGCTGCGCCAGATCGGCGTGCGCGACGAGACGAAGATTTGGGCGGAATCGGCATCTGCGGCAGAGCCTCTTTGCTGCCACAGCTATCTGTCGGAGTTCGTTCCGGTATCCATCAAGATGGCGAAGGAGCAGAATCTGTCCCTGAATCCGGGCAAAATTTCCGGCGTGTGCGGAAGACTGATGTGCTGTCTGAAGCATGAGGAGGAAACCTATGAGGAATTGAACCGCCGTCTGCCCAATACCGGCGATTATGTGACAACGGACGACGGCTTAAAGGGCGAGGTTTCCTCTGTCAACGTCCTGCGCCAGCTGGTCAAGGTGCTGGTTGAGGTCAACGACGAAAAGGAACTGCGCGAATATAAGGTAGAGCAGCTGAAATTCCGCCGCAGACAGCATGGACGCGGACGCAAAAACGGTGAGGGCGACGAGAAAGAGATGAAAGAACTCGAAAAGCTCGAACGCCAGGAGAAGAAGGAAGGAAAATCAAAGCTGGATGACTGACCGGACAAATTTGTTAAAATCAGGCGAACGGATTGACGATCTGCAGAGAAACGGGCTGAAAATCATTCAGGATCCGGGGAGATTCTGCTTCGGAATGGACGCGGTGCTCCTTTCGGGTTTCGCTTCTGCAGGCATCCGGCAGGGTATGCGTGTGCTGGATCTGGGAACCGGGACGGGGATTATTCCGCTGCTGCTGTCCGCAAAGACGCAGGCGGAGTCCCTGTGCGGTCTGGAGATTCAGGCAGACAGTGCGGATATGGCGAGGCGCAGCGTTGCCATGAACCATCTGGAGGATCGGATTTCTGTCATACAGGGAGATATCAAAGAAGCAGATAAGCTTTTTGCGGCTGCTTCTTTTGACGTTGTAACGTCCTAATCCGCCATATATGATCGGGCAGCATGGTCTGACCAATCCCGAAGCGCCGAAGGCGATTGCGAGACATGAGGTTTTATGTACCTTTGAGGATATCGCAGCGCAGACGGCGCGGCTGCTTGCACCGGGCGGAAGCTTTTATCTGGTGCATCGCCCGTTTCGGCTGGCAGAGCTGATTGTCACCCTGTCGAAATATAAGCTCGAGCCTAAAAGGATGCAGCTGGTGTATCCGTATGCCGACCGCGAGCCGAACATGGTGCTGCTGCAGGCGGTGCGCGGCGGGAAACCGCGGATGACGGTGGAAAAGCCGCTGGTGATCTATAAAGAGCCAGGTGTGTATACAGAGGAGATTTATGGGATTTATGGGTATTAAGGGAGACCGCCCGGAGGGTGCAGCGGACGGACAGTTTTGTATCAGGCGCAAGTGCCGTCGATTGCGCTGCGGTGTTCTGGCAGCAGTGCTTGCGGCAGGGCTTTGCCTGAGCGGATGCCAGGGAAAAAATGTGGAAACGATGGCGGCGTTTGCGGAAAAGGAAGGAACAGAGGACGGCACTGGAGCCGCAGACAGCGTAGACGGCGAGTTCGGGATGTCGAACGAGTCTGAGGCTGAAACTACTGTGGACGGCGACACAGCTGCAAATCCCGGCGCGAGTACAGGCAGTGTAGAGGATGCAGCCGCCGTTAAAGAACTGAATCGCGTCAAGGTAAAGGGCATTTATGTCAGTGGCCCGATGGCGGGCACGGCGGGAATGGACAATCTGATTGCGCTGGTCGATCGTACAGAGTTAAACGCGCTCGTCATCGACGTCAAAAATGACGACGGGTATCTGACCTGTGAGCTGGATGTGCCGCTGGTAGAGCAGATCGGCTCTGAGAAGCACTATATCAAAGACCTTCCGGCGCTCGTGCAGACCTGCAAAGAAAAGAACATTTATCTGATTGCACGCGTGGTTGCATTTAAAGATCCGATTCTGGCGGAAAAAATGCCGGAGTGGAGCTTGCATAACAGTGATGGAAGCATTTTCCGGGATAAAAGCGGGCTGGCATGGGTCAATCCTTACCGCAAAGAAGTCTGGGAATATCTGGCATCTGTCGGGGAAGCGGCGATAAAAGCCGGATTTGATGAAGTACAGTATGATTATGTGCGTTTTTCGACAGACAGCCGGATGAAGCAGGTAGATTTTGGCGACAGTACGAAGGGAAGAACGAAAACCGAGGCGATCAGCGGATTTACGCTGTATGCCTCGGAGAGAATCCACGCGGCAGGCGGACGGATTTCTGCAGATGTTTATGGTGTTGTGATCGACAGTGAAGAGGATCAGCAGATCGTAGGACAGAACTATGTGGAAATGTCCAGGTCATTGGATGCGATCAGCCCGATGATTTATCCATCGCACTATGGACCGTATAATTATCAGATTCCGGTTCCGGATGCACAGCCATACGACACGGTGCTCGCAGCGATGCAGGCATCCAAAATGGTGCTGGCCGGGCTTGATCCGAAGACAGGGAAGAAGCCGGCTTCGGCGGATGTGAGTGGGAATGATGCGGTGGACGCTGCGATTGTAGGCGGGGAAGCGGTCAGCGGCAACAATGCGGCGGACGCGGCAGCAGACAGCCAGAGTACGTCCGGCACAACCGCAGTTAGCGGTAACGACGCTGCACAGGATGCAAAAGACGCGCAAGCTGCAGATGGTGCGCAAGCTGCAAAAGACGCGCAAGCCGCAAAAGACGCGGCTGCGAAAATCCCTGCACTCAACAAAGAAGAGATCGCCCAGCTGGACCCTACGACCGGCGTGCAGGCGACGGTTCGTCCATGGCTGCAGGATTTTACCGCGACATGGGTAAAGGGGCATATTTCCTATGGCCCGGAGGAAATCCGCGCGCAGATTCAGGCGGTCTACGATGCCGGATATGAGGAGTGGATTCTCTGGAATGCAGCCAACCGTTACACGGAGGGCGGACTGCTGACACAGGAGGAAGAAGAACAATGACGGGAATTTTATATTTGTGCGCGACACCGATCGGCAATCTGGGCGATATGACGCCCCGTGTGGTGGAAACGCTGCGCAGCGTGGATCTGATTGCGGCGGAAGATACGCGAAACAGCCTGAAGCTGATGACGCATTTTGAAATTCATACTCCTATGACAAGTTATCACGAATATAATAAAGTGGAAAAAGCATATACGCTGATTGCAAAGCTGCAGGAGGGACAGAATATTGCGCTGATTACGGATGCGGGGACGCCGGCGATCTCCGATCCGGGCGAGGTGCTCGTGCGGATGTGTCTGGAAGCAGGAATCCGGGTGACGAGCCTGCCGGGTGCGGCTGCATGCATCACGGCGCTCACGATGTCGGGGCTTTCGACCAGACGGTTTTGCTTTGAAGGTTTTTTGCCGCCGGATAAAAAAGAGCGCACCGAAATCCTGGAGGATTGCCGGGAGGAGAGCCGGACGATGATTTTTTATGAAGCGCCCCATCATCTGAAAAAAACGCTGCAGGAGCTTGCGGCGGTGCTGGGCGACCGGAAAATTACGTTATGCCGTGAACTGACAAAGCGGTTTGAAACGGTGATGCCGACGACGATTTTTGCCGCGACGGACTATTTCGAAACGAACGATCCGCGGGGAGAATATGTCCTTGTGATCGAGGGAAAAAGCTACGAGGAAAAGAAGCAGGAGGCACAGAAAAACTGGCTGGAAATGCCGGTGGAGGAACATGTTGCACTGTATGAAAGCCAGGGCTTTGACCGAAAGGAAGCCATGAAAAAAGCGGCAAAAGACAGGGGCGTGAGCAAGCGCGACATCTATCAGAGCCTACTTTAAAAAATACCGGAAAACAGTTGACAACTGATAGGATGGATAATATACTTTGAATGTCAATTCACTGAAATATGATTTGGAATTAAAGGAGATAGTATTATGTTAGAGAGAATCGCAGGCATTATCCGCGAGCAGCTGAATCTGGACAATGTTGAAATTACAGAGGAAACCTCTTTTAAAGATGATCTGGATGCAGATTCCCTGGATCTGTTTGAACTGGTTATGGCATTTGAAGAAGCTTACAATGTTGAGATCCCTTCTGAAGACCTTGAGAAGCTGGAAACCGTCGGCGATGTTATGGATTACATCAGAGATAAAGAAATCGACGCTTAATTTACGATAGAGATTATGCACAGGGAAAACGGGCTGTTTTGTCGAAAGACAGGCAGCCCGTTTTAGCGTGGCAGAAAAATACGTGGCATGGAAAATGTCAGCGCAGGCGTGGACTACAGTAGAGCTTTTGCCTGCGTTTTGCGCTCGCTTGACATGGCACTGCAAAAGGAATATGCTTAAACCACTGGAAAAGGTAAACAGGGGAAGTGCGATTTTTTGCAGATAAAAAGGAGGAGCCGATTATGGAATTCAAGGGATGCAAAAAGTCGACGCAGCCTGAGACAGGCAGAGGCCGGACAGAATTTTACAATTCATTCAGGAGAGAAGAAGAAACATGAAGTACGATTTTACATCAGTGATCGACAGAACGGGAAAGGATTCCATCGCATGGGAAAACATTCCGGTGCCGAATGCAGAGATTGCAGAGGGGTTTGACCGGATTCCGATGTGGGTGGCGGACATGAATTTCCAGACAGCGCCGTCAGTTTGCGAAGCGATTACGAAGCGTCTGGAGCATCAGGTGTTCGGATATTTCAATCCGTCCGAGGAATATTACAACAGCATCATCAATTGGCAGAAGGTCCGCAACGGCGTTGAAGGGCTGACAAAAGAAGCGATTGGTTATGAAAATGGCGTGTTGGGCGGTGTTGTCGCTGCGCTGCAGGCATTTTCTGCACCGGGCGAGGCAATCCTGGTTCATTCTCCGACGTATACCGGATTTACCAGCGTCCTGAACAATAATGGACGCCGTGCAGTACATACCGAGCTGAAACGGGATGCAGAGGGCATTTGGCGGATGGATTATGCGGATATGGATAAAAAGATCAAAGAAAACCATATTCACTGGCAATTTTCTGTTCTCCCCACAATCCGAGCGGACGTGTCTGGAAACGGGAAGAAATTGAAGCTGCGATGGAGGTTTATCGTAAAAACGACTGTATCGTTATTTCGGATGAAATCTGGTCAGACCTGACACTGGGCAATCGTCAGCATATTCCGACACAGACGGTTTCCGAGGATGCAAAAAACAGAACGATTGCAATGTATGCGCCGACGAAAACCTTTAATCTTGCCGGACTGATCGGTTCCTATCATATTGTATACAACCCGTATCTTCGAGATCGGATGGACAAGCAGACATCCCTGTCTCATTATAACAATATGAACATTTTTTCCATGCACGGACTAATCGGTGCTTACAGTAAGGATGGTCAGGAATGGGCGGACGAGCTGAAAGCTGTACTGACAGAAAATATGGAATGGGCATATGATTTTATCACGAAAAACTGGGATGGTGTAGAGCTTGCAAAGCCGGAGGGCACTTATATGCTGTATCTGGATTGTCATAAATGGTGTGAAGCACATCATAAGACAATGGATGAGCTGCTGCAGGCAGGCGTTAAAGTTGGTGTTATCTGGCAGGACGGCAGAGCATTTTTCTATCCGGACAGCATCCGGATGAATCTGGCGCAGCCATTTTCGAGAGTTCAGGAGGCCTTTCATCGTCTGGATAAATATGTTTTCAGGGCAGAAGCATAAAGGAGCAAAGTAAGGCATAACGAAAGGAGAACCGTAAGATGAACAGAGAAGTGACAATGGAACTTCTGGAAAAGTACGGAAAAGAATTTGTGCAGGATCGTGCAAACCGCGTTGCTCAGAATGCAGTTGTGGGCAAGGGCGTAAATGCAGCTGCAACAGACCGCGGCGTAGAAAGAGAGATTGCGAATACATTTTCTATCAGCCTGGAGCAGGGCAAGATTACCAACCAGAAAAAGAGCGGCCGCTGCTGGATGTTCGCAGCCTTAAACTGCATGCGTTTTCAGGTAATGAAGCACTGCAATCTGGAAACTTTTGAGCTGTCCCAGAATTATACCCTGTTTTATGACAAGCTGGAGAAATCCAACTATTTCCTGAATACAATTCTGGATACTCTGGAAGAGGATACAGACAGCCGGTTGATCGCACATTTGCTTTCCGCACCGTTAAATGACGGCGGACAGTGGGATATGCTCTGTGCAATCGTAGACAAATACGGACTGGTTCCGAAGGAAGCGATGCCGGAAAGCGAAATTTCCTCCAACACAAACGAAATGGTATCTTACATGACAGAAAAGCTGCGGGAGTTCGCATGCACTCTGCGGGAAGCATACCGTGCCGGCAGCACCAAAGAAGAGCTGCTTGCAAAGAAGGAGGAAATGATGCAGGTTGTTTACAACATGCTTTGCATCTGTCTCGGCAATCCGCCCAAGACCTTTGATTTCGAATACCGTGACAAGGACAAGCAGTTCCATCGGGAATGTGGCCTGACCCCGAAGGAATTCTATGCAAAATATATCGGTCTGAACTTAAATGATTACATCAGCCTGATCAATGCGCCGACTGCGGACAAGCCGTACTACAGAAGCTACACCGTACAGTACCTGGGCAACGTTGCAGAAGGCCGTCAGGTAAGATATGTCAATCTGCCGATCGAAGAGCTGAAAAAGGCTGCAATTGCACAGATGAAGGATGGCGAGCCGGTATGGTTCGGCTGTGACGTCGGCAAGCGCTCCACCAGAGAGAGCGGCGTTATGGATACCAAGATCTTTGCACTGGAAGATCTGTTCCAGACCGACTTCCCTATGACCAAGGCACAGCGTCTGGATTACGGACAGAGCCTGATGACCCACGCAATGGTATTCCAGGGCGTGAACATCGACGAAAACGGACAGCCTAATCGCTGGAGAGTGGAGAACAGCTGGGGACCCGATGCCGGAAGAGATGGCTACTACACCATGACAGACAGATGGTTCGACGAGTATACCTATCAGATCGTTGTAAACCGCAAGTACCTGCCGAAAGAGGTTCTGGAAGCTTACGAGCAGGAGCCGATCGTGTTAAAGCCCTGGGATCCGATGGGATCTCTGGCATAAGGAGAAAACGCAAGTCGCGTTTCTTCCAGGAAAAGATATTGCCGGCGCAAAAACGTCGGTGCGAGAGGAAAGCGCCTTCGGAGAGAAATCTCCGGGGCGCTTTTTTGTAGCTGGAAGACGTTCTTTTTAATTCTTGACATAAGAAAGTTTTCAATCTATTATTAAAATAGTTTTAATAATAGATTGAAAAAGGAGATGGATATGGCGTTTTCGAGCATGGTAAAAGATATCAACAGAAAAATCATTCTTGAATCTTTTTGGGATTTTAGTAGAAATACGAAACAAGATATTACAAAAAAAACAGAACTGAGTTTTCCAACAGTAAGTAAGCTGGTAGATGAATTGAATGAGCAGGATATTATACATATGTTATCAGATAAACGCGGTGAAACTGGGGGGAGAAAAGCGAATGAATATATTCTGAATCAGGAATATGCGTATAGTCTTTGCTTAAAGGTAGAAAGAGAATATATAGAAGTTTTTATAGTTGATCTATATAAACAGAATATCAGTTATGACAAAATTGAAGAAAAAGCAATATCTGCTGAAAAAATACTTAAAGTTATCGAAACAAAGATATTGAACAATAAAATTAAATCTATTGTAGTTGGAATACCCGGGTTTATACATGACGGAATAATAGGTATGGCGGATGGAATAGAAGCGCTAAACGGATGTAATTTAAAAACTGAAATTTTTCAAAAATTTAATATAGAAACAGAAGTAGCAAATAATATGAATATTCTTGTTTCCGGTTTTCAGAAGGAATTGGGAGATATTTCATGTATTCATATTGGTAAAAATGGACCTGGAAGCAGTTATATTGTTAATGGAAGGCCAGTAAGCGGTGCATTTGGATTTCAGGGAGAAGTTGGATTTAATTTTTATGATGAACATAGGACGTTTAGAGAGATTGCTTTAGAAGGATATCAAAATATTGATATGATAGAATATACAGGGAGATTGTTACTTCAAATTATTACAGTAATAAATCCGTATAAGCTATATTTATATCCCCTGACAGATATAAATATAGAGGAATTGCAGAATTATTGTTTAAGATATGTACCTCAAGAAGCGATGCCGCAAATAATCCTAAAAAAAACATATGACAAAGATTATCAATATAGTTTGCTCAGCAGGGGAATTCATCTTTTACAGGCAATTATTTAATTTGGAGGGGAAATGGATAAAATTACATTTGATGAAAAGAGAATCGCAGAAGGATATGTGAACCGTCCATGGCTTCATAAAAAAGTAATAGAACGATTTGTAAGCGATTGTGAAGTTACTTCCAATTTTCGGAATGGATTGGATGTAGGATGTGGGGCTGGATTATCGACAAAAGCACTCCACCTGATTTGCGACAGGGTTACAGGAACTGATATATCAGAACAAATGATTCAAGTGTGTAAAGAGGAATATAAGGATAATAAAGCATATACATTTTACAGGGCAAAAGCGGAGGAAACAAAAGCGCCAGCAGAAAAATATGATATCGTAACTGCAGCTGGAATGGTAAATTGGGTTGACAGGGATTTGTTTTTAGAGAATATGGGACATGCTCTGCAGGATCAGGGTATTTTGCTGATTTATGATTTCTGGATTATAGATAAAATGCAGGGAAATGATGCTTATACAAACTGGTATCATGAGGAATATTTAAAGCGCTTTCCCAAACCGCCCAGAAACGAAAACACGTGGAAACAAAGTGAACTGCCGGATTATTTTCACATTAAAAATCAGATCACATATGAATTATTCTATGATTTTTCTATGGAGCAGTTTATTGATTTTATGATGATTCAGTCGAATGTAAATACAAAGATAGAAAACGGGGAAGTAAGTGAGGTAGAAGCAAGAGATTGGTTTAAAAACTCGCTATCGCCTGTTTTTGAAAACAGGAAAAAGACGTTATATTTTACAGGGTATAGCTGGTATCTCTATAAATCGGCGGTTCACCGTTATGGCAGGCGGATTTTGCAGAGGGAGAGCCGCCCCTGCCGTAGAATCTAAAATCTTTTTATTTTTTCAAGGTCGGATCGACCAGAGATTTCTATCAGACAAAAACTGAATAAGGAACAGATGGAGATACCGGGAAGACCTTGCAGAAAGAAGTCTTCCTGGTATATGATGAATGTATCAGAAAGGCAAAAGATGGAGACAATCAATACACCTTATGATGACACTTTCCGCACGCTGCTGCAGGACTGCCCAGAGCTGGTGGTTCCACTGATTAACGAGCTGTTCGGCACGAATTATACCGGGCGGGAAGTAGTGGTATCGAATGAGAACGAGATTTTTTTTGAGGAATCCGGAGGGGAAAAAGGAGAAGCGGGTTACGGATTCCAACCTGACATTGATTTCTTTAAAGGGAATTTCCAAACGGTATCATCTGGAATGTCAGAGCACAGCGGATGGGACGATGGAAATTCGGATGTGGGAATATGATGCGCAGATTGCTTTGAGGAATAAGGAATACCGGAACGGCGTGCTGCATGTGAAATTCCCGGATTCTGCAGTCATCTATTTAAGAAGCAGCAAGACAACGTCGGACGAACTGAAAATCTGTATCCATGTACGGCAGAAGCAATTGCAGTACGGGATTCCGATTTTGAAGGTAAAGGACTATACACTGGAAGAACTTTTTGAAAAACAACTGTGGATGTTGATCCCATTTTATATTTTTCGATATGAAAAAGAATTTCGAAAAATTGATGGAAATCAGAAACAGTTAAGCGGACTGAGACTGGAATACGAAAAAATTGCGGAAATGCTGGATCAGGAGTGCCAAAGCGGGCGTATGAAGGAAAAGGACAAAAGGAAAGTATTGTGCAATTAGTAACCAGAAAATATCAGCTTGAGACAGTCCCGAAAAGATCGCCAAGGATCTCTTGATGAGAGAGGAAGAAGTAGAAGAAATTTTGGGAAAAGTTGTTTCCGAAAAGGTGGAATAATCTTATAGGATATTTTTAACAGCCTCTCTGTCGCGGTATATGATCCGGCGAGGAGGCTGTTTGTTTTGTGGTAAAATTACAGAACCGACTCTGGAACGCTGACTATGTACAAAATTTCGGGGGGGGGTGGTATAATTAAATTGACACCGAGCACAACAGGGGGGAGTTGTAATCATGCGCAATATCAAAAGAATTACCGAAGTCATGAAAATATGGAATTGCAAGAGAGCACTTGGTCTGTTAAAGCAGATTTATCGGGAGAATTTATTCAGCGCAGTCCTTTCGTTGATCGTGATCATCTTACTGGCTGTTGTCGGAGTAATGCCGTCATTTCTGATCGGTAAGATTATCGACATGGCGGCAGCGGGCAGGATAGACGGTTTATTCATGCTGAACGTCGGGTTGATTTTAGCGCTGGGAGGGGGCAAAATTCTGGAAATCGTGCAGGAATACATCACCGCAGAATCGTCTATTTCGGTAGCAAACAGCCTGACCGACAGGATCATGGAGCGGCTGATGCATGCAGAAACTGCATGGCTGTCCGGACAGAAACGGGGCGAAATTCTGCAGGCAGTATCCGACGATGTGGAGACGGTCAAGCGGATCAGCGTGAGCACTCTGCCGCAGTTTCTTTACATGCTGCTTGTGGCAGTTACGAGCACGGTGACAATCGCACGGGTTTATTATCCGGTGCTTTTAGTGGCGGCGATTGTCTATCCGCTGTATCTTCTGCCGCTCGGGAAAAACAGCCGAAGGCAGGAAAATGCGGAGCGCAGTCTGCGGGATGTAAAAGCGAAAAGCCGGGGCTTTATTATTGAAACGTTTGAGAATATCAAAGATATCAAAATCTACGGTGCAGAGCAGGCGAGCACGGAGGTTTTCGGCGGACTGCAGGAGCAGTGGAGTGAGGATATCAAGCAAAAATATGTAGCGGTAAATATGTTCAAAAGCGTTCCGCGCGTGCTGGCGGCGCTGGGACCTGCACTGGTGTATATTTTTGCAGGAATTGCGGTCATTCATGGAAATCTGAGCATCGGAAGCGTTGTGACGTTAGCCGCACTTTTGCCGAAGCTGAGCGAACCGATCCGGGCGTATTCCGGGTTCTATATCGATATCAATGTCGTGGAGAAAATCGGGGAAAAGTTCCAGCAGTTTTTATCCGCGCCACGGGAAATACAGTACGATTTGCCGGAACGGGAAATGGCGTTTGATACCGTGGAATTTGCCGATGTTTCTCTGAAAAATGAACGTGGAACGGTGCTCGATGGCATTTCTTTTCGGATTGAAAAAGGGGAAAAAATAGCGATCGTTGGAGAAACCGGCTGTGGGAAAACCACGCTGTTAAAGATGATCGTCGGATTGGTGCGCCCAAACGCTGGGAAGGTAAAGGTTGGCGGGGAAAATATCGCAGAAGTAAACTGCCGACAGCTGCGGGAGCATGTCCGGGTAATTCTGCAGGAAAATTATGTGTTTGACAGCAGCATTGTCAAAAATATGGGATATTTGAGCGACTGTAGTGAGGCTGAAATTGATGAGATGTGCAGGGCGCTTGGATTGGAGGAAGTGGTAAAAAGTAACGCAGGAGATCTGGGAGAAAATCTGAATACAGTTTCCGGCGGGGAACGCCAGCGGATCAATATCGGAAGAAGCCTGTTGTGCCCGTTCGATATGCTTTTGATGGATGAGCCGACGTCGGAGCTTGACCCGAAGATGGAAGAAACCGTCATGGATTTTATTTTTGAAACGGCGAAGGAAAGGACGGTTATTTATACTGCGCATAAGCTGAAAACGCTCCAATATGCGGATAAAATTTTATACCTGAAAAAGGGAAAAATTGAAGATTTCGGAAAGACCGAAGAAGTGATACGGCGGAACCGTTATTTTGAAAAATATACGGAGAGTGCGGCATTTCAGGACTCGGAGCAGTTTGTAGAAGGAGGCGCAAGATGAGAGATTATCCGGGAAGTTCTAACGATTATTCAAAGGTTTATTCCGAAAAATGGATTCAGAATGTTATCCGCCAAAATAAAGGAAAGTTCGGGCTGTCGCTCTTTTCTTCCATATTCAGAAGTCTGGTATTATTGCTGCCGACGTTGCTTGTAAAACAGATCATCAACCGCTCGATTCCGCAGGAAAATATCCCGATGCTGATTCTGTTAAGCTGCGTGAATGTTTCGATCTATTTTGTGACCACGACGCTGATTATTCTGGATTTGCATCTGGAAAAATATATCCTGGATGCGTTTGGAACATTGCGGCGGGACATGTACCGATTTTTTCTGGAAAAACCGCTGCGGGAGTTTGCGGCAATCCGTTCCGGGGACACGATCAGCAAAATTGTAGATGAAACGGAAGGGCTGGCGAACTTTTTCTACTTCGGCTTTGGAAGTTTAATCTGGATTAACACGACGGTGTTTGCAGGGATGGCGATCATGGCGGCACAGAATCTGCTGCTGGCGGCATTGACGATTGCGCTCATGATCCTGCGGATTGTGCTGATCCGGAAAATCAATAAAAAGCAGGAAGTGATCGGTCAGAAAATCAATGAAACCAACAGCCGGGTGAACCAGACGGTCAAGGAGCAGATGTCGAATATCCTCTTTATCAAGGCGACGGCGAGCGAGGAAAAAGAGCTGAACCGGGTACAGGAAGCGCTGTCGGAAAAATACAGGATTCAGCGAAATGCCTTTCACGGAAAAGTGCTCAATAAAGCGGTATTCGGCGGATTTGAGCTGCTGATCAATGTGCTGTTTTACCTGTACGGAGGACTGCTCATTGCAAACGGGGAAATGCTTCCTGGAACGCTGGTTGCTTTTGTGGCAGCTTACGACTGGATCGTGCCTGCGCTGGACGGATATATTGATTTGCATATCGATTTCCGGCAGAAAAAGAGCAGCATCGTGCGCGTGTTTGGAGTGTTTGCGGACGCGGTGACAGCTGGAGATAGCGTTGCAGATGTGTCAGGCGGCTGGAAGACGGCGCCAGGCGGAGTAGAGAACGCGACGCTGTCGGAGTTTGCTTCGTGCAAGCCGCAAGGCATGGTTCCTGCGGATGCCAGCATTGCGGTCGAACATCTCAGCTACCGCTATGGAACAAAAATGGTTTTGAATGATGTTTCCTTGCAGATCAAATCCGGGGAATTTCTGGGGATCTGTGGAAAAAGCGGCAGCGGGAAAAGTACACTTGCAAACCTTATGGCAGGGCTGCTGGATGGATATGATGGGGAAGTTTTTGTAGGCGGAGAAAATATCCGCAAAGTTCCCCGTGACTGGATGACGAAAAATCTGATTTATCTGGGACAAGACGGATATTTGATGAATCTGTCGATTCGGGATAACATTCTTTTTTACAGTCAAAGTCACACGGACGAAGATCTGGAAAAAGTGCTTCGTCTTGTGAAGTTAGAGGAATGGATTAAGAAGCTGCCAGAGGGCTTGGATACAGTGGTCGGTGAACGGGCAAACGCGGTATCCGGCGGAGAACGTCAGCGTATTTTGCTGGCACGGGCGCTGCTGCGGAATCCGAAGATTTTTATTTTTGATGAAAGCACTTCTGCGCTGGACGTCAATACGGAAAAAGAGGTTATGGATAATATTCGGAAATTTTATCCGGATGCAACGCGAATTTTTATTACACACCGGGAAAACTGTCTGGAGTTGTTTGATCGGGTGGTGTTTATTGAAAATGGGGAGATTTTTCGATAAATAACCGATTATGATTGATTTTTTCTGAAATATCGTTTACGTTAAATATATGATGTCGGGGGCAAAAGCCCCCGACCTTGATGCCTGCGGATTGTTCCGTGCTGCGCACTCCCACAATCCTGCCCGATAGTCGCATATCGTGGGATTATCATCCCACTTTTATGCTCCTATCGGGAGCGGGTCAAAAGGTCTTTCACCCACCTATGAGCAAGCTCATGTGGGCTTAGACCTTTTGACCCTGGCATCAAATACATTCTATTATGGCAGGCGGGAGTGCCAAAGCGGTCATATGAAGTCGATCACCTGTGGCGCACTGTGTGAATTGTCCAATAATGTGGTGAAAAAACTGGCGTCGAAGTATAGCAATGTAGAAAAGGAGGTCACAGAAGTTATGGGCGGAAAAGTGCTGAATTATCGGTCGAAGGAGATTTATCTGGAAGGTTGCGCATTTGGAAGAGAAGAAGGACAAAAGGAAAGTATTGTGCAATTGGTAACCAGAAAATATCAGCTTGGAGACAGTCCCGAAAAGATCGCCAAGGATCTCTTGATGAGTGAGGAAGAAGTGGAAGAAATCCTGGGGAAAACGACAGGAAGTCAGCAATAAACAGGCTTCCAATATTTAGAAGAGTGCGTATGCCGTTCTATCTCAAAGAAAATAAGAACAACCGCAGGCGCGCCGCAAATTCAGAAGCGCCTGTGGCTGTTTTTTTATTCATGACAATAGAATGCTCGCAGAGCGTGCATTCTATTGTTTCATAGGAAAATGTGTCCTATGAAGTAAAAACGCTCCGCGAGGATGCGCACTCGGCGCAGGGGTAGATGGTTGCCGAAGCAACCGCGCCTCGGCGCGAGAATGTGCCAAGGCACATTCTTTTTTACATTTTATCCTTTCCTTCCCGTCTCGAACAGATAGATTTCACGGCTGACGCGGTTGGCGAGGTCGGCGCTTACTTTGGCGAACAGATCGAGCTGTCGTTTGCGAATTTCCATCGGCGCCTGGGCGAGCTCCCAGCCGATGGCGTCCGCGAGGCGGGCTTTTTCCGCATCCGGCAAAGAGCGGTAACGGGTGCGCGCCTGGGAATAGTCGTCGGTTTTCTCAAGGACGGAGCGCTGCACAGTCCCGCCGGGATAGCGCATGCCCGGATAGCGGGGCATGGGGGCTTCCTGCGGATTGTTGCGGTCTAAGGAGTTTGGCTTGTAGTTGACGCAGCCGGGCGGATTTTTGTATGCCATATAGCCGTCCTGCTGGTCGTTGGCGACAGGAGAAACCGGGCGGTTGACCGGAAGCTGGGCGAAGTTTGCGCCGATGCGGTAACGCTGTGTGTCGGTGTAGGAAAATGTGCGTCCCTGCAGCATTTTATCAGCGGAAAATTCGATGCCGGGAACGATGTTTGCGGGACAGAACGCTGCCTGCTCAATGTCGGTAAAAGAAGTTTTTTGGATTTTCGTTTAAAACCATCATGCCGACCTTCTGGAACGGGAACTGATCCTCCGGCCAGATTTTGGTATCGTCGAGTGGATCGAAGGACAGCTGGTCAGCCATTTCGGGCTTCATGATCTGTACCTGAAATTCATATCGGATCGGGTCGCCCAAAGCGAGCCGCCTGTGCAGCGTGCGCACAGCGATGTCCGGATCCTGACCGGCAAGGCGTTTTCCTTCTTTGCGGTCGATGATGTCGAAGGGTTCCTGTGCGGCAAAACGATATTTGACGTAAAAACGTTCCCCTTTTCCATTGACCCAGACAAAGGTATTGACACCAAAACCGTCCATTTTGGCAAAATCCTTAACGATGCCGCGGTCACTGTAGAGCCACATCAATTGATGAAGGCTTTCCGGTGTGAGGGAGAAAAAATCCCAGACATGCGCGTAGTTTTTGATATTCGTGCAGGGATCGGGCTTCTGGGAATGGATGAAATCGGGAAACTGCATGGCGTCGCGGATAAAAAAGACAGGAAGGCTTAAGCCGACGACGTCATAATTACCCTGAGAGGTGTAAAATTTAACAGCAAAGCCGCGCGGGTCGCGGTCAGTGTCAGGAGAGCCCTTGGAGCCGATGACGGTGGAGAAACGGATCAGAAAACGGGTGGATACGGACGGATCCTGTAAAAACGCAGCGCTCGTATAATCCCGCATGGAACGATAAGGGCGGAATGTGCCGAATGCGCCGCTTCCTTTAGCGTGCACAACGCGCTCCGGGATGCGTTCCCGGTCGAAATGTGCAAGTTTTTCAATAAAATCCACGTCCTGTAAGAGGACGGGACCGTTTTGCCCGAGGGTCTGGGAGCTGGCGGTGTCCGAAACGGGAGCGCCTTGAGAAAGAGTCAGCACAGGCTGGCTGCAGGAAGCAGCGAGAGTCTGTGCTGAGTTTGGATTGGTGTCAGCCAGATGTCCGTCAGACGGCGTCCGGCTGCTGTTTAAAGATTCCTTTGTCATAAAATTTCCTCAGAGTCCTTTTTACTATTTATGATATGGGACTTTGGGAAAAAAGTACCGCATTACTGCTCGCGGAACGTGATTGTGCCAGTCTTTTCGTCCATGCTTTCAACGATAGCGAGAGATTCCAGATGGATGCCTTTTTTGCGCAGCTCATCGCCGCCGGGCTGGAAGCCTTTTTCAATTACGATGCCCGCACCGACTAGGGTTGCACCGGAGGATTCTACCAGGGCAGCAAGACCCTCGAGAGCTCTTCCGTTTGCTAAGAAATCATCGATCAGCAGGACTCTGTCGTTGGGAGAAAGGAATTCTTTGGATACGATGATGTCATAGATTCTGCCGTGGGTGTAGGATTCCACCTGTGTGGTGAAAACGTCTCCGGCAATATTTTTGGTCTGATTTTTCTTCGCAAAAACGACAGGAACATCAAAATACTGCGCCGTGATGCAGGCAATGCCGATACCGGAGGCTTCGATGGTCAGGATTTTGTTGACGCCGGCATCCGAGAAACGGCGGTAAAACTCTTTGCCGATTTCTTCAAACAGGTGGATATCCATCTGATGATTCAGAAAGCGGTCTACTTTGAGGACATTTCCTTCTTTAATGATTCCGTCTTTGCGAATTCTTTCTTCCAAAAGCTGCATAGTTTTTTACTCCTTATTTAAATTTCTGATAATAGCCCATAATAAAAATGAACAGGACGATCAGCGGCAGAATATAGGAAACGTAAACGCGCGCCCAGGCGGGGAATTTTACGCCCTTGCCGGTGTCGGCTTCTGCCAGGAAGTTTTTCCAGCCCCAGCCGTATCTGCTGGTACAGAACAGCAGATAGACCATGCTGCCCAGGGGCAGGAGGTTGTTGGAAACAATGAAGTCCTCGAGATCCTGAATCGTGGAGCCAGCGCCCATCGGCTGGAAGTCGGACCAGATGTTGAAGCCGAATACGCAGGGCAGGGACAGGAGGATAATCGCAATTCCATTGATCAGGACGGTTTTTTTACGGGATGTACCGAACAGATCCATGGAAAAGCTGATGATATTTTCAAATACGGCAATAATCGTGGACTGGGCGGCAAACGTCATGAAGACGAAGAACAAAACACCGAAAATCCGTCCGCCGACCATCTGGTTGAAGATGTTGGGCAGAGTGATGAACACCAGACCGGGTCCCTGTCCGGGATCGACGCCGAATGCAAAGCAGGACGGGAAAATAATCAGTCCTGCGAGAAAAGCAACCAGTGTGTCCAGAAGGCAGATATTGATGGTTTCTCCTGTCAGGGAGCGGTCTTTACCGATGTAGCTGCCGAAAATCGCCATCGCACCGATGCCGAGGCTCAGGGTAAAGAAGGCCTGTCCCATTGCGGCGAAAATCGTGTTGCCGACGCCGTTTTCTGTAAATCTGGTAAAATCGGGAATCAGATAAAAGCGCAGTCCCTCGGAAGCGCCGGGCAGTGTCACACTGCGGATACACAGAATGAGCAGGATGAGGAAAAGACAGCTCATCATTGCCTTGGTAATACGCTCCACACCTTTTTGCAGACCGAGACTGCAGATAAAAAAGCTCAGCAGAACCACAAGAACCATCCAGAATGTCATGTAACCGGGGCGGGCGAGCATGTCATTAAAAACTGCTGCAACGCCGTCAGAATCCAGACCTTTGAATTCGCCGGTCAGCGTCTTGAAGATATAGGCTGCCATCCAGCCGCCGACCGTGGTGTAAAACATCATCAGAAGATAGTTGCCTGCCATACAGGCATAGCCCTGAAGATGCCATTTTGTACCGGCAGGCTCAAGCACATGGAAAGAGCGCGCCGCGGATTTCTGGCTGGCGCGGCCCACCGCAAATTCCATGACCATGATCGGAAGACCGAGCAGGACAAGGAAAATAAGGTAAACAAGGACAAACGCGGCGCCGCCGTATTGTCCCGTAATATAAGGAAAACGCCAGACATTACCCAATCCTACCGCACAGCCGGCAGAAATCAGGATAAATCCAAGCCTGGAGGAAAAACGTTCTCTATTGTTCATTTGCAGCTCTCCTGGAATCTTAAAAAATACGATTGAACGGTATCGGACAATCTGTAGAAAAGCATAGCATAAAACGGTATTTTACGCAACGAACGGAGCGAGAAATTATAAAAACTAAATGAAATTTTCGGCGGCAGGATTGTAAAGAAGTGGAGAATATTGTACCCTTAAAGAGAAGAACTGTAGTTCGTTTTAGCAGGAGGGCTGCAGTCAGAAACCGGAGGAAATGAAAGAGCATGTTGGATTGGAAGCTGCTTGCCGGTGCAGCAGGCATTGTGGCGGCGGTTGTTTTTGTCATATGGCTGATTTTTTTCTGCGCACGCCGGATACGGGAGCATTTAAAGGGACGTGAGCTGGATGCAATGGAGGGACACGATTTCGAATATTTCTGTGCGGACCTTCTGGAAGACCATGGTTTTAAAAGTGTAGAAGTGACCCGCGGGAGCGGTGATTACGGTGTTGATGTCCTGGCGGAAAAGGAGGGCGTGACCTATGCGGTACAGTGTAAGCGCTACGATGGGCCTGTTGGCGTCAAGGCGGTTCAGGAAGCCTATGCGGGGCGGGATTATTACGACCGGATGGTGGGCGCTGTGATGACGAACCAGTATTTTACGGAGCCTGCGGTCAAGGCGGCAAGAAGCTGAAGATTCTCCTGTGGGACAGGGGATATCTGGAAAGCATGATGGAAGAAGAGGAATAAGAAAGTATGAGTTTTGTGGAATTTCATGACGTGAAAAAAACATATCACATGGGCGAGGTGGAGATCCCGGCGCTGCAGGGCGTCAATTTCGAAATCGAAAAAGGCGAATTCTGCGTGATCGTCGGAGCCAGCGGCGCCGGCAAGACAACGATCCTGAATATCCTTGGCGGAATGGATACGCTGACGGAGGGAAAGGTCCTGCTGGATGGAAAAGAAATTTCCTCTTACGGAAAGAAGCAGCTGACAGACTACCGTAGATATGATATTGGCTTTGTGTTCCAGTTTTATAATCTGGTCGGAAACCTGACAGCGCTGGAAAATGTGGAGCTGGCATCCCAGATCTGCAGCGATCCGCTGGATGCAGGGCAGGTGCTTGCAGACGTGGGGCTTGCAGACCGAGCATCGAACTTCCCAGCGCAGCTTTCCGGCGGGGAACAGCAGCGTGTGGCGATCGCCCGTGCCCTTGCCAAAAATCCAAAGCTTTTGCTGTGCGATGAACCAACCGGCGCGCTGGATTACAATACAGGTAAGGCAGTGCTGAAGCTGTTGCAGGATACCTGCCGCAAAAAGGGCGTTACCGTCGTTGTCATCACACACAACCAGGCGATCACGGCGATGGCGGATCGGATTATCACCGTGAAGAATGGAACGGTCACAGATATGCGTAAAAACGAACATATTGTTCCGGTAGAGCAGATCGAGTGGTAAAGGATAGAATGGATGCTCGTCAAGCATTTTGTTTGTTGGAAATATAGGCTTGTGCCGCGGCGCGGCAGAAGGTGAGGAGACGTGAAAAGAAGAAAATCGGCGATGTGGAAAACAACATATCGGGAAATCCGGCAGAGCTTCGGCAGATATGCTGCGATTTTGGCGATTGTAGCGCTGGGTGTGGGATTTTTCGTCGGGCTGATGGTGGTGACACCTGCAATGGTGCGAAACGGCGGGCGGTATTTGAACAACCATGACCTGTATGATCTGCGGCTGTTATCGACGCTCGGCTTTGAAAAGGATTCGGTGGACGCTTTTACAGACCGAGAGGATGTCAAAGCAGTGGAGGGCGCGGTTTCTTCGGATTTCCTGGCGGTGGATGAGAGCGGCAAAAGCCGGGTGCTTGTGGCGCAGACACTTTTGGAAGTACAGAATCAGGTCGAATTAAAAGCGGGACGGCTGCCGGAGGCGGCGGATGAAATCGTCGCGGATTCCAGTCTGTTTTCGAAAGACGATATCGGCAAAACGATTCAGGTTTCGGATGAAAATTCCGAAGAGACGGCAGACTTGTTTGCATATGACGTGTATACAATCGTCGGCATAGCAGATGCTTCCTATTATATTAACTATCAGCGTGGCTCGACCACACTTGGAACGGGGCGGGTTTCCGGCTTTGTATACATGCTTCCGGATGGATTTGATACGAATTATTATACGGAAACTTTTTGTCCGGCTCGATCAGAATGACCGGATTTACAGCGACGCTTACAAGGCAAAAATCGAAGACCTCAAGACCTGGGCAGAGCCGATTGCAGAGCAGGAGGCGCAGAACCGCTACGACAGCCTGAAAGCAGATGCGCAGCAGAAGGTGGACGATGCGCAGAAGGAGCTGAGGGATCAGACAGCAGATGCGCGTACCGATCTGGAAGAGGCGAAGCAGAAGCTGACAGACGGGCAGAAAGAGCTTGCAGACGGCAAAGAGCAGATCGCGGACGCAAGAAAGCAGCTGCAGCAGGCAAAACAGACGCTTGCGCAGAAGCAGACGGAACTTAACAACGGACGCGCGCAGCTTGTGGATGGACGCAGCCAGCTGGAAGCCGGGCAGGTGCAGCTTGACAGCGCGCGGGCACAGTTGAATGCAGCGATTGCGGCTGCGCAGAGTGCTGGAAGCCAGGCGGGCGCAGAATCCGGCATGTCCGGCAGTGCCGTCGCCAGCCCTGCGCAGCTTTGGCAGCAGCTGGCTCAGCTCGATGCGCAGCAGGCAGCTCTGGATGAGCAGCGCAATCAGCTGGAAAGCAGCGAGGCAGAGCTTACAGCCGGAGAAAAGCAGCTTGCGGCTGCAAAGCAGGAGCTTTCCTCGCAGGAAAAACAGCTAAACGAGCAGGAACAGAAGCTGGCGGATGCAGAGAAGGAGCTTGCCGACGGTCAGAAAGAATATGAAGACGGCTTACAGACACTGGATGAAAAGACCGCAGATGCGAAGGAAGAGATTGCGGATGCGCAGAAGCAGATCGGCGAGATTCAGGAGCCGGATGTCTATGTGCTGGGCAGGGATACCAATATCGGTTACGCCAGTTATGAAAATGATTCTACGATCGTTGCCGGAATTGCAAAGGTATTGCCGTTTTTCTTTTTCCTGGTAGCGGCGCTGGTGTGTATGACGACAATGAACCGGATGGTAGAGGAGCAGCGGACACAGATCGGTGTACTCAAGGCACTCGGTTATTCGGAAGCCCGGATTATGGGGAAATATCTGTTTTATGCGGGAAGTGCGGCATGGATCGGTTCTGTCATCGGTTTTCTGATCGGTTCGACGATTTTCCCGACCGTCATCTGGAATGCATATAAGATCATGTACCATATGGGGGATTATGAGCTGATGTTTGACCCGGGGCTGGCGGCTGCCTCGCTTGCAGTGGCACTTTTATGCTCGGTTGGCGTAACGTGGCTGACCTGTCGGTACGAGCTGATGAGCACGGCTGCAAATCTGATCCGTCCCAAGTCGCCAAAGAACGGCAGAAGGGTATGGCTGGAGCACATCCCGTTGCTCTGGAACCATATGAGCTTTCTGGCAAAGGTTTCCGTGCGGAATGTTTTCCGGTATAAGCAGAGATTTTTTATGATGGTAATCGGTATCGGCGGCTGCACAGCCCTTCTTGTAACCGGATATGGTATAAAGGATACGATTGCGGACATTGCGGATATGCAGTATGAGGAAGTGCAGCTGTATGATATGAGCGCAACACTGAAAGAGGGGTATCCGGCCGCGGATGCGGAAGACTTTTCTGAACTTACCGAGGTGCTTTCCGAATCCTCTGAGGATTGGATGCCCTTCTGTGAGATTGCAATGGATCTGACGGGGCGCAGTGGTGTCAAGACCGCAAATGTCGTCATTCCGCAGGATACCGGGGCAGCGCAGGAGTATATCCGGCTGCGGACAGAAGAGGGTGAGGATATTCCATGGCCTGGTGAGGAAGAGGCTGTTATCAGTGCAAAGCTTGCGCGAAAATGCGGGATCCGCGTTGGGGATACCGTTACACTGCGGACAGAGGATGGCGAAAAGCTAAAAGTGAAGGTGGCTGCTCTGTCTCGAAACTATATTTATAATTACGTTTATATTTCGCCGGAAACATGGAAACTCGATAACGGAAGTGATCCGGTTTACAAGAGCATTTATATCCATGCATCGGAGGGTGCGCAGGAGAACCGGGAACTGTCGGAAAAGCTGCTGGCATGCGACGTCGTTTCTGCGGTTGCGGTCAATGCGGATATGCTCAGCCAGGTCAACAAAATGATGGGCAGTCTGGATGCAGTGGTGCTTCTGGTCATTCTCTGCGCCGGTGCGTTGGCATTTATCGTAATTTATAACCTGACGAACATCAACATCACCGAGCGAATCCGGGAGATTGCAACGATCAAGGTACTTGGTTTCCGACCAAAGGAGACAGCATCCTATGTGTTCCGGGAAAATGTCGTGCTGACAGCGCTCGGAACAATTGTCGGGCTGGGAGCCGGAATTTGCCTGCACCGGTTTGTTATTGCAAATATTGATGTCGATATGGTTACATTTCAGCCGCGGGTGCTTCCCTTTAGCTTTGTAAAGAGTATCCTGCTGACCTTTGTATTTATGGTCATTGTAGATGTTGTGATGTATCTGAAGCTGGAACGGATCAATATGGCGGAATCGCTGAAAAGCGTGGAATAAAACAATAAAATGCATGCTCTGTGAGCGATCTATGAGCATGAACCAAACGGGCTGGCGCGTGGTCAGCCCGTTTTTGCTGCAGTCTGTTTCAGCCGTTTTGTAAGGTTTTCGAAATCAGACGGACCAGCTTCCAGGACAAAACGATGGAAGCGCAGCAGGGAAAAGTTGTCGCTCCACTGAAGTTCGGCTCTTTTTTTGAGGGCATTCATTTCGAGATAACCAACGTAATACTTCAAATAGACCGCAGGGGCAGTGCGCAGATAATCGTAAACACGTTCCGACTGCTCTTCCGAAAGACCGAAGGATTCGAGGGAGCGCAGAAGCTCTGACTCTTCCGCACCGTAATAGTGCAGAGAAAGGTCGAGTAAGCAAAACAGGTTGATTTGCAGATCGCGCTGCTGTGCCAGAAGCGTACAGAGCAGCGCAGCGGGATAGGAGCTGCCCAAGCTGCCTTCCGCTTCCGCAAGAACCTGTGCGGCATATTCATAGGAAATCCGTTCGGTATAGTACGCCCAGCCCTCCACATATCCGCCGTAGGAGAACAGCTTGCGAATTGGCAGCGTCTGCGTGTCGCAGACAAGGGAGGAATAGACGGTCTGGTAGAGATGCCCCGGATAACCCTCGTGAGCGAGTGTGGTGTAAAGCTCAATTCCGTCCGCGGTCGAGGAACGGTTGATGCGGATCGTATTCTGTATCAGAGCATCGATAGGCGGGATCATATAAAAGGCGGGACTGGAATATGCCTCGAGCCCGGCGTCCACATCCTGAATGTCGCATTGAACCGTCTGGGCGGTTAGATCGGCCAGAGCCGGAAAGTCCTGCTGCATCCGGTTTTGCAGATCTTCCAGAATGGCGGTTGGATCAGAAAGTGGAAATCCATCGTTAACCGGGGCAAGGTCAGGCGTACCGCCGGTCAGCTCCTGATAAGTGGTCAACGTCTGCTTCATCTCTTTGTAGGTTTTCTGAAACTGTTTTTGAAGGAGCAAATAGAGCTGATCCATGGAAAGGGAGGAACCGGTGGATTCCTTGACGAGCCAGGCATAATATTGCCGCCCGTCGGGCTTCTGGGAAAGTCCTCCCCTCGTGCGTCCGGTGTCGGAAAGCTGTTCCAGCCCGTCTGCGAGCAACTGCCAGGCGGGCAGGACGGATTTTGACAAAAGCGACTGGTTTTGGGCTTCGTATTGTGACTGCTGCTTGGCGGTCAGAAGTCCTTTTTGTAAAAGAGATGCAAGTCTGGAAGAAAACGTCGTCTGTAAAAAGTGCGTGCCGGAGGAAAGCGCCTCCTTTGTGAGGATTTCGCGGCACTGCTGTGCACTTTTTTTGGCGTCCTCTTTTTCCATAAAAAGCCCGGCTGCACTTTTTTCGGATTCATAAGAAAGCAGACCCTGCACGTAATCGGGAACGGACTGCAGGAGGGAAAGATAGGTTTCCACGTCGTCAGCGGTATAAAACGGATATTCTGCAAATAATAAAAGCAGCTCGCTCTGCATGCCGGAGGTCGGGGAAAGGGGTTCCTCATAATAGGAAAAATCGGATTCTTCGAGGTCGAGAGCCAGCCTGTCGCAGAGCAGATCGTAGGTATAACGTTCCTCCTCATTTAATTTTTTCGAATCGAGAAAGGAGAGCACGGATAAAAATTTCTGCCGGGAGGCGGCAGAAGCCTCGGAAGCTTCCTTAGAATAAACCGGAAGCGCAGCGTCTTTTAGATGAATCCCTTGCAGATTCGGATACGCCATGACAAAGTGCAGGCTGAGGGCATCGTGTTCAAGGCTGGACTGCACATATGCACTTGTTATTTTATGGAAAAGAGCCCGGTCAAAGCAGTGGGAACACAGCAAAATTGCAGGCAGAAAAATACACAGAAAAAGCGTGCATAGAAACAGAGGAGTCCGTTTGCGGAAAATATTTTTCAAAAAGCGCCACCAGATTTTTTCATATTTATATGTGGTTTTGGGAAAAGATATGAGAAAACCCCCTGTAAATGGGTTGACTGTCTATAGTAAAATGTGATACAAAGTAAAGTAAGTGGTTAATTTTTGGGCCGTTTTCGCGGCGGAATGAGAGGAATTATGGATAATTTGGAACTTGCCAAAGTGGCGAATGAAGTCCGCAAGGGCGTTTTGACTGCTGTACATGGCGCAAAATCCGGTCATCCGGGAGGATCGCTTTCTGCAGCAGATATCTTTACCTACCTGTATTTTGAAGAAATGAATATTGATCCGGCAGATCCGAAGAAGGAAGACCGGGATCGTTTTGTTCTTTCCAAGGGACATACGGCACCCGGTCTGTATTCTGCCCTGGCACATAGAGGCTTTTTCCCGGTAGAGGATCTGGAGACACTGCGTCATCTCGGTTCTTATTTGCAGGGACATCCCTGTCTGGATAAGATCCCGGGCGTAGATATGTCCACAGGCTCCCTTGGACAGGGTGTTTCTGCCGCTGTCGGCATGGCACTGGGCGGAAAAATGACAGACGAAAAGTTCCGCGTATATTCGCTTCTGGGCGATGGCGAGATTCAGGAAGGTCAGGTTTGGGAAGCTGCGATGTTTGCTGGCTTCCATAAGCTGGATAATCTCGTGCTTATTGTAGATAACAACGGTCTGCAGATCGATGGAAAGATCGAGGACGTATGCTCCCCGTATCCGATCGACGAGAAGTTCCGCGCTTTCAATTTCCATGTAATTGACGTTGCAGACGGCAACGATATGGAACAGCTGCGTCAGGCGTTTGCAGAAGCGCGCAGCACAAAGGGCATGCCGACTGCAATTATTGCCCATACGGTAAAGGGCAAGGGTGTTTCCTTTATGGAAGATCAGGCTGGCTGGCATGGTAAGGCGCCCAACGATGAAGAGTATCAGATCGCAATGGCGGATCTGGAAAGGATCGGTGAAGCATTATGTCAGAAGTAAAGAAGATTGCGACCAGAGAAGCCTTCGGGGAAACTCTGGTAGAGTTGGGAAAGAAACATCCTGAGCTGGTAGTGCTGGACGCAGATCTGGCCGCAGCGACAAAGACCGCTGTATTTAAAAAGAGCTTTCCTGACCGTCATTTTGACTGCGGTATCGCAGAGGCAAATATGATGGGCGTGGCAGCAGGACTTTCCCTCGTTGGGAAAATTCCGGTGGCGAGCTCCTTTGCCATGTTTGCAACAGGCCGTGCTTACGAACAGATCCGTAACTCTATCGGCTATCCTCATTTGAACGTAAAAATCGGCGCAAGCCATGCCGGCATCACCGTCGGCGAGGATGGTGCGAGCCATCAGTGTAACGAAGATATCGCTCTGATGCGCTCCATTCCGGGTATGGTTGTCATGAACCCCTCCGATGCGGTTGAGGCGGCAGAGTGTGTACGTGCTGCAATCGAATATGTTGGCCCTGTATATATGCGTTTCGGACGTTCTGCAGTGCCGGTAATCAATGACCGTCCCGGTTATCATTTTGAGATGGGAAAAGGTATCGTGCTGCGTGAGGGTACGGATGTGACGATCGTTGCAACCGGTATTTTGGTAAGCTCTGCGCTGGAAGCGGCCAAAAAGCTGGCAGCAGAGGGCATCAGCGCAGAGGTGATCAATATTCATACGATCAAGCCTCTGGACAAAGAGCTGATCATCAACAGCGCAAAGAAGACCGGAAAAGTCGTGACGGCGGAAGAGCATTCCGTGATCGGCGGCCTTGGTTCTGCCGTTTGCGAGGCATTGTCTGAAGAGTGCCCGACAAAGGTATGCAGAATCGGCATTCAGGATGTATTCGGCGAGTCCGGTTCTGCGGGCGAGCTTCTTGTAAAATATGGTCTTGACGGGAACGGTGTATACAATACCGTAAAGAATTTTGTGACCCGTTAAGTGGAGGAAAGTATGGAAAAAATTCTGGCTCCGTCAATTCTGGCAGCCGATATTATGCGGCTTGGGGAGCAGATTGAAGCGGTAAAAAATGCTGGCGCGAAATATCTTCATATCGATGTGATGGACGGTATGTTCGTTCCGGCGCTGTCCTATGGCATGTGTGTTGTGGAGTCGATCCGCAAGTCCTGCGATATGGTTCTGGACGTGCACCTGATGATCGTAGAACCGGGACGGCATGTGGAAGCGTTTGCAAAAGCAGGCGCAGATATTATTACGATCCATCTGGAAGCCTGTGCAGACGCGCATGAGGTCATCCGACAGATTCACAGCTGCGGCTGTAAGGCTGGTGTCAGCATCAAGCCCGGTACGCCGATAGAGGTGCTGGAGGAATATCTGGATGAGGTCGAGCTGATTCTGATTATGAGTGTTGAGCCTGGCTTTGGCGGTCAGAAATATATTCCGGAGTCAACGGAACGCATCCGCCAGACCGCAGAGCTGATCCGGAAAAGCGGTCGCGAGATCGAGCTGGAGGTAGACGGCGGCGTTGGTGCAGGAAATGTCGAGCTGGTGCTGGAGGCCGGCGCGAATGTGATTGTGGCAGGCTCCGCTGTTTTTAAGGATCCGGCAAAAAATGCAGCAGAAATGATGTCGATCCTCAAAAAGTGGGATTGAATACGTTACACAGAAGCGCTCCGCAGGAAAACCTGTGGGGCGTTTTTTAGGGCTTAAAGGACACCATACGGCGGTCATCCGATCGTGCAGCGTGCACGGAAATCAGAGGAAAATTGAAAAATAAAATTTTTCAATCGCGGGATTTGTGTCTGCGCGCACTTGACACAAACTCGGTATGCGCAAAAAGCGTGCGCGGAAATCAGAGGAAACATGGAATTTTCAGAACAATTAAAAATATATGCGGAAACGCACTTTGAAAACAGAAAAAAATATTTTGCGCCGATTTTATCCGAAATCGAGGCAGGCTTGTCTTTGTGCAGCGAGGAAGAGGCCCTGCTGATAAAATTTTTTTACGGGACGATGCCGCTGCGGGATGCCGGGGAATATCCGTTTGAAATATTTCTGAGTTATGTGCGCCATGCCCTCTGGCTGCGGAAAACGATAGACTGGTGCAAGAAGCTGCCGGAGGATCTGTTTGTCCACGACGTACTGTATTATCGGATCAACTCGGAGGACATCAGCGATTGCCGCAGTTTTTTTTACGAGCAGTTAAAAGACCGAATTGTAGGACTGGACGAATATCAGGCAGCGGTAGAGATCAACTACTGGTGCGTAGAGCATGCAACGTATGAAATGGCGGATGACCGAACGGCGGGGCCGATGACGATGTACCGGAGCGGAAAAGGACGCTGCGGAGAAGAATCCACCTTTACGGTGACGGCATTGCGCAGTGTCGGGCTTGCAGCACGTCAGGTATACACGCCGCGTTGGGCGCACTGCGACGATAACCATGCCTGGGTCGAGGTTTGGGTAAATGGAGAATGGCACTTTTTAGGGGCCTGCGAGCCGGAAGAAAAACTGGATCGCGGCTGGTTTACAGGACCTGCCGGACAGGCGCTTTTGATTCACAGCCGCACATTCGGCGATTATGCGGCGGGAAAGCGGGAAGAGGTAATCGGCAGGGATGGCGCGGTTGTCTGCCACAATGTCACCGCTTCGTATACAAAGACACGCAAGCTCCGGATTCAGGTGCGAAAACAGGACAACATCCCGGCAGCGCACGCACAAGTTTCGGTGGAAATTCTGAACATGGCGGAATATTTTCCGGCAGCAGTGCTGGAAACCGACGAACAGGGCGAGACTTCGATCAGGCTTGGGCTGGGCGATATCCGGCTGCAGGCGCGGTCAGAGGGAAAGTTTGTGGAGCGTTATTGTAATCTGGCAGAGGACGGCGTCGGGGCGGCAGATGCGGATTGCGCTGTTACGCTTGTGCTGAAGGATTCGGAAGCGGGGATGAAAGATGCGCTTTCTGGCGTCTCTGCCTGTGGCTGGCATTTTGCGAAGCTCTGCGCTCCGAAAGAAGTCGTTGTCCGGGAAAGTGTATTGAGTGAGGAAGAAGTGTCGCGCGGCACGCGGAGACTGGCAGATGCAGTGAAGCTGCGGGAAGAACGCTTCGATCAGCTGACCCGGCACGCGATTGCAGTGCATCCGGAGGAGGAAGAGAGGATGCGCGTTGCGGGAGAGAATGCAGAGGAGCTGACAGCTTTTCTGGAAAAGGATGATAACCCGGATCGCAAAAAGCTGCTGGACAGTCTGACGAAAAAAGATAATAAAGATCTGCGGGCAGAAGTGCTGGAAGACCACTTGTCAGCAAAGCGCGGCAGTTGGTCGGAAGATATACATGTACAGGATCTGCTGTGTCCCAGAATCTGGCTGGAAGAAATCGGCGCTTACAGAAGTTACATTTGCAGTGTGCTGACTGCTCAGGAGCAGGAAGCATTTGCCTCCAATCCAGAGCTGATATGGAATTATGTAAACCAAAATATTACCGATATCCCGGAAGAAGAATATGATACCCTTTGCGCGTCGCCGATCGGCTGTCTGAAGCTGAAAATGGGCAGTGCAGTTTCCAGGACGATTTTGTTTATTGCGATTTGCAGAAGCCTGAATATCCCGGCGAGATTGGATAAAAGCCTGATGCTTCCGGAATATTGGGCGGACGGCGCATTCCGTGTACCGGTCAGCGGGGCGCAGGCCTCGAAAGGAACGCTTCTGCTGCGAAATATTCCGGGAAAAGAATGGATTTATGCGCAGCACTGGACGCTGGGGCGTCTGGAAAAGGATCATTTCGTGACGATGAATCATGCCGGACTGGTATTTGAAAAGGAAACGTTAGAGCTTTTACTTCCGGTAGGAATTTATCGCCTGATTGCAGTAAAACGGCTATTGAACGGGGATCAGGAGGCAGCAGAGCTTTTGTTTGCGATCGAAAAGGAGAAACAGACCGAGCTTTATATGCCGGATTTTGAAAAAACGGATGGTGTGATGCCGTGGGAAAAAAACAGTGTACCGGATGAAAGCCAGAGCTGCCGGAAGCTGCAAAACAAAAACAACAGTCTCCGGGAGGAAATACAAAGCTGCCTGCTTCGGGACATCCTCTTACAGAGAGCAGATGGAACGCTTTGCAGCCTGGAAAAGCTGGTAAGCGGAAAACGCAGTATTCTGGCGTTTCTGGAAATTGGGGCAGAGCCGACAGAGCATGTGCTGAATGAGGTTCTGGCGCTGGAAAAGAGCGCAAAAGGAAAGTCCAAAGGAATTGGCTGTCAGCTGCTTTTCGTTCTGCGGCAGGAAAAAGACCTGCAGCATAAAACGCTGCAGGAAGTGCTGGCGCTGGATGCGGGATCTGAGATAGAAATTTTATACGATGTATCTGGCGGCGCTTCGGATGCCAATGCCGCACCGCGCACCGCAGTTAGCGACGCAGCGTCTGGTACCCTTTGCGGCTGGCAGGAAACTGCAAAGAGAATGGAGCTTGCCGAAAAGCTCCCGGTTCTGGCAGCTGTCAGACCGGATGGAACCGGCATTTACGGAAGCAGCGGATATCATGTGGGAAGTGTGGAGCTGATGGTGCGGATTCTGAAGGAAGCAGCCCAGACAGAAGCAGATAGATAAAAAACAATAGAATGCACGCTCTGCAAGCATTCTATTGTCATGAATCAGGGGCAGCGTCGGGGAAAATCCTGGTGCGCTGCCCCCTTTTGGAAATGGAATTACATCATGCCTTCTTTGAGAATATTATGGTCGCGCAGAAGCTTTTCGATCACTGTACCGGAAATTGCTTTTAACAGAGGCTTCTTGAGCTTATTGAGCGGTCCGGGAAGTTCGATCTCCAGCGGAGATACGCCATCCATCAGCTTTACGGAGCTGTCGAGAAGTTCACGGATATCATAAACGCTGCCCCATACCTCCGGAACACCACGGTCTACGCCAAGCAGTCCGTAAACGGCTTCCATAGCAGTACGAACAGAATATTCTGTCGTGAAGATAGTGTCTCTGGGGGTTTCCGCAAACTGACCCAGGAATGCGAAGTTTACGCAGCCATCCGGGATAACATCAGGGCGGTCACCCTTTGCTCTGGGCATGAAGAATGCGGTAATATAAGGCATCATGGTAGGAACGCAGACTGCACTGTGCTCTGCCAGCTCTGGAATTTCCTCTACCGGAACGCCGAGATGATACAGCCATTCTTCTGTAATTTCCTTACCGGTGCATTCTTTCATGGGCTTCTTGATATAATCGCCGGGAACGTCGGTGAACAGGCTGTATACCCATACACAAACCTGCTTCTTATCCTGTTCTTTGAACTGACCCTGACGGTTGATGGTCCAGCTTAACAGCCAGCTGGAATCCTGACAGCTTACGATACCGCCGGTAACGACTTTGCCGCTTCTGGGATCTCTCTGGCAGATTTTCTCAATATAAGGAATGATTTTATCATCCAGAGTGGTAACAGTTGCAGATTCCCAGTTGGTCTTTTCAATATCGGAGCAGAACTTCTCGGGATGACCAAAGGAAGGATCCTGACGGGCGATATTTTTCCACAGATCCCATACGCCGCTGTTGCGAACCTCTGCATCGCCCACCGGAGCGTGATTCTGATCTCCGTAGATCGTTCCCTCTGTGCAGCTGCCGTTTGTTACGAATACCAGATCGTTTTCGGTTAAGGCAATTTTCTGCTCTTTCCCCCTTTACCTTGCATTCGATGGTCTTTGCAACCTTTTTGCCGTCATGGAAATCAAAGATAACGTTGGTAACCTCGGTATTGAACTGGAACTGTACGCCTGCGTCCTCCAGGTATTTCTTCATCGGAAGGATCAGGGATTCATACTGATTGTATTTGGTGAATTTCAGTGCGCTGAAATCCGGGAGTCCGCCGATATGGTGGATGAAACGCTGGAAGTACAGCTTCATTTCCAGTGCGCTGTGCCAGTTCTCGAAAGCAAACATGGTGCGCCAGTATAACCAGAAGGTGGAGTTGAATACCTCGTCATCGAATACGTCTTCGATGGTCTTGTCGTACAGGTCTTCATCTTTTGTCAGGAACAGCTTCATGATTTCCATGCAGCCCTTCTGGCTTAAATTGAACTTGCCGTCCGTGTGTGCGTCTTCACCGCGGTTTACAGTTGCACGGCACAGGGAGTAGTTGGGATCGTGCTTATTTAACCAGTAATACTCGTCCAGTACGGACGCACCGGGCTTTTCCAGGGAAGGAATGCTGTGGAACAGATCCCACAGGCACTCGAAGTGGTTTTCCATCTCACGTCCACCGCGCATTACATAGCCTCTGGAGGGATCAAAGATACCGTCACATGCGCCGCCTGCAACGTCCATTGCTTCCAGAATGTGGATGTGGGAGCCGGGCATCTGACCGTCTCTTACAAGGAAGCATGCTGCTGCGAGAGAAGCCAATCCGCTACCCACCAGATAAGCATTTTTGTTGTCAACGCCTTCCGGTTTTTCGGGACGGGCGAATGCTTCGTAGTTACCGTTGGTGTAGTAAATGCCCTTACTGTTTTTCTCATATTTGCCCCGCTCTGTGTTGCGGTAGCTCGGGTCAGGAGCAGGCATTTTGATGGTTTTTTCTGCGGTTTTTGCGACTGCTTCTTTAATCTCACCGGATAAGGTCTGACCTTCCTCTGCAAGATGGTCTGTATGTTTTTTTGCTGCAAATGCCGCTGCGCCGACGCCTGCTGCGAGGATAGCTGCCTTTGAAAGACCGGAATGTTTCTTTGCCATGATAAAATCCTCCATTTTCGATTTTCAATACAAATTTGTCAGTAAAAGGATGCCCGAATTTTCGGGAAACAATGAGAAATTTTTTCCTCTGTTTGTTTTGTAGCTGTATCATATCGCAGGAAATTGGGTTCCTCAATTCACAGAATCGAAAGAGTGTAGCAAAATTTCCCAGTTTTTGAAATGTGTCTAAGAAATAGGAGAAAACAGACGGACGGGTTGGCTTTCTATCCCAGACATGGAGCTTCACATAAGATTGACATGGCGATAGATTTCGTTAAAATAGAAAGAAAGAGACAAAAAACAGGGGCAGTAGAGTATGGAATATTTGGATATCGTAGATGAAAATGGAGTACCGACCGGGAAAATAGCAGAACGGACAGCTGCACATAAGCAGGGACTGCGGCACCGTACCTCTCATGTCTGGATCCTGCGGGAACGGGCAGGAAAAGTCGAGGTACTGCTGCAGAAAAGAAGTCAGAATAAAGATTCCTTTCCGGGCTGTTACGATATTTCCAGCGCCGGACATATCCCTACAGGGGTAGATTTCATTCCGTCTGCGCTGCGGGAGTTAAAGGAAGAACTGGGCTGCAGTGTTTCGGAAAATGAGTTGATTTATTGCGGACAGCGCAGATTTTCCTATGACGGCGTTTTTCATGGAAAGGAATTTCATGACAGGCAGGTCAGCAACGTTTATGCGCTATGGCTGGATCGAAGGCCGGAGGATTTTGTCCTGCAGAAAGAAGAACTGGAGGAAGTGCGCTGGTTTGAATTTGAAAGCTGTCTGAGACTGGTTGAAAAGAACGAAATTCCGCATTGCATTTATTTGGAAGAGTTGCAGATGCTGCTTCCAGAGGTGCGGAAGTGGGAAAGGCTCTGTATTCTGGTCACGCCGCCAGTGACGGAGGAAGAAAAGCAACAGCTTTTGCAGGCTGCGCCGGGACAGAAGTTTTTCTTTACGGAAAAGCCGGAGTTGACAAAAGAACAGCTGCGGTGCGTGGACATTATCCTTGGCAATTTGCAGAGTCCTTTGCAGTTAAAAAAGTGTGAAAACCTCAAATGGATTCAGTTGAATAATGCCGGGACGGAAGGCTATTGTGAACCGGGGCTTCTGCCGGAGGGTGCACAGCTTGCGAATGCGACGGGTGCTTATGGAATGGCGATTTCGGAGCATATGATCGGTTGTCTGTTTGCCTTGCGGAAAAAATTGCTGCTGTATTGGGACAACCAGAAAGTACATTGCTGGCATTCGGAAGGACATGTAAAAGTAATCGAAAGATCGAATGTACTGGTGATCGGCTGCGGTGATATCGGAATGACGTTCGGCAGAAAGATGAATGCACTTGGCTGTCGGGTGAGCGGAATCCGCAGAAGAGTTTCTAAAAAGAGCGACTGCCCGGAATGGATGGAGGGTATGTACGGCATGGACAGTCTGGAAGAACTGCTTCCAAAGGCGGATATCGTGGCGATGAGCCTGCCGGGCAATGCATCGACGTATCATGTGCTGAGCCGGGAGCGGATTGCGTTGTTGTCGGAAAATGCGGTTGTTTTAAACGTCGGACGCGGAACGGCAATCGATACGGATGCCCTTGCGGATGCGCTGTATGCGGGAAAAATCGCGGGGGCCGCGCTGGACGTCACAGATCCGGAGCCGCTTCCGGCAGACCATCAGCTCTGGAATGCGCCGAATCTCTTGATTACGCCGCATGTTTCCGGAGGTTTTTCCCTTCCGGAGACGCTGGAAAAGATCGTCGGACTGTTTGCAGACAATCTGGAACGGTATTTTGCGGGGCAGCCGATTGAAAATCTTGTGAATCTGCAGACGGGGTATCGGGAGTAAAGTGCCTGTAAAGCAACTGTGGATTGCTGGCAGTTATGTACCGCAGGCGTGTAGAGTCCCAGTGAATTGTGTGGGATTTTTAGCGCAAAGCGCCTGCAAAATGGAGATCAGTATGGAAAAAGCATATAAACTGGAATTTGGAGGACAGCCCGGCGGAGAGCTTTTCATGACTTGCTGCGGGTGCTCCCGGACAGAACCCCTGCACTGCTTCGGACCGGCGATGAAGCCGCATTATCTGATTCATTATGTATTAAACGGCAGGGGGATTTTCAAAATGGAGGGCGAGGAATATCCGCTGGAAGCAGGATGCGGATTTTTGATTGAGCCGGGGCAGATGAGCTTTTATCAGGCGGATGAAAAAGATCCGTGGATGTACATCTGGGTCGGCTTTGCGGGCGAGCGCGCGGAAGAATATGTCAAAAGCATGGGGATATCCCCGCGGCACCCGGTGTTTCATTCGGAGCAGTCGGATGAGCTTTACAGCATTGTCCGGGACATGATGGATCATAATACGGTCGGCGTTGCAAACGAGCTGCGCCGAAACGGTCTGCTGCATATTTTTCTGTCGGTTGTGGCGCAGAGTATGCCGGAGGAAAGGCGGGAGGAAACGGATCGGGCGAACCAGTATGTCCGCCGGGCAGTGGAATTTATTCAGCGTAACTACTGCAACCCGATCCGGGTGACGGACGTGGCGGATTATGTCTGTGTCAACCGCAGTTATCTATATACTCTGTTTCAGAAATCTCTCGGTATGTCCCCGCAGCAGTTTTTGGCGGCGTACCGGCTGACAAAGGCTGCGGAAATGCTGATGGTGCCGCATCTGCCGGTGGAAAGCATCGCATTGTCCTGCGGATATCAGGATCCGCTTGTGTTCAGCAAGGCGTTTCGGCAGATGAAGGGGGTTTCCCCGACGATGTATCGGAAGCAGATTCAGCAGGATGAAAACCGCGTCAACCGGGAGCACTTAAAACAGGTAGAGGAGTTTATCTCCAGAGTCGGCAGGCTCGAGCTGGGCGGGGAGCCGTGACAGCAGCGCTGCGCGGGTGTGTCAGGCATGATAAAACGTAGGATGTTGCGGACACGCAGACAGATCGCGCAGCACCGTGACACGCGGCACGGCATACCTCGTTGACTTTACTTCCGAATTCCGGCGAGCACCTCGTTAGGAATAACAAATTCCGGGCAACCCATGGACATCGGTGCAACATCACCTTCGTTGAAGCAAACCACAACCTCGTTGTTCTGATTCAAGTAGAAGGAAGTGTTGTCTGTGATGGAGGTAAAATCCCATTCCGGCATATCGGAATCGAGCCAGTAGATTTTATTTTCATCTGCCGCCATCTGTTCTTTCATCTGCTGTTTGATATTGTCGCTGATAGTGGTTAAATAATCGCTGCCCTCCTGGAAGAGATCTGCAAGCTGCAGGCGTTTTCCGGTGGAAAGGTCAATGGTGTAGTAGTAGTTCCATTCCGCACCGCTTCCGGCAGACTGGAAACAGGTCAGTTTCAGGGTGAAATACTGATCTGTGGTCGCCAGAATTTCGGATTTGACGGTCATATTCTGGTAGCCCTCTTCGTTTGCCTTACTTTCTTCGAATTCTGCGATCAGGCGGTCTGTGATGGCCTGAATCTCTGTATTGATTTCCTCTGCTGTTTTCTTCGTCTGTTCGGAAACGGCGGAGGATTTTTGTGTATCCGCGTCAGTGTCCGGTGCGACAGTTACCTCCGGAACCTGAATGTCTGCGCTGTTTCGGTCATCTTCGTAGTGATAGTCCCGGAAGGTAACGACTTCAACAAGCCTGGAGAGCACAGGAACCTGGCTCATTGCGTAGGCAACGGAAGCGGAGGTGTTCGGTAAGATGACCAGAGCGGCAGCGGCAGCAGCAGCGGCGATCCCGCAGCGGCGTGCGATGGAGCGTCTGTGGGAGACAGAGCTGTGGGCAGCATTGGAACCCTGCCGGCTGTTCTCCTGCTTTGCCTGAGAGATCTTTTGTTTCATCTGTAAAAGCTGTTCTTCGGACATGTGGATGTCCTGATATTCTTTTTTCAATTCCTGTAACTGTTTTTCACGATTTTCCATAATAAAAATCCTTTCTGAGAGTGATGGCGGGGCTGAGCCACCGCTTGAATGGTGTTGAACTTGCTGCACGCTGATGGGTCTCGAATGTGGTCGGCAGCTGTGTCGGGCGGTCAGTCCAGCGACAACCGGAGTTTTTTGAGACTGCGGTATAGTCTGCTTTTGATGGTATTTGTGTTTTCTTCCATGATGGCTGCAATGTCTTCCAGCTTCATATCTTCAAAATATTTCAGCTCTACGATCATGCGGTCGCGGGGCGGCAGCAGCTCAAGCGCATGTTTCAGATCGAGATTCTCGTAAGCGTCTTCGTAGTGTGGCTCGTCGTTTCCTTCTTCCAACGGCTCCGTTTTTTTCTGCTTACAGAAAGAAAAAATCTCGTTGAGCATGATTCGATACAGCCAAGTGGCTGCATAACGGACCTCTTTTAAGTCAGAGCTGCTTCGGATAGCTTTATATGCGCCGTTCTGGACGATATCTCCTGCGTCTGCTTCGTTGTGGACGTAGCTGTAAGCGAGCCGGTAATATTGATCGTAATTTTGCAAAAGCAGATCTTCTACCGCTTTTTCTTTTGTTTTTCCGGATAATGATATCACGAAGAAATTCGCCTCCTTCTTTTGTTGTTCTGAGGATTAGACGTTGTAGGCGGGAAAAAAGTTTCAGGAAGTTTTAAATTTACTCTACCATACCATTATTTTTAACAAAGTTGGTTGAAAAATTTCCGAAAATAGAACTGGAGGTTCTTGAGTAGAACTAAGGGCTCGTGGAGCGGAACAGATAGGAAACCTATACTTTACCCATACTATCAGTACGAGACTATAACGATAAGGGGAAGGGAAAAAGTATATGCTTGGGGAGCAGATTAAACGGTGCAGGGAGAAGCGCGGATTTACACAGGAGCAGCTTGCGGAAAAAATCGGAGTCAGCATAGAGACGATTTCCAGTATTGAACGGGGCATCAAAATGCCCAGACTGCAGAATTTTGTGGCGATCGCAAATCAGCTTGGCGTTTCAGCAGATGAACTTCTGCAGGACGAACTGGATTTTGGATTTATCGCGGAAGCGAACGCTCTTTCCAAAAAGCTGGAGGAGTTGTCGAGGGCAGATCGGAAGCGGATTTTAGAGACCATGAACTTTCTGATTGTGCAGGCTGGCGGAAAATCGGAATAAGAGTTTCGTTTTTCAGTGGAAAAGAAAAATTGCATCGGACTGGAGAAACGACAGAAGCAGGCAGGAGCTGACGGGTATCTGAATCGGACGGAATAGGATAGGAAGCGTCGGCTCCGCTTGACCCTGAGAAAAGGAGAGGTGATGTGCTTTTATAATTATCAATAATGATAGTGTATTATATGGTAGTAATAAGGATTGATAAAGCAAGGGTTCTGTGGTAGTGTGGAACACATATTTTATATGTAAATGGCGAATACCGCGGCGATTCGGATTTGGGCAAGCTGATGCACGATTTTAATTGTACGGATGCGGAAGATATGTATTTTGACCTATTGGCGGAAAAGACGCGGTATCTGAAAGAGAATCCGAGGAGTGAATGAAATGTGCAAGGTTATGGAAGATTTGAGAAATGAGAGCTACGCGGAATTCGATGAGAATTGCCATTAAAATTATTGTTGTGAAGGTTACAGTAAAAGGAGTATGGTGTCAATGCAAAAGAAACCTAAAAGTATTAATGCGCTGATGGCATATATGCGAGATGAAAAAGGATTGAATATTTCTGGAAGTAGTGATAAGAAAAAACTTAGATATATGGGTTATTTCCATGGATATAAGGGGTATCGTTATCATAATAATCCGGCGAATACGTATGCATTCAATTCCTTTGATGAGGTGCAGGCAATCTATGACTTTGATATGGCGATTAAGACAATGTTTTATCCGGAGATAATGTTCTTGGAAACTGCATTTAAGAACTATGTTTTGGAAGTTATTTTGGAAGAGGCTAAAAGTAAAAGATTTGCGGATATATATGCGAAATTGTTAACGGATTACAAAGCTTATCCGATAGGTAGTAATGATTATAAAAAGCAATCAATAAAAGAATGAATCTTAGAAATAAAGTATATAGTCTTATTTCCCGAGATTATGGTAAGCGGTTTATAGTGAATCATTATTATGACAAGGATCAGCCGCTTCCTATATGGGCAATCTTTGAATTGATTAGCCTTGGTGAATTTGGTACATTTGTAGATTGTCTTGACCAAAATACTAGGAAAAAGTTTCTAAGAGTGTAGGTATAAAGGTTGCTTATGACCGGGATGGTAAATTGTTACCATTGATCGTATATGCATTAAAGGATTTAAGAAATGCCGTAGCACACAATAATACGATTTTTGATGCTCGATTTAAAACGGGTAAGGTAAGCTTGAAAATTTCTAAGTGTATAAGTGCAGAGACCGGAATTAATAATATTACATTTGAGTCTATTGTTGATTATGTGATTCTTATAAGCTTTATGATGAAACTATTAGAGTGTCCAAAGAAGAAAATTATGGCATTTATTCGTTTGTTCGAAAAGGACTGTGAAGAACTTAGGGGAAAGGTTTCTACATCCATTTTCAACACAGTTGTGTATACAGATACCAGAACGAAGTTGAATTTATTGAAAAAATATTTGTAGAGAGTTCAAAAATATTTGTGGAGAATTCAAAAGTTCTATTGCATAAAAATTTTCATTATGGCATAATATATTATAGAATTGCGGCGGACGTCTGCGGACTATGCCTAAGGGAGTTGGATGCGTCCAGCTTCCTTTTTTACTTTTTAGCAAATTTACATCTTTTTCGTCCATGTTATATTAGTACATAGGTGGACGGAAAATGATGATTTTCGTGATACGAATCTGCAACATTTCAGCAGATCTATAAGAACGTCGGTGCATCTCAGGATGATGCAGAGAAATTTAATCCCAACTTTGGGCAATAATTTACGGATTTGACGGGAAATAGTGCGCAATATTGCGCCTGTGCGCAGAAAAGGCGCCCGAAATGGAAATTTGGTAAAATTTACAAATTCTGGTATTATTGATGATTATTCCGGGGATCTCTGAGCCACCTGTCCGGACTTTGAGAGCCACCATTCCGGAGAATGAGCGCCATATATTCCGGTAATTCAGAGCCGCCTTATTGGGCTCTATTACATATATTTCCTTTATACTGTAGATACACACCTTTGGTGTGAATACAGATAAAGGAGGTCGTAAGTTATGACCAAGTATCGTGAAATCCTTCGCTTGAAAAGCTTAGGATTCAGTGAAGGAACATCGCACAGAGTTGCGGTGTATCCAGAAACTCGCTAAGGTTTTGAAAAAGGCAGCGGAAATCAATCTTTCATGGCCGCTGGATTTCGACATGACCGACAGCGCACTAGAGGAGCTGATGTTTCCTAAGGATAAGTCGGCAACGAATAAACGCATGCCAAACTTTGACTACATCCGCAAAGAACTTCTGCGGAACGGCGTAAACAAAAAGCTTCTCTGGGTAGAATACTGCGAGGAGTGCCGCATGAGCAGCGAAGAGCCTCTAATGTATTCTCAGTTCTGCTACTATATCCAGAAGGATGAAGAAAAACGCAGGGCTACCATGCATATCCCCAGAAAACCAGGTGAACAGGTTGAAGTTGACTGGGCCGGTGATCCTGCTCACATCATTGATCCGGACACCGGGGAAATCACGGATGCATGGATATTTGTAGGTGTATTAACTTACAGTCAGTATGCTTTTGTAAAAGCATATATGAATGAGAAAACCGACAACTGGATCAAAGCTCATGTCCAGATGTTTGATTTCTTTGGCGGTGTCACACCTATGCTCGTTTCTGATAACTGTACAACCGCAGTGAATCATAAAAAGAGTGACTGGTACAACACTGCCTTAAACACAACTTATCATGAGATGGCAGAACATTATAATCTTGCCATCCTTCCGGCCAGAGTCCGGAAACCTAAGGATAAACCGAATGTAGAGGGATCAGTAGGAAAGATATCCACATGGATAACAGCAGCCCTTCGCAATGAGCAGTTTTCTCTCTTGCAGAATTGAATGCTTCAATCCGTGAAAAACTGGATGCCTACAATGCCCGTAAATTCCAGAAAAAGGAATGTAGCAGACTCAGTTTATTTCTTGGGGAAGAAATGCCATTACTGGCGCCGTTGCCTGCTACACCTTTTGAACTGGCTGAGTGGAAACAAGCCACCGTCCAGTTTAACTATCACATCGCAGTAGACAGAATGTTCTACTCCGTGCCTTATCAGTATATCAAAAATAAGGTTGATGTACGTATAACAGATACAACGGTTGAAATATTTTATAATCACAATCGTATTGCCTCTCACAGACGGCTCTATGGAAGAAGCGGTCAGTATTCTACAGTGACAGAACATATGCCACCGGAACACCAGAAATATCTGGAATGGAACGGTGAACGATTCCGTAAGTGGGCTGATTCGATTGGAATTAACACAAGTAAAGTTGTCGATGCAATACTTACCTCCGGCAGGATTGAACAGCAATCCTACAGAAGCTGCATGGGATTATTGAAACTGGCAGAAAAACATTCGCCAGAAAAACTGGAACAGGTCTGCGCCACGGCGCTCTCTTATTCCGGTAAACCCAGCTATAAAAGTATCAAAAATCTATTGGCCGCAACAAAGGATGAACCTGATACCGGATCAGAATCATCTCAGGCAGTAAAAACCACACGGCAGAACCAGAGGAGCCAGATACTATGGAGGTAAACAAGCATGACAAATCAAAGTACAATCGATAAACTTATTGAAATGCGTCTGACTGCTATGGCAGATGCATTCCGCATCCAGATAGATGATCCTGCAATGAAGGAAGTTCCATTCGAAGATCGGTTCGGCATGCTTGTTGATGTCGAATACAGCAACCGTAAAAACAATCGTCTGAAAAGACTGATCCGTCAGGCTGAGTTTGAACAGCCAGATGCCAGCATCGCAGCGATCGATTACCATTCTGGACGAAAGCTGAACAAAGCACTGATCAACCGTCTGGCAACCTGTGAATACATTACAGAATACCGGAACATCTTTATTACTGGAGCAACTGGGAGTGGTAAAACTTATATGGCCTGTGCTTTTGGTATGGAAGCATGCAAGCGCTATTACTCAGTACGGTATGTACGACTTCCCGATCTATTATTGGACTTACAGACTGCCAGGGACAATGGGACTTTCGCAACTGTCCTGAAGAAATATACCAAGCCAATAGTATTGATCATTGATGAGTGGCTGCTTCTTAAACTGACAGAAGCTGAAGCCAGAAATCTTTTTGAACTGATACATAAAAGGCGTAAAAAATCTTCAACGATCTTTTGTTCTCAGTTCCGTGAAAGTGAATGGTACCAGCAAATCTGTGATGGTGAAAGTACTCTTGCCGATGCTATCATGGATCGCATATCGTATGATTCCTATAAGATCGATATTGAAAGTGTTGACCCGTCTAAAGACCTCTCCCATGCACGATAGTATCCATATGGAAATGAACAATCCTCCAATTACAGCCATTCGGGTGGATGGTCATCAATTGGGATCAATAGCAGCAAAGGTTCTGATCGGAATGCTGGAAGGGAAAAAGATGCCGATTAAGAGTTGTGCTAATTACGAAATCCGCCTGAGACAATCGACAAAAAGAAAGAAGGAGAAACTGATATGAAACAAAAAAATAATTTTCTCGGTAAGCTGAAACGATATCGGGTTTTATTGTTAATGCTCCTTCCGGCCGTGCTGTATGTGATCCTATTCAACTATATTCCTATGGCCGGGATCGTTCTGGCATTTAAGAAATATAACTATGTAGACGGTATCTTCGGGAGTCCATGGAATGGGGTGGATAATTTTAGGTTCTTTTTTAAATCTGGTCAGGCATGGAAAGTGACCAGGAACACCTTCTTGTATAATGCGGCCTTTATTATCGTCAATAACATTTTGCAGCTGGCGGTGGCAATTTTTCTGGTGGAAATCAAAAATAAGAGATTTCGCAAAGTTTCCCAGTCCTTTATGTTCTTGCCCTATTTTATTTCATGGGTCGTGGTATCCGTAATTGCCTTCAATATCCTGAGTTACGACTATGGAATCGTGAATAAGGTGATTGTTGCGTTCGGCGGAGAAAAAGTAAACCTGTATAACATGCCGAAAATATGGCCTCTAATTATTATTGTATTCAATGCCTGGAAAAGTGTGGGATATGGCTCCATTCTTTACCTGGCTTCCATTATGGGAATTGACACATCCATCTACGAGGCAGCCGAGATTGACGGAGCAGGGAAATTGCAGCGCATTTTTAAAATTACCATTCCGATGGTGCGTCCTACCATGATCATTTTGGTACTGTTGGCAGTAGGCGGAATTTTCAGAGGAAATTTTGATCTGTTTTACAATTTAATCGGAACCAATGGCACGTTGTATGATGTGACGGATGTGATCGATACGTTTACCTTCCGTGCACTCATCAACAACAATGATATTGGAATGGCTGCAGCGTCTGGCTTTTTCCAGTCCGTTTTATGCTTTGTAACCGTTATTTTCGCAAACCGTTTGGTTTCGAGCTACGATAAGGATTATGCATTATTTTAGGAGAGAATGCGATGAAGAAAAAAAGTTTAAAGAAGTCAGGACGAAAAAAGATCAGTGGCGTAAATGTGGTCGGATACCTGTTTTGCGGTCTGATAGCGCTTGTTTGCCTGATTCCTTTTATCATGGTGCTGGCAGCATCATTTACTTCAGAAGAAGCGATTTCCCTATATGGATTCAGTCTGTGGCCGAAAGAATTTTCGCTGGAAGCATATAAGGCAGTTTTCAAGTCGCCGGCGGTAGTGGCGAAAGCCTATCTTGTCACGATCACGCTGACTTTAGCAGGTACAGCGATAGGCTTGTTACTGCAGACTATGACCGCATATGTCCTTTCCAGACGAGATTTTGAATGGCGAGGCGGTTTCTCTTTCTTCTTTTATTTTACGACTTTATTTAACGGAGGATTGGTTTCCATATACATCCTGATGACAAGATATCTGGGATTGAAAAATTCCTACCTGGCTCTGTTGCTCCCATTGCTTTTTAACGTTTATAATCTGCTGATCATGAAAAGTTATATGCTGTCCGTTCCGGAGTCTTTGATCGACGCTGCGAAAATCGATGGCTGCGGGGACTTTATGATGCTTTTCCAGGTAGTTATGCCGCTGGTTCGTCCTGCTCTGGCAACAGTAGGACTTTTCATTGCACTGGCCTATTGGAATGACTGGTATAATGCAATGCTTTACATATCGGACAACGAAATGTTTCCGCTACAGTATTTCCTTTATGAACAAATCAACAATATTCAGGCATACCGAAAGATTTTGTCCAGTGCTGCCAGCGGCGCAGTAGCAGCGGCATTCAATTTGCCAACCCAGTCCCTCAAGATGGCGCTTACGGTAGTGGCGACCGGACCTATCGTTTTTGCCTATCCGTTTGTACAGAAATATTTCGTTCAGGGAATCACCATCGGTGCTGTAAAAGGATGATGAAACCGGGGAGCGCAACGTTGCGCACGGTTTCCTGCAAAAACTGGTTGATATTGCAAAAAAGTTGAAAAAAATAATTGGGTTTTATGCGAATTGATGTAAAAAATGAAATAAGATACTATTTTCTTATGAAGAAAATGCTGCTTCATAAAGGGGAAAATACATAGGGAATAGAAAAGGAGGTTCTTTATGAAAAAGAGACTGTTGTCTGCATTACTGTCGGGCGCATTATTGGGTACGCTTTTCCTTGGGGGTTGTGGATCGGGGGAGACACAAACCCAGAATAGCACAGAAACTGCAGCGAGCACTGCTGTTTCGGAGAGCGAGGGGAAAACCTATCGAGGAAATGATGTTTCAGAACCGGTAACGATTAAAATGTACCTCATTGGGGATCGCACCCCGGATTTTGATCTTGTGTACGATGAAGTAAATAAGAAACTGGAGGAAACCGTAAACGCTACGGTAGAAGTGGAATTTTTATCCTGGGCGGAGCACGATACCAAATATTCTCTTCTGTTTTCTTCCGGAGAAGATTTCGACCTGATTTTTACAGCTACAGGGTGGGCTCATTATAGTGAAACGGCTAATATGGGCGGATTTTATGAGCTTACACCGGAATTCATTTCTACTTACGCTCCGGACATCCAGGCAGTGGCACCGGAAGATGCCTGGGAACAGGCCCAAATCGACGGAAAAATTTATATGGTGCCCTGTTATAAAAATGAGTACGCGAGCGGCGGCAACCTCTTGGTAAGAGGCGACTTGATGGAAAAGTACGGCTATGAAGATATTACCAGCAGGGAAGAGTTGGAGGCATTCCTTGATGATGTATGTACAGGAGAAGCTTCCGTATCTGCATTAGGAACGGGCGGCGGAGAATTTCAGGATCTGTACGAATGGCTGACTCTTGGATATTCCGCTATCAATGGAGATGATAACAAGCTGTTCATGTATCATTATGCGGATCCTTCGGATCTGGAAGTACGCTATATTCTGGACTGGGATGAGTTTTCCGATTATTGTCATAAAATGCAGGAGATGTACGAGAAGGGCTACTGGTCAGCAGATTCGCTGAATTCACAGGATGAAAAGCAGGACAATTTTTTGAATGGAAAGTCAGCTGTAATGACGTGGAACCTGAGCAATCAGTTATCGTATGGACGAATCGCAAATTCAGAACATCCGGACTGGAACAGCAGAATCATTGATTTTGCTCCTGACCTTGCACAGAAAGTCTATCCATATACCAATAACGGTATGGCAATTAACAGGAACAGTCGTAATAAAGAAAGAGCGATGATGGTTCTGAACGAGTTTTATACCAACCCGGAAATTTATGATCTGACCAAGCTGGGTATCGAAGGCGTACATTGGGAAGCTGTTGGTGAGGATCAGTATAAGCTGCTGGATAAGAATTCGGATTATGGTGTAGACGCAAACTGTAACTGGGGATGGACAAACGAAGCGATCAACCGAACAGAATATGTGGAAAATCCTACTCTGCTGGATGAGACCTACACAGGAATCATTGAAGGTTATGCGGATAAAATCAAACATCATACCTTGGATGCGTTTGTATTTGACCCGACGCCTGTGAATACGGAAATCGCCATCATCAGTACGCTGATGGACAAGTATTATAAACCGCTGAATCTCGGCATGGCGAAGGATGTAGATGCCACTCTGGCAGAATTTTCAGAAAAAATGGAAGACGCCGGAGTTCAAAAGGTAATCGATGAAATGAACCGGCAGATAGAGGAATTTGTTGCACAAAGACAGTAAAGAGAGTTTTTTAAAGGAGAAACGCTTATGAGAGCATATGATCCGGGGAAGATCGGATGTTATGCCGGATGGAGAAGGTACGAAAAGAACCCGATAATCGGTGAACAGATCGGGGAAGTTTCCGATCCAATGGTCCTTCCAATAAAAGATAGATTTCATCTGTACTACAGTCATCGGTTTCTGAAAAAAATCCTGGTGGCGGTAGGAGAAAACGGATTGGATTTCCGACCTTTCGCAGAAGACGGGGTAACGGAGGAAAAAACAGAATCCAAAGCCTATGTGATCGGTGACACATTTTACTCTGACGGAGGAGATTTTGGCTATTCCCTGATAAGGCGTCCAGAGCTGAAATGGGAAGCAGCTGTTTGCCAGCCATTTGTTTTGTTTGCAAAAGGCAAGTACCACCTGTTTTATACAGGAAAACGATATGATCCGGTGACAGATGGATACGACCGGTCCGTGATCGGACATGCGACAGGAAATAATGCAATGAACTGGATGGCATCCAGACAGCCCGTTTTGGAGCCGGATCTTTTGTGGGAGAGAAATGCGGTCTGCTATCCCTGTGTCATCTGGGATGAAAAGGAAGATCTTTTCAAAATGTGGTATTCTGCAGGAGATATAGAGAAACCGCTGGCAATTGGCTATGCAGTCAGTCGTGACGGTGAACACTGGGAAAAACCCTATTCAGAGCCCGTTCTGAAAAAGGACAACAGTGTATTGGAAAAAGAGAGAGTGGGCGCGTGCCATGTGCTTCGGGACGGAGAACAGTATGTGATGTTCTACACTGCCTGGCAGGATGCCTTTAAGTCCAGAATCTGTCTGGCCAGGTCTGAAGATGGAATTTGTTGGGAAAGACATCCAAACAATCCAATCATTACAGGAGGTCAGTTTGGTGCATGGGATGTGGAAGCGGTGTGCCGTCCGGCAGCAGTGCATCTGGAGAACAAGTGGATCTGTTATTATACCGGCTGTGCCAGAAAAAATCACAGAATTGGTGCATTGATCCATGAAGGAGACGATCTGGGATTTTGCGGAGGACCAAAATGATAGAACAGGATCTGACAAAAATCGGTTGTCATGGAAATTGGCGTCGATATAAAAATAATCCGATACTGAAGGACGATTGGGGAGAGACTTTTGATGTCACCGTAATCCAGGTAGGGGAAAAGCTCAGGATGTATCTGTCTTGGAGAAGTACGAATAGCATTGCATTCGTAGAAGGTGTAGACGGGGTACACTGGAGTGAACCGGTTATTGTTTTGTCTCCGGATTTTACCACAGGATGGGAAGATGATATCAACCGTCAGATCGTACTGGAAAAAGACGGGAAATATCTGATGTGGTATACCGGCATGAAATTCTTAGGCGCAGGAGAGCGAATGAGCAGCGGTAGATCCTGCATCGGATATGCAGAGAGTGAAGACGGAATCCATTTTACCAGGAGAAAAGACCCGGTAATGGAACCGGAAGAAGCCTGGGAAAAAACAAACCTGATGTGTCCTCATGTATTGTGGGATGAAGAACGGAATATTTTTAGAATGTGGTATTCGGCAGGAGGTTTCTGGGAGCCGGATCAGATTGGATACGCAGAGAGTGAAGACGGGATCCACTGGAAGAAACACCCGCAAAACCCTATTTTCAGACCTGAGCCTACACATTTCTGGGAGAAAGAAATTGTTTCTGCCTGCCAAATCTTTCCGATGGATGGATATTACTACATGTTTTATATCGGATTTGAAGACATGTATAAAGCGACGATCAACGTCGCAAGATCGAAGGATGGAATCGAAGGATGGGAACGGTATCCGCATAATCCGATTCTGTCTGGCGGCCCGGAAGGAAGCTGGGATGTAGAAGCTGTTTATAAGCCATGGGTTATGCATGGATGGTCAGTGGTTGCTGTGGGCAAACGGAAGAAGAGCTGCAGTAGAACAGGTAGGACTGTATATTCACGACGGCGACAACATGTTTGAGGACTGGAATGACTGACAGGAGAAAATTGTGAAGAAAAAGTGGAAAAAGCTTGTTCTGACCGAAGTCAGTCCGTCCGGGTGGTTGAAAGAGCAGATGCAAATGCAGATGAACGGGCTTACCGGTTGTCTGCATGAAAAATGGGATAGTGTCGGTACCTATTCCGGCTGGTTGGGAGGTACTGGAGAAAGCTGGGAACGTGGTCCCTATTATCTGGATGGGCTACTGCCACTATCCTATTATCTGAAGGATGAGAAACACTTTGAAATTTGCAAAAAATTTCTGGACTGGACGTTAAAGAGTCAGGATAACGAAGGAAATTTCGGACCGGAACAGACCAAGGAAGATTATTGGTCTCGTTTCATAATGTTAAAAGTGATGATTCAATATTATGAAATAACGAAAAAGGAAGAGATTATTGAATTTATTGAAAACTATCTGAAGTATTTAAAAACAGCCATAGAAGACAGACCTTTAACAGGATGGACCCAGGCACGGACAGGAGACGTGCTATATGTGATCAAATGGTTGTATGAACGTTTCCCGGCGGAATGGATGATGGACCTACAGAGGGAAATCCGCAGACAGGCAATCGACTGGACCTCCCTGTTTGCTGATTTTCCTTATCCCAGACCCACTGCCCATTACTATGACTGGAATGCTTTGAAACGCTTTCAAAATGAGGAAGTGGTGCAGCTGATGCAATATCATCAGACGCATGTAGTAAATGTGTCTATGGGTCTGAAATATGCTGCAATGGAATACTTTTTCGACGGAGATGATGAAAAAAAGAAGCTGGGAATCGAGGCACCGGGAATCGTGGAGAAATACCATGGGATAGCCAGTGGAGCGATAAACGGGGATGAACATTTGAGCGGCGGATCACCGTCTCAAGGAGCAGAGCTGTGCGGCGTTGTGGAACAGATGTTTAGCCTGGAAACGATGATGGAAGTATTCGGGGAACCCGAACTGGCAGACCGGCTGGAAAGAGTTGCATTTAATGCCTACCCGGCATCGATCAGTGAAGATTACATGGCGCATCAGTATTTGCAGCAGGCGAATCAGATTCTCGTTTCCAATGCAAAACGTAACTGGTTTAATAATGGGGACGATTCTAACCTGTTCGGACTGGAGCCTAACTTTGGATGTTGTACGGCAAACATGCATCAGGGATGGCCGAAATTTGTACAACACCTATGGTTTTGGGAAGACAATTGCCTGGTATCTGCAATTCCGGTGCCGAACCATCTTGAGACGAAGTCAGAAGGCAAGAGAATTGTGATTGACGTGGAAACGGACTATCCATTTGGAGACATCGTTTCTTATCTGGTCAGGGAAGCTGAAACGGACGTCAAACTGAAAATCAGAATACCGGGATGGTGTGCGAATCCGGAACTCCTGACAGAAGGGGTAAAGGCACGCAGGGAAGGAAAGAATTTCTGGATTGTGGAACATCTGGTATCGGGAAGCAGAATTACAATTCGGTATCCGATGGAGGTACGCTTCAGTAAGTGGTATCACGATAGCGTTGCAGTGGAAAGAGGAAGTCTGGTTTATGCTTTGAAAATGGAAGAAAACTGGGAAAAAGAGCGGGAATGCTGTGGAATTGCTGATTATCATATCAGCAGCACAGAACCATGGAATTATGCCCTCAATCTTCAGGATATTCCAAAGACAGAGATCTACGGGAAGAGAAAGAATCCATTTTCCCATGAAATGCCATCTTCACAGATCCGGATAAAGGCAAAACGAGTGAAAGAATGGGAAATGGTCTGTAATAGCGCTGGTCCGGTTCCGGACAGCCCTGTTTCCTCCACAGAAAAAGAAGAACAGATTACGCTGATCCCCTACGGTGCTACCGCATTGAGGATTTCTCAGTTTCCATATTATTAACATGTTAGACCCATCTGTAAGCAAGCCTTATAGTGGATTCTTTTTGAGGAATGAAAGTGCTGTACTCCGTAAAATACTGGGATGCAGCACTTTTTGTCATAAAAGAAAAATATACAGAAAACTTTTTATTAAAAACCATAATATATAGAACAGACTCTGCGATCGGCAGGGGCATATGAGGTAGAGAGAACATGAGAGTACAATGGAACAGAAATTCTAAACTGTCTTATACACCGCAGTTCTTGACGCTGGACAATACTCCATGGTTTCCCCTGATGGGCGAGATTCATTACAGTAGGGTTTCCAACGGACGATGGGAGGAAGAGCTGTATAAGATGAAAGCCGGGGGAATAGAACTGGTGTCGGCATATACTATCTGGATTCATCATGAAGAAGTGGAGGGAGAATGGGATTTTTCGGGGGATCGTGACCTGCGGAAGTTTCTTCAGACAATAAAGAATTGCGGTCTTCATTGCATTCTGAGAATCGGACCGTGGGCACACGGAGAGGTTCGAAACGGCGGATTTCCGGACTGGCTGATGCAGAAGGAAAAAGAAGGGCAGCTAGTAACAAGAACCAATGATCCGAAATATCTTCGCTATGTCAGGGAATTTTACGGAAAAATTGCAGAGCAGGCCAGAGGACTTCTTTTGTCTGATGACGGTCCGGTTGCGATGATACAGATTGAGAATGAGTATGGTCATGTGGGTGGAAGAACCGGAGAAGAAGGGGAAGCACACATGCGCATGCTGAGGCAGGTTGCCAAAGAGGTCGGACTGAAGGTCCCGATTTACACGGCAACCGGCTGGGGAGGAGCTGTGACAGGCGGAATGCTTCCTGTTATGGGTGGCTACTGTGAGGCCTCCCTGGGATCAGCGGCTGACAGAAATCGAGCCCTCGGGGAACTATCTGTTCACGGAAGAAAGAAATGATCACAACATCGGCTCCGACCATGGAATAGGGGTTGGAATTACCTTTGATATGGAACAGGTTCCGTACCTCACTGCGGAGCTGGGAGGTGGGCTGCAGGTGACAAAACACCGGAGACCTGTAGTAAGTGGCAGAGATACCGAGGCAATGACATTTGTCAAGCTGGGAAGCGGCTGCAATCTTCTCGGATATTACATGTATCACGGAGGAACCAATCCAGAGGGAAAGCGGACAACGCTGCAGGAATCCCGGGAGACAGGATATCCGAATGATCTTCCTGTGAAAAACTACGACTTCAATGCACCAATCCGCGAGTATGGACAGCTGTCGGACAGCTATCGGAGAATACGGAGATTATCATTGTTTCTTCATGATTTTGGAAGTGATCTGGCTCAGATGCCCTATATTCCGCAGCCGAGGAACCCCGGAAAGCCGGAAAATTTTTCTGCGCTTCGCACAGCCGTCCGATATAATACGAAAACGGGGACAGGCTTTCTGTTTGTGAATAATTATGTTCGGCACTACCCTATGTCAGAACATCTAGAAACCGCGCTGCAGGCTTTTGGAAAAGACGGAAGAGAGGTGTATGCTGATTTCGGTAAACAGGATATCCGGGATGGAGATTACTTCTTTTATCCCTTCCGGATGCCGCTGGGTGAGCGTGCTGTTCTGGAAAAGGTCAGGGCAATTCCATTGTGCATGCTCCGGAATGAAAAGGGAGAGCCGGATACCTATGTTTTCTATACTAGAAATGGTGTAGATCCGGACTTTTGTGTGAGCGGAGATGCTTCTCCTATTACGATACTCACACTTTCTGAAGAGGAAGCGCTTCATGCACAGAAAATCATCCGGGATGGAAGAGAGCTTCTTGTGATTTCGGAGATGGATCTGTATCAGAGGGAGAATGGGACAATTGCAGGTCTTCTTCGGACGAAAAAAACGGCAATGCCGGAAGTCAGAGTCTATCCTTTACCAGAGCATGCGATTTTTAAAATGGAGCAGGTGGATGCGAATACCTTTCGGAGCTGTGAGAGTGTTTCGAATCCGGTTCGCTGCAGATTGACGGGAAGGATGGAAACAGATGACGGAACAGATCTGGTCCTTTCGATTCACGTTGAGGGAATTAGAAAAGAGCTGGAGGAGGCATTGTTGATTCTGAACTATGAGGGAGAGTCTGCCGAGCTCTATCAGGATGGAAGGCTGGTGGCTGACAGCTTTTATACCGGTCAGTCCTGGGAAATCGGGCTAAAGGAGCTTGCTCATCAGCAGGAGGCAGATCTGATCGTTGTAATTCATCCGCTGAAGGAGAGCGCAGGAATTTATCTGGAAAAATGGCCTGTAATGAAGCACCATAGGGCTTGCAGGTTGGTAAATGCGGAGACAGCGGCGATCGTTCAGGTTGAGTGAAAATAGTGAAGCAATAGCAATAAAAAGATTGATACCAATGGGGAGCCTGTCACATGATTGTGATAAGCTTCCCATTATTATGTTGTAGTTTGTCATTAACTGGTTTTCTTTCTTCTTCTATAAAGGTGCACATAAGGAACGAGAAGGACATTTGCATGTAAAATAGATCAAACGAGGAGAAAAGGAAATGGAATTTGTAACTTCACAACAGGGAATTGATAGGATTAAAAAATTTGAATCCTGCCGTCTTACTGCTTATCAGGACGCAGCAGGAGTATGGACGATTGGCTATGGACATACGGGCAGTGTATATGCGGGGATGCAGATATCGCAGGAACAGGCAGAGGATTTATTGAAAGAAGATTTGAAAAGATTCGAAGCAGCAGTGAATCGATATGTGACAGGTGCGCTGACGCAGGGCAGGTTTGATGCACTTGTATCGTTTTCATTTAATGTAGGCGAAGGGGCTTTGAAGAAAAGTACATTGCTCAAAAAAATGAATGCAGGAGATATGGATGGAGCTGCCAGAGAATTTGATCGGAACAGTGTGCAGAACAGGTAATCCCTTACTTTATCGGTATCGGAACAGTTATGGCAGAAAGCTACGACAATAAATACCGGATTGGTGTTTACGGTTCCAGAAATATTTGTCAGAAGGTTTGCAGTTTAACAAAGGCAGAGAGCAGCTTTGTGGCGGATATGTCAACCGGATACAGCGGAAATCTTGGCTACAGTATGCCGAACAATTGGGCATTTGAACAGTTTCATGAATACTCTATTCTGGGCTCCGGTTTTTCCTTTGCAGTGGACAAGGATATGGCGTCCGGACGATATAAGGGGATTTCTGCAGATTCCAAGTGTGGTCAGGATAAGTTTGAAGACTGTACACTGCATAAAATGGAGTTAAAAGCGGACGGGTACTATCATTGTGATTTCTGTAACTATAAGGTTCCGTCACCGTTCCTGCAGGATAAGGAAATTTTAAGCCCGGAGGATTATCTGACCATAACTGGTTTGATGTATGCTTATTCTGTGTTCCTTGCAGATGTAGATACTTACGGAATTTATTTCCATGATTTTTGGGAAAAAATGCATGAGATCAGAAGTAAGGCAGAATATAAGGGAAAATATGCTTATCGCGGTGCAGATCAGAACTGTTTATTTGTTCCGCCTGAGGTCGATCCGACCGGGGTAAAAATGACAATGTCGGCATTGCGGGAGCCTGAGCTGGTTACAAGTGAAAATATTGACAGTCTGAGTGGTGTATTTGACGAAGTGATCGGAGCAGTAGCGGATACGATTATGGGGGTTATTTTCCCGCAGAACCTTGCTACGCAGATTGCACTTGCGATTGAAGACTATATTTATGAGGGAAATGCGTTAACATCCTTTAATTCTGTACTGCAGGCGATTGTAGGAGAAACCGAAGCATCTGCATTTGGTTATATCCTTCAGTTAATCGAGCTGGGTGCCAATATCCAGGATACGGAAAGAGAATCCAAAATCACTATTGGTGATACAGTTATCAAGATTGACTATTTAGGAAATGGTATCGACAAAACGCTGTATATTCTTTTTGATAAAGAACTAAAGTTTAAAACGTGTTATTTTAAGTAAAGAAGCAAGAGGGCGGTCGTATTTAATGCGACAGCCCTCTCCTTTTTAGAATTGTCTGTATTGCGAATAGAATAGCTGCCACACAGATACATATTTTGATGATCACCTCAAGGGTTAGATGTAAAGGAACAGGGGAATGAGGGATCGATATATAAGGAGTGTAGGTACAGGGAAAAAAGTCTCCCATCCAAACTAGTGAAGAAATTCCATAAAGTTTAGGAGGTTGAGTTACCGAGCAAAAACCAACATAGGCTAAATTGCGCCATAATTCAATCATCCAATGGAATGGAAAAATGTATATGGCTTTACTGGATGATTTTGCAACATGGTATAAAAGGTAAAGTTGAAAGAAGTAAAAAAGAGCAGCGGATAATAATCTCAGTTGCAAATTGAAAGGTATGCGTTGTTTGACTGATAAGGGAAGATAGGTATAAAGAAGAGTTGTTATATTTATTAAAGTGATTAGTATGCAGCTCAAAATAATTTTTCTTTTAGGATTCATATTTGTTCACCAGTTGTTTCCGGTTTTGAATCCGGATTTTGTAATCAATAATAAATAACAGAAAAAAGTTATTTTCATAACGACTAACGGATAAAAGGTTTTCAAGCCATTATTGCACATTATTAAATGCAAAACAAGAATTTTCATAATATATTAAAAACCGAAAGTTAGTTTACAAAAATTGGTTTTTCTTCTTTTATTCTATAAAGGAAAGCCAATGAGTCAATTAGGGGAGCTGACTTATCGGGTGAAGAACGGAGACGGAGTAGGTTTTGAAATATTCAACGGCTGGGAGTGAATATGCCGGGATTTTTGGAAAAATATCTGGATGAAATCCGGAATAAAATAGAAAGAAAAAGTAATGATTTGGGTGAGTGTGGGGATCATGTTTTGGATGGCTGTTAAAAAAAATAGTGGATGAAAAGTCGTCATTCGGAAACGGGTGGCGATTTTTTTATGCTCTAAAAGAGAGAGGCGATAGGTTGTGGCGGGAATACGTCAGACAGGGTCTGACGGGGCAGTGGAGGGCGGAGGGGTGAAAGGGGAGTGAGAGGCGATGGAATGTTGGCGGGAAGTACGTCAGGCGTTGCCTGACGGGGCAGTGTAGGCAGGAAGGGTGTTGGGAGGGCTTGGGGAGCGGGGAAGTCCGCAGCGCTGCAATCCGGTAAATGCTGCGCATTCACCGGATTGGCGGCATTCGCCGCATCACCGGGAGGAATCCGGCGTCTGCCGGTGAGCAAGCTCCCCGCATCCGTCGGTTTCCTCCCGGTGGCACTGCTTATTGTTATGCAACAATTTGACTGTTCTTGTTAACAATTGGGGGTGGCAGGACGGAGGGGGTATGGTATGATAATTACAGGAGGGGCGAGAGCCCTGTGTTTGAGATTAATTTATGGGAGGTCAGTTTGAAGAATAAGCGTGGTCGCTTATTCTTCAAACGGCTGTTTGTGCCGCAGGCGTCACAAAGCAGCCATAATCGCAGAGCAGAACCTGACGTTCTGATCGCGGTTTCTCCGGCGGGAAGCGCCTGTGGAATGGAGGTTATGATGAAAGATCAGCTTTTAGCAAAATTTGGAGAACTCTTTGGGGGAACAGACGGTGCGAAGGTTTATTTTGCGCCGGGCAGAGTGAATCTGATCGGAGAACATACCGACTATAACGGCGGTCATGTTTTTCCGTGTGCACTGACGATCGGTACTTATGGTGTGGCACGCAGGCGTGAGGATAAGAAGCTGCGGTTTTATTCGATGAATTTCGAGCAGCTGGGTGTGATCGAGTCGAGCGTTGTGGGCTTGAAGCCGGAGAAGGAAGCGGACTGGACGAATTACCCAAGGGTGTGATGTGGGCGTTTGGCGAGAAGGGGATGGAAGTGACAAACGGTATGGATTTGCTGCTGTTTGGCAATATTCCGAACGGTTCCGGGCTGTCTTCTTCCGCATCGGTCGAGGTTTTGACAGGTTATATCCTGCGCGATCAGTATGGTTTTGAGGTTTCCAATCAGGAGCTGGCATTGATCGGCCAGTATTCCGAGAACAAGTTCAACGGCGTCAACTGCGGTATTATGGATCAGTTCGCAATTGCGATGGGCAAAAAGGATCATGCGATTTTCCTGGATACTGCGACGATGGAATTTGAGTATGCGCCGATTCAGCTGGAGGGTGCGAAGCTTGTGATTTCCTGCAGCAACAAAAAGCGCGGTCTGGGCGATTCTAAATATAATGAAAGAAGAAGTGAGTGCGAAGCGGCTCTGGCAGAGCTGCAGCAGGTGATCGGCATCGAGTCGCTGGGAGATCTGTCGGAGGAGCAGTTTGAAACCTACAAGTCCGCCATCAAGGATCCCGTCAGAGTAAAGCGTGCGCGGCATGCAGTTTATGAGAATCAGCGCACGATCAAGGCAGTTGCAGCGCTGAAAGCAAACGATATCACAGAGTTTGGCAAGCTGATGAATGAGTCCCACGTTTCCCTGCGGGATGATTATGAAGTAACCGGCATTGAGCTGGATACGCTGGTAGAGGAAGCCTGGAAGGTAGACGGTGTCATCGGTTCCAGAATGACCGGTGCTGGCTTTGGCGGCTGTACGGTCAGCATCGTAAAGGATGAAGCAATCGAGGCTTTTCAGGAGCAGGTTGGAAAGGTTTATCTGGAAAAAATCGGTTACGCGGCAGATTTTTATGTGGTAGAGATCGGTGACGGTCCGGTAGTATTATAAGAAAGGCAGGCAATCAGGGCAATGATTCAGGATAAAATCCGTGAACTGGTGCAGTATGGACTTTTGACAGGTCTGGTATCTGCAGAGGATGAAATTTATACGACAAACCGGCTGCTGGAGCTGTTCCAGATAGAAGATTATCCCTATGGATTCGGGGAAAAGATAGAACAGACAGAAGAAGAGTCGGTCAAAAGACTGCCGGATCTTCTGACGGAAATGATGGATTATGCGGTGGAAAACGGGATCATGCAGGAGGATGGTATCGTTTATCGGGATCTGTTTGATACAAAGATCATGAGCTGTCTGGTAGGGCGTCCCAGCGAGATCATCCGCCGGTTTCATGAGGAATATGAAAAGTCTCCGGAAGCAGCGACGGATTTCTTTTATAAATTCAGTCAGGACACGGACTATATTCGAAGATACCGTGTTTGCCGGGATGAAAAGTGGGTAACGCCAACGAAATACGGCGATCTGGATATTACGATCAATCTGTCCAAGCCGGAAAAAGACCCCAAAGCGATTGCGGCGGCAAGGCTGGCAAAGCAGGGCGGTTATCCGAAATGTCTGCTTTGTGTGGAAAACGAGGGTTATGCAGGTCGTATCAATCATCCGGCACGTCAGAATCACCGGATCATTCCGTTGACGATCAACGGCAGCAGATGGGGATTTCAGTATTCTCCCTATGTGTATTATAATGAGCACTGCATCGTGTTTAACGGCCAGCACACGCCGATGAAAATCGAACACAATACCTTTGTGAAGCTGTTTGACTTTGTAAAACAGTTTCCTCATTATATGCTCGGATCCAATGCGGATCTGCCGATCGTCGGCGGTTCGATTTTGAGCCATGATCATTTTCAGGGCGGCAGATATGAGTTCCCGATGGCAAAAGCACCGGTCGAAAAAAGCTTTACGGTCAAAGGCTTTGAAGATGTACAGGCAGGAATTGTAAACTGGCCGATGTCCGTAATCCGAATTTCCGGTCTGGATACAGAGCGGCTGATCGCTCTGGCGGATGTGATCCTGGATGCATGGCGCAGCTACAGTGATGAGGCCTCCTTTATCTTTGCAGAGACAGAGGGGGAGAAGCACAACACGATCACGCCTATCGCTAGAAAACGTGGCAATCATTATGAGCTGGATCTGGTTTCTGCGCAATAATATCACCACGAAAGAGCATCCCCTTGGTGTGTTCCATCCCCATGCAAACCTGCACCACATCAAAAAGGAAAACATCGGCTTGATCGAAGTAATGGGACTTGCCGTGCTTCCTGCCCGTCTGAAAAAAGAAATGGCAGAGATGGAAGAAGCGATCCTTTGCGGGGCTGATCTTCGGCAAAACGAGGTGCTTGCAGCTCACGCGGACTGGGCGGAGGAATTTTTGACCAGACACAGCGAGGTAAATGCCGAAAATATCCATGAAATTGTGCAGCAGGAGATTGGACTGGTGTTCATGCAGGTTCTGGAGGACGCAGGCGTTTATAAATGCACGGAGGACGGAAGAAAAGGATTCGAACGGTTTATTGACCGCTTAAATGCATGACTTTGTGCACAAGTCTGCAAATGTGATTTATTGCTGTGCACTATATAGAAAGACCTGCAGCAGGTATAATAAACACAAGCGAAAGGTCGTACTAACGTGCGGCAAGCCCTTTTTTTCATGGGAACAGAATGCTTGCAGCGCGTGCATTTTGTTTTGGATGTTGATGCACAGCAAACGGATTTGTGGTATTATGTTTACCGAAATCAAACAGGCATTTGACGAAAGAAGGTTTTATAGATGAAGTTTTTACTGGCGGCACTGAACGCAAAATATATTCATTCCAATCCGGCGCTTTACAGTCTGCGGGCTTATGCGGAAAAATACCATCCGGAGGCAGCGGCACAGGTGGAGCTTGCCGAGTATACGATCAATCAGACGGTGGAGGAAATCCTCGCCGATCTTTATGAGAGAAAGCCGGAGGCAGTGGCTTTTTCCTGTTATATCTGGAATTGGAAAATGATGCAGGAGGTCATTTCCGAGCTGCATCAGGTGCGTCCCGAGCTGCCCATCTGGCTGGGCGGTCCGGAGGTATCCTATCATGCGGAGGAGGTTCTGGAGCAATTCCCGTTTTTGACCGGCATCATGGTCGGCGAGGGCGAGGTGACGTTTTCAGAGCTTTTGACCTTTTACGAAAAAAAGAGCAGCGGACGGTATTCGGAACAGCAGCAGCTGCAGATTGTGGCATTCTGGCCGGGCGCAATCAAACAGGCCGGGCTGGACAGTATTGCAGGTATTGTTTATCGAGATCCCATCACCGGGGAGCTTGTGCGGACAAAGGAGCGCTCCCTGACCAATATCAGTGAGATCCCGTTTTTTTATAAGGATATGAAGGATTTTGCTAATCGGATCGTTTATTATGAATCCAGCCGCGGATGTCCGTTTCGGTGCGGTTATTGTCTGTCCTCCATCGATAAACGGGTACGTCTGAGAGATCTGACACTGGTGAAAGAGGAGCTGCAGTTTTTCCTTGATCAAAAGGTTCCGCAGGTTAAATTTATTGACAGAACCTTCAACTGTAATCATCAGCACGCGATGGAAATCTGGAAATATATTCAAGAGCACGATAATGGAATTACGAATTTCCATTTTGAGATCTCGGCAGATCTGCTGAACGGAGAAGAGCTGGCGCTTCTGGCAAAAATGCGCCCCGGTCTGGTTCAGCTGGAAATCGGTGTGCAGTCCACGAATCTGCAAACCCTTGAAGCGGTCAGACGGCATACAAATCTGGATAAGCTGCGGCATGCAGTGGTACGGATCCATTCCGAATATAATATTCATGTGCACCTGGATCTGATCGCAGGACTTCCTTATGAAGATATGGGAAGCTTTATCCGGTCCTTTAATGATGTATACAGCATGAGGCCGCAGCAGCTGCAGCTCGGATTTCTGAAGGTATTAAAAGGCTCCTATCTGGAAGAAATGGCACAGACCTATGGGATCGTGTACCAGAGCTGTCCGCCCTATGAGGTCTTGTATACAAAATGGCTGAGCTATGGGGATATCATCCGGTTAAAGCGGGTGGAGGAAATGGTGGAGCTGTATTATAACAGCAATCAGTTTACACATTTGATTCCGGTTCTGCAGAGCCGCTTTGAAAATCCCTTTGCAATGTATGACAAATTGGCTGATTTTTATCATGAAAAAGGATATTTTGCCCACACGCCTGCCAGAGCTTACCGCTACCAGGTGCTTTTGGAGTTTGCACAGCAGGAAGACCCGGATGGGATGGAGTTATACCGGGAGCTGGCGGTGTATGATCTGTATCTGCGGGAAAATGCGAAGAGCCGCCCGGCATTTGCATTGGACGAAAAACCGTATCATGATCAGATCGTCGAGTTTTATCAGGAAGAAGAGAAAAACCGCACATACCTGCCGGGGTATGAGGAATATCATGCCAGGCAGCTGCAGCGCATGACCCATCTGGAGGTATTTTCCTGGCCGGTACAGAAAAAGGCGTGGGAGCTGATCAGTATGTTGAAAAGAGGCGAGGTTCCGGAGACGGAAACGGCAATTTTATTCGATTATCAGAACCGGGATCGCCTGACGGACAATGCGAGAACAGCGGTGGTAGAGCTGCCGACCGCTGCGGACGCAAAACCGACAGCCGGACAGGGGACCGCCGTAGACGCAGAAGCAGTCGCCGCGACAGGAAAGGGGGCAGTCGATTGAACGCGCACACACGAAAGCCATTTTGGATCAGCTCGATGCCCACTACGGGAGAGAGTATATCTGTTACCTCAACCATGAAAACGCCTGGCAGCTTTTGATCGCGACGATGCTGAGCGCGCAGTGCACCGACGCACGAGTCAATATTGTCACGAAAGATCTGTTTGTGAAATATCCGTCGGTCGAAGCCTTTGCGGAGGCGGATTTAAAAGAACTGGAGCAGGATATCCGTCCGACCGGTTTTTATCATAATAAAGCGAAAAATATCATTGCCTGCTGTCAGAGGCTGATGGCACTGCATGGCGGCAAGGTCCCCTCCGGGCTGGAGGAGCTGACGGCGCTGCCGGGAGTCGGACGCAAGACGGCAAATGTTATCCGCGGCAATATTTTCCACGAGCCAAGCGTTGTGGTGGATACCCATGTGAAGCGGATTTCCAAAAAGCTGGGGCTGACAAAAGAGGACGACCCGGAAAAAGTGGAATATGAGCTGATGAAGGTATTACCGAAGGACCATTGGATTTTGTACAATATTCAGATCATCACGCTGGGGCGGACCATCTGCAAGGCGCCGACGCCGAAATGCGGGGAATGTTTTCTGACGGAATGGTGTAAGGATTATCAGAACCGTCAAAAAAAGGAGAGCAGGAAAAAGAAGTGAAAGAATATGTGAGCGTAGATGTGGAAACGACCGGGCTTGCGCCGAAGCAGGATAAAATTATAGAAATCGGGGCAGTGCGCGTCCGGGACGGACAGATTGTCGAAAGCTTTACATCCTTTGTCAATCCGGGGCGCATATTGCCTGCGCATATCACAGAGCTGACCGGGATTTTACAGGAGCAGGTAGATGAGGCAGAGACGATGGAAAGCGTTTTGCCTGCCTTTCTGGGAGTTTGCCGGAGATCTGCCCCTTGTGGGACATCGGATTTTGTTCGATTATGGATTTTTGAAGCGCGCGGCGGTGAATATGCGGCTGGATTTTGAACGGAGCGGCGTGGATACCCTGAAGCTTTCCAGACAGTTTTTGTCAGAGCTTCCGAGCAGAAGACTATCCGCCCTGTGCGAACATTTCGAAATTCCGATTCAGGCGCATCGGGCGCTGGAGGACGCGAGGGCAACGCATATTTTATATGAAAAATTGCTGGAGCTTTATGGAACAGGCCCGGACCGGGGAAAGGCTTTTGAGCCGGTTCCGCTGATCTGCAAGGTAAAACGCGAATCGCCTGCGACAAAAGCTCAGAAGGAACGTTTGAAAAAGCTTTTTTCCATGCATCAGCTAGTACCGGAGTATGATGTGGAAATGCTGACGAAAAACGAGGCAAGCCGTCAGATCGACCGGATTCTTGCGGCATATGGAAGCTTGCAAAAGTGAGGGAAGTGCTTTATAATGTGTGGAAGCGCAGCCATGGAAGATGGTGCTTCAATGCTATTTGTCAGATGTTATAAGGCAGTTTGTGGATAAAGGAGCAGAGCATGAATTTCAGAAAGAAAAAGACACAGAAAATTATATCATCGATCATCATTCTTATTCTGGTGCTGGCGATGATTGTTCCTACATTGCTGTCGTTTTTATAAGCGGCATAGAAAGGAATTTTAAAATGAATCGAATGAAAACCGTACTGATGACGGCAGCCATGCTGGTGTGCGTGTTTGCGTGCACGGCGGTGGCAGGAAAGACTGTATACGCAGCACCGAACGATACCATCCAGACCGGGATTTCGGCAGATGGCATGGATCTTTCCGGAATGACACAGGAACAGGCACAGGGGGCAGTTCAGAGCTATGTGAACGAACTCGGGCAGGCGCAGGTGCAGCTGCAGGCGCAGGATGGACAGAGTGTATCTATCAGCCTTTCTGAGCTGGGAATTTCCTGGAAAAACCCGGAGCTTGTTTCGGAAGCAGTGTCCCTTGGAAAAAAGGGAAATATTGTAGCGCGCTATAAGGCGGAAAAGGATCTGCAGAATAAAGGAAAGAATTACCCCGTTGTTCTGGATTTTGATAAAGAAGCGATTCGTCAGGCTGTGACGGAGCGCTGCAGTAAATTTAATGTGGAAGCGATCGATGCGCACCTGACACGGGTTGACGGATCCTTTCAGATCGAAGATGGACAGACCGGATATGTGGTAGATGAAAATGCGTCCGTAGCTGCGATCTACGATTATCTTACGGGCTCCTGGGTCAAAGGGGAAAACGGAAACGTTGCCCTCGTAATGGCAGTGGATGAGCCCAAGGGAAAAACAGAAGAGCTTGCGAAGGTAAAAGATGTGCTCGGAACATTTACGACAAGCTATTCGACCTCCGGGGCGTCCCGCAGCAAAAACGTTGCAAATGGCTGCAGACTGATCAACGGAACAACTTTGTATCCCGGCGATACGTTTTCTACCTATAATACAGTGAAGCCCTTCTCTACCGAAAACGGTTACGAGATGGCGGGTTCTTATTTGAACGGCAAGGTGGTAGACAGCATCGGCGGCGGTATCTGTCAGGTATCCACAACGCTGTACAATGCGGTTCTGCGGGCAGAGCTGGAAGTGACAGAACGTCACAATCATTCCATGATCGTAACCTATGTAGATCCGTCTGCGGATGCGGCGATTGCAGAATCCTCCGGCAAGGATTTTGTATTTGTGAATAATACGGATTATCCGATTTATATCGATGGACATACGGCAGATAAAAAGATTACATTTACGATCTATGGTGTAGAGACGAGAGCAAAAAATCGCACTGTAGCTTATGAGAGTGAAGTAATTGAGAAAAAGGTTCCGGAAGCGGATCAGATCATAGCGGACGCTTCCCAGCCTATCGGCGTCATCAGCGTCAGCAGCGCACATATCGGCTACAAGGCAAGACTCTGGAAGATTGTAAAGGAAAACGGTGTGGAAGTCAGCCGGGAGCAGGTCAACAGCAGCAACTACAAGATGAGCCCCAGAACGGCAACCGTCGGAATTGCTTCTCCGGATCCGAATGCGACCAGCCAGATGCAGGCGGCCATTGCGACCAGCAGCATTGATACGGTCAAAGCGACCATTTCCAATATCAAAGCGCAGCAGGCAGCAGCGGCGGCATTGACACCGGAGCAGCTGCAGGCGATCGCAGAGGCTCAGGCGCAGGCTGCACAGGCGCAGCAGGACGCAGCGGCGGGAAACTAAGCACCGGATCCTAAAGCAGAGCGGATTGCAGAGCCGGGCTGGAGGTCCGGCTCTGCAATGCTTTGATACGATGGTATTCGGAATGGAGAAAAGCTTATGAAAACAGGGAACGTAACGGGAAACGTTTATAAACGCAGCGTTCATCGAAAAATAGAAACAAACGGCATAGGGGTGAAAGGCGCAGAGTATGGGGAAGGCTGCGCCTTTCTCACGTCTGAAAATGTGGATAAAGCGCCGGAAAAAGCGAAGCAGCTGTGGATTACGGCGCAGAGTCTGTCTGTTTGGTCCGGAGCAGACGGAGCCAAACTTTGCGTTTATGAGGCAGTAAACCGCGCAGCAGCGGCAGCAGTGGGAAAAGGAGAAGCAAAGGTGCGCATGGTGTCCATGCAGCTGATGCTTCCGGCAGACTGTCAAGAGCAGGAGCTGCAGAAGATGACTGTCGCAGCGCAGGAAGCAGCGCAGAAGCTGCAGGTTACGCTCGCGGATGTGAAAGCGCATGTGTCCGGTGCAGTCATTGCGCCTGTTGCGACAGCAGAGGCGCTTGCAGAAGTGTGGACTGCGCCTGCAGGCGCTGCGCTGTCGGCGCGCGCCGGTCAGCAGATTGTAATGACGAAATGGGCGGGACTGGCAGGAACTGTCTGCCTGGAAAGAACATACCGGGAAGCCCTTTTGAAGCGCTATCCTGCGCAGCTTCTGGACGACGTAGCACAGCTGGAGCAGCACTTTTCGATTTTACCGGAGGCTGCAGTCGCCGGTAAGTCCGGCGTCGGACTTGCCTGTGCAGTATCGGAAGGCGGTGTATTCCATGCACTCTGGACACTGGCAGAGCAGGCCGGGACCGGACTGGAGGTATCTTTAAAGAAGATTCCCATCCGACAGGAAACGGTAGAAATCTGTAATGAACTGGACGTCAATCCCTATGAGCTGTCCGGAAACGGCAGTCTGCTGTTTGTGACCGATCAGGGCGAGATGCTGGCAGAGCAGCTGCAGCAGCAGAAAATCCCGGCGGCGGTGATCGGATTTTTGTCGGCGGACAACGATCGCGTGATTGTCAACGGAGAGGAACGAAGATTTTTAGAACCGGCGAATACGGATGCGATTTATCGGATGGAGTAGTAGAACAGTTGCCGGATATCCGGCAGGAACGGAAGAAAAAAATGAGAGAAGAATTATTAAAAATTATTGAGAAAAACAGCCGGATCGATTTAAAAGAGCTGGCAGTCATCCTCGGCGTAGAGGAAATTGACGTGGTAAACGAAATGGCAGCGATGGAAGCAGAGGGCATTATCTGCGGCTATCATACACTGATTGATTGGGAAAAAACAAGCATCGAAAAGGTTTCCGCGCTGATTGAGGTTCGCGTAACACCCCAGCGCGGTCAGGGCTTTGACAGCATCGCGGAGCGGATTTACAAGTATCCGGAGGTACATGCAGTGTACCTGATCTCCGGCGGTTTCGATCTGCTCGTAACACTGGAGGGCAAATCCCTGAAAGAAGTTTCCGCGTTCGTTTCGGATAAGCTTTCCACGCTGGACAGCATTTTGAGCACAGCGACCCATTTTATCCTGAAAAAATATAAGGATCACGGAACGATCCTGACCCGCAAATGCGAGGATCAGAGGGAGATGATTACGCCATGAGAAATCCCCTTTCTGATACAATCGTTACGATTAAACCGTCCGGAATCCGGAAATTTTTCGATATCGTCAGCGAAATGGAGGATGCGATTTCTCTGGGTGTCGGCGAGCCGGACTTCGATACTCCCTGGCACATCCGCGACGAGGGCATTTATTCTCTGGAAAAGGGACGTACCTTTTACACCTCCAATGCCGGCTTGAAGCAGCTGCGGGAGGAAATTGCGCATTATTTGAGACGCCGCTATCAGGTGTCCTATGATCCGCTGCATGAAATCATGATTACAGTCGGCGGCTCTGAGGCCATCGATATTGCGCTGCGTGCGATGGTAAATCCGGGAGACGAGGTGCTGATTCCACAGCCGTCCTATGTTTCCTATGAGCCGTGCGCCGTGCTTGCAGGTGCGAAGCCGGTTATCATCCCATTGAAAGCGGAAAACGAGTTCCGCCTGACGGCACAGGAGCTTCTGGATGCAATCACGGAAAAGACGAAAATTTTGATTTTACCCTATCCGAACAATCCGACCGGTGCGATCATGGAACGGGAAGATCTGGAAGCGATCGCAAAGATCGTGGAAGAAAAAGATCTGTTTGTGATATCGGATGAAATTTACAGTGAGCTGACCTATAAAGGTAATCCGGTTTCCATCACACAGATTCCGGGGATGCGGGAGCGGACGGTTCTGATCAACGGATTTTCCAAGGCATATGCAATGACCGGCTGGCGTCTGGGCTATGCCTGCGGACCGGAAGTGATTTTAAAACAGATGCTCAAAATCCATCAGTTTGCGATCATGTGTGCTCCTACGACGAGCCAGTATGCGGCGGTAGAGGCGCTGAAAAACGGCGATGACGATGTAGCGGAAATGCGCGAACAGTACAATCAGCGCAGACGTTATCTGCTGCATGCCTTTGCAGAAATGGGGCTGCCCTGCTTCGAGCCTTACGGCGCGTTTTATGTGTTCCCCTGTATCAAGGAATTCGGCATGACCAGCGATGAGTTTGCGACGCGTTTTCTGCAGGAAGAAAAGGTTGCAGTCGTGCCGGGCACGGCGTTTGGGGACAGCGGCGAGGGCTACATCCGTATTTCCTATGCTTATTCCCTGGAAAATCTGAAAGTTGCGATCGGACGGCTGTCGCATTTTGTAAAAAAACTGAAAGCGGAAAAGGAATGATAAAGATATGTTAAACATCGTATTGCATCAGCCGGAAATCCCGGCGAATACGGGAAATATCGGAAGAACCTGCGTCGCGACCGGGACGGTTCTGCATCTGATTGAGCCGCTGGGCTTTTCTTTGAGTGAAAAGCAGTTAAAGCGCGCAGGCATGGATTATTGGAATCTGCTGGATGTGCGCCGCTACATCAATTTTGCGGACTTTCTGGAAAAATCCGACGCTTGTAAGCGGCGAGCCGGATGCACCGAAGCTCTGGATGGCGACGACGAAAGCGCATCAGGTTTACAGCGATGTAAAGATCGGACCGGACGATTATATTATGTTCGGCAAGGAGAGTGCCGGAATCCCGGAGGAAATCCTTGTGGAGTATGAAAAGAGCTGTATCCGCATTCCGATGGGAAAGGATATCCGTTCCCTGAACCTGTCCAACTCCGTAGCGATCGTTTTGTATGAAGCGCTGCGCCAGAATCATTTCGCAGGGTTACAGGAAGGTGGAGAACTGCACCGGCTGCACTGGAAAGCGTAAGGCATCCAGCCCTACGCTTCGTTGTCCTGCACGGGCAGGGAGAAGATAAACTCGCTCCCGACGCCCTCGGTGCTGATGACGTTGATATTTTCGTTGTGCGCCTGGATAATTTCTTTTGTAATGGAAAGTCCCAGCCCGGTTCCCTTTTTGTCTTTGCCGCGGGAAAGGTCGGTCTTGTAGAAACGATCGAAGATCAGCCGCAGGCTGTCCTTCGGGATTCCGATACCACTGTCCTTGACGGAGACAAAAACCTTTCCATGCTTTTCGTTTGTCTCGATGCGAATAGCAGAGTCAGGGTGGGAAAATTTAATTGCGTTGTCGAGCAGGTTGTATAAGACCTGCTCGATTTTGCTTTTGTCGGCGAGAACGGGCATACGGTCGCCGGTTAAAAGCAGCTCGATGCCGATATGCTTCTGTTGGCAGGTTCCTTCGAAGGAAGCGGCAGTAGAGCGAATGACCGAATTTAAATCGAAAACAGATTTTTCCAGGATCATTCCCTTCATATTCAGGTTGTTTAAGGTCAGCAGGCTGTTGGTCAGCTTTGTCAGGCGTTCCGTTTCGTTTAAGACGATGCCGAGATATTTTTCGTGGAGCTCTGGCGGGATCGTTCCGTCCAGCATCGCCTCCAGATACCCTTTGATTGAAGTCAGCGGAGAGCGGAAGTCGTGAGAAACGTTGGCGATGAATTTTTTCTGGTTATCCTCGGCGCGTGCGATCTCACTTGCCATGAGAGACAGGGAGGCAGCCAGATAACCGATTTCATCCTCACTATCCACCTGAAATTCATAATGCAGATTGCCTGCCGCGTACTGCTCGGTGGCTGCCGTGATCTTGCGCAGCGGCAGATAGACCATTTCTGTAAAGAAAATCAGAATGATCAGCGACAGCAGGAAAAAAATCACGAGCATAATATAGGAAATATTCAGCAGGCTTTCGCTGGAAGCCCGAATATTTGCCATGGGGATATGGATGACAACATAGCCCTGCACTTTAAAATTGGAAGTGATGGGCGCAAATACACTGAGCATTTCCTCCTGGAAGCAGCCGAAAAAGTCACCAACCGTATAAAAGGAACCGGCGGTGATGGTCGAGTCAAAATTTTCCACGCGAGACTCATGATTCACATCCAGCGGTGTTTCCGTTGTCATGATAATACGTCCGGATGGATTAATGATCCAGATTTGGGAGGACAGGTAGGTGCTGAGCGCATCCAGCTGTTTTTTGACCTCCTCGAGGGAAACATTGCTGCTGTATAAGTCGGAAGCGTAGGTATTTGCGATCAGAGTAGCTTCTTTATAAAGGGAGTCCGCCTTTTCCCGTTTCAGATGCTCCAGCGTCATACTGGAAACGAACGTTGCTACGACTAAAAATCCGAAAAATCCGAAGATCAGGTAGCCGAGTACAAATTTCAGATACAGGGTTTTGCGCATGTCATCTTACCTCGAATTTGTAGCCGATTCCCCAGATCGTGGCGATTTTCCAGTTTGCATGATCCTTGATCTTTTCGCGCAGACGCTTGATGTGTACGTCTACCGTGCGGGTGTCGCCAATGTATTCATAGCCCCAGATCTGATCCAGAAGCTGTTCTCTGGAAAAAACGTGGTTGGGCGAAGCTGCCAGAAAATAGAGAAGCTCCAGCTCCTTTGGCGGCATATCGACATTTTTTCCCATATACATAACGGAATAATTGGTTTTATTGATTGTCAGATCGGGATATTCGACACATTCCACAGCAGGCTTTGCCGGAACGGCAGCAGCTGGCTTGTAGCGGCGCAGCACCGCTTTGACTCTTGCGACAAGCTCCTTGGAGTCGAAGGGCTTTTCCATGTAATCATCCGCACCAAGCTCCAGGCCGAGCACCTTGTCAAAAATTTCGCCTTTGGCGGACAGCATGATGATGGGAACAGAGGAACTGCTGCGGACTTCACGGCAGACCTGATAGCCGTCGATGCCGGGAAGCATCAGATCGAGCAGAATCAGGTTCGGCGCGAAGGTATCCACAGCGCGGAGGGCGGATTCCCCGTCCTCCACGATCATCGTATCAAAGCATTCCTTGGTCAGGTACAGCGAAATGAGTTCGGCGATATTGGCATCGTCGTCAACAATCAGAATTTTCTGTTTATTTACCATAATGAACCTCGTTATTTGTTTTTGCAAAGGCGGCAGATGATTGCCGTCCTGCGGATTATTTTTTAAATTCTACAATCGTTACGCCGGCATCGCCTTCGCCGTATTCGCCCTGTCGGAAGGATTTGACATATTTGATGCGCTTTAAATGCTGCTGGATGGCCTTGCGCAGGGCACCGGTCCCCTTGCCATGTACGACGCGGACGTTTTCCAGATGTGCCAGATAAGCGTCGTCCAGATATTTATCGAGGGCGGCGAGGGCTTCGTCTACCGTTTTGCCCAGCAGATTGATCTCAGGGGAAACGGAGAAGGACTTGGACATCCGGAGCTTGCCGGTATTTGTTTTGGACATCGTAGGCGTGGTAATCGTCGCTTCCTCGATGCGGACAAGGTCTTTTATGTTCGTGGAGGTGCGCATGATGCCGCACTGCACGAAGAGATTGCCCTTTGCATCAGGCAGGCTGCTGACCGTACCCTTGAGCCCCATGGAAACAATGCGCACGGCATCGCCTTTTTTGAGCTGTTCGGGCTTTAACGCCGGAGCTTTGGGCTTGTCCTTTGCAGCGACGGAAAGCTTGCTGTTTTTGTCGTCGATGTTGCTGCGCAGCTTCTGACGCGCCTGTTCCAGATCTTCATGGAAGCGCCGGGACCGGCTTTCTGGAAAATGCGGATTGTTTCGTCTGCGGTGTCCTTTGCTTCACGCAGAATATCCCGCGCTTTTTCATTCGCTTCGCGCAGGATACGGTCCCGCGTCTGGTCGATTTTATCGTTTTTCTCCTGCAGCTTATGCCGGAGGGCTTCGATTTCTTTTTTGTAATCTTCGATTTCGCGGCGTTCTTTTTCAATTGTAACGCGGCTCTTTTCCAGATCGGAAATAACGTCTTCAAAGCTGACGTCCTGTTCGTCGATCTGCTCCTTGGCAGCTTCGATGATTTCGTCGGAAAGACCGAGCTTTTTGGAAATTGCAAAGGCGTTACTTCTTTCCGGGAATGCCGATCAGCAGCCGGTAGGTAGGGCGCAGCGTTTCCACATCAAATTCACAGCAGGCATTTTCAACAAAGTTCGTGGAAAGGGCGTAGATTTTCAGCTCGCTGTAATGCGTGGTAGCCATAGTGCGGATGCCGCGGTCATGCAGATAGTTCAAAATTGCAATCGCCAGCGCCGCACCCTCAGTCGGGTCGGTCCCGGCCCCCAGCTCGTCGAACAGGCACAGGGAATCTGCGTCTGCCTTTGCCAGAATGGAGACGATGGAGGTCATGTGGGAGGAAAAGGTACTCAAGCTCTGTTCAATGCTCTGTTCGTCACCGATATCTGCGAAAACCTCTGTAAAAACGGACAGCTGCGAGCGGTCCAGGGCAGGAATGTGCAGACCTGCCTGCCCCATCAGCGTGAACAGTCCGACTGTTTTTAAACATACGGTTTTACCGCCGGTGTTGGGACCGGTGATGACGAGAAGATCGAAATTTTTGCCAAGCTCGACGTCGATCGGAACGACTTTTTTGCGGTCAAGCAACGGATGTCGTCCCTGACGGATACGAACGATATGCTCGTCATTGAAAAGCGGACGGGAAGCATTCTGATCCATCGCAAGGGAAGCCTTTGCAAAGATGAAATCGAGCTGCGTCATAATCCGCTGGTTTTCTGCGATTTCAAGGGTGTGCGCACCTGCTTCGGCACTCAAATTTGCCAGAATAACGGCGATTTCCTTTTGCTCCTCGATTTCCAGCTCACGCAGCTGGTTGTTTAAGCTGACAACGGCTGCGGGCTCGATGAAAAAGGTGGAGCCGGTGGAGGACTGGTCGTGCACCATGCCGGGCACCTGACCTTTATATTCCGCCTTGACGGGGATACAGTAGCGTCCGTCGCGGGTGGTAATCACGGCATCCTGAAGATAGTTTCTGACGGAACCGTTTACCATGCTGTTTAATTGGTTGTGAATCTTTTCTCCGGTTAATACCATGCTCCGCCGGATTTTTTTGAGGGCAGGACTGGCGTCGTCCGCAATTTCATCCACATCGATGATGCAGCGGCGAATTTCTTTGGAAAGGGGTGCGAGAGGTTCGAGACAGTGAAAATATTCTGTCAGGGAATCCTGCTGTTCTTCGTCCTTGTCGGAGCGCCCGAAGTTTTTGACACGGGCGGTGTTTTCCAAAAGACCGGCGATGCGCAGCAGCTCTTCAGAGGAGAGGGTGCTGCCGATTTCGAGGGAGCGCAGGCACATGCCGAGGGGCTTATTGCTGCCGAAATTCAGGCTGCCCTTCTGGAAAATCCGGGTCAGGGCATCTGCAGTTTCGGTCTGAGCCTGTTCGATCTGCGCAAGATCGGTCATGGGCACGAGATCCCGGCAAAGCTGTCGTCCGGGGTCCGAGGTTGCTTTTTGCTCCAGCATATGAATGACTTTATCATATTCCAATACGCGTAAAACTTTCGCGTTCATAGTAGTTCCTTTCGTTTTTCAAAACACAGTGCCAAAAGGCACCTATATTCGTTCCATAAAATGCTGCACAGCAGAATCATTACACAGGATTGATGCTGCTGTCTTGTGGTACAGGCGGCTACTCCTATCATACCATATAGAGAGAGAAACCGGGGAAAAATTTTGCGCCCGGAAAAAGTCTTTCCGGCACTTGTGTGCAGGCGGGCAGATGAGGTATACTGAAAAGTACCCAAACGGGCAGAAAGGAACCGATACTTATGGAGGATAACAGACCGAATCAGGATCTGACGAATCAGGATATCGAGTTTATCAAAGAAAAGGTAAAAGAACGACCGCTGAACCGCCGAAAGCTGTTTAAAAAAACATTGCTGACGGCGAGCATGGCAGCAATTTTCGGGCTGATCGCCTGTGTGACCTTCCTTGTGCTGGAACCGGTATTTTCCAATCTGCTGTACCCGGAGGAGGAGCCGCAGCAGGTGGAGCTGAAGGAAGAAAATATCGAGGATGAGATGCGTCCGGAGGATATGATTCTGGAAGAAGAGACGGAAACGGAGACAACGACAGAGCTGCAGACCGTTGTGGAAAAAGTCGCGCTGGAAATCGGGGATTATCAGAAGCTGTACCGGAATATGTATACGGTGGCGAAGACATTTGCAGATCATTCGATGGTAACAGTGACCGGTGTGGTGTCGGATGTGGACTGGTTTGATAACACTTATGAAAACCAGGGACAGACGGCAGGGCTGATCGTTGCGGATAACGGTAAGGAGCTGCTGATTCTTGTGGACGATGCAGCTATCCGTCAGGCGGAGGAACTGGAGGTTTCCTTTACAGCGGACGGAGTGTGTCCGCTTCACTGAAAGGAAAGGATGAGGAAACGGGACTCGCCATTTTGAGTGTGGCGCTGGAGGATATTCCGGAGGATATCCGGAAAAATGTCGGATCGGCGACGATGGGAAGCTCCGGCAGTAGTGTACAGGCTGTACCGGTGATTGCAATCGGACGTCCGCAGGGGGCGGAAACGATAATTTTCGGAATGGTAACTTCTGCAGATTATTATCAAAATCTTACGGATCATAATGTCCGCCTGTTGAAGACAGATATGACGGGGTTACAGGGAACCGGAGGCGTTTTAATCAATCTTTCCGGAAAGGTACTCGGCATCGTGCACGCCGGGGAAGCAGAGAGCTCCGATGTGCTCAGCGCATATGGAATTTCCGATCTGCTGACAACAGTGGGCAAGCTGTCGAATGGTCAGAAAATCGCCCATATGGGCATTACCGGGACGGATGTACCGGACGAAATCCATCTGGAAAAACATGTGCCGGTCGGTGCATATGTGACGGGAATCATAATGGATTCTCCCGCGATGAAAGCGGGAATCCAGAGCGGCGACGTAATCGTTGGCATGGAAGGAGAAGAGATCACTTCGTTTGCGGACTACCATGCGGCGCTTCTTTCCTGTGAGCCGGGCACGACGGTGACAGTCACTGTGATGCGGCAGGGACAGGAAGAATATCAGGAAATGGAGATTGAGGTGCTTTTGCAGGAATAAGGCGTAGAGGATAGCGAAAGGCTTTTGATACAGGGCTGCCGTTTTCGGTTTTGCGTAGCATTGTCAACAGAATAGAGATTTTTGGAAAAGAGGAAAAGAAAATGAAATTTATTAAGGATTATAAAGAAGGCGACAGAGTATTCGATATTTATCTGTGTAAGCATAAACAGTCTGCTGTGACGAAGAATGGTAAGCCGTATGAAACCGTCATCCTGCAGGATAAGACCGGCACGGTAGACGGCAAAATTTGGGATCCCAACAGTGCGGGCATCGATGATTTCGACAGCTTGGATTATATTGAGGTCTATGGCGATGTGACCTGTTTTCAGGGCGCAAACCAGATCAATATTAAACGAATCCGCCTGTGCCGCGAGGGCGAATACGAGCCTGCCAACTATCTTCCGGTCAGCAAAAAGGACATTTCCGTGATGTATCAGGAGCTGCTTTCCTATATCAACAGCATGGAAAATGAATGGCTCAAAAAGCTGATGGAGGCGTTCTTTGTAAAAGATGAGGCGTTTCTTACAAACTTCAAAAAATCTTCCGCAGCGAAAAGCGTACATCATGGATTTGTAGGCGGTCTGCTGGAGCACACGCTTGGCGTTGTGAAGCTGTGCGATTATTTTGCAAAATCCTACCCGATGTTAAAAAGGGATCTGCTTTTGGCTGCCGCGATGTGTCATGATATCGGCAAGACAAAAGAAATTTCCCTTTTCCCACAGAACGATTACACGGACGATGGACAGCTGCTTGGTCATATCGTAATCGGAACGGAGATGGTCAGCGACAAAATTCGGATGATCCCGGGCTTTCCGACTGTGCTTGCTTCGGAATTGAAACACTGCATTTTGGCGCACCACGGAGAATATGAATACGGTTCTCCCAAAAAGCCTGCGCTCATGGAAGCGATGGCACTGAATCTGGCGGATAATGCAGATGCGAAGCTGGAAACCTTTACGGAGATTCTGGAGGGAACTTCTGAAACCGGATGGCTGGGTTACAACCGGCTCTTTGAATCCAATCTGCGCATGACGCGGATGGACTAAGACGGCTCAGCCGAAGGAATGGACGCAGTGCAGCTGCGCAGGTTTTGCATAGCCGGACGTAGAAAGCACGACCGGCGCGCATTCTACGCAGCTGCAGCGGTAAAAATACAGCACAGCTGCCGAAGCATGGAGGATGACGTGAATATACAGAAAAATCAGATTTTTACAGTGAAAATTACAGATATGGGAACAGACGGAGAGGGCATCGGACATCTGGAGGATTCCGATGCCCTTTCAGGCAATGGTTATACGCTGTTTGTCAAGGACGCGGTTCTGGGCGATACGGTGCGTGCAAAAGTCGTAAAACCGAAAAAGGGATATGCCTTTGCGCGTCTGGAAGAAGTGCTGGAACCGTCGCCCGACCGCGTGGAGCCGGTCTGTGCGTATGCGAGACAGTGTGGCGGCTGTCAGCTGCAGGCGGTTTCCTATGAAAAGCAGCTCGCCTTTAAGGACCGCAAGGTCAAAAACAACCTGATCCGGATCGGCGGCTTTGCCCCGGATTTTGTAGAGGAAATTATGGAAGCGCCGGTCGGGATGGAGCATCCGTTCCATTATCGCAACAAGGCGCAGTTTCCGGTCGGAATGGACAAAAATGGTCGTTTGATTGCGGGCTTTTATGCCGGACGGACACACACGATTATTGAAAACAGGGACTGTGCGCTCGGCGTTGCGGAAAACAAAATCGTTTTGGATATTGTGCTGGATTTTTGTACGGAAAAGAAAATTCCAGCATACGATGAAACGACAGGAAAGGGATTGCTGCGCCATGTCCTGATCCGTAGAAGCGAAATACGGCTTCAAGGTACATACCGCATATATCGCAGAGGTAAAGCGAAATTTGGGATTGCCGATGTATGATGCTCCTAATGCGGTAGAAGAATTGAAACAGCCGAGGAAACATCCGACACCAGAAAAGGTAGAAGCAATCAAAGATGCACTTCGTTATTTTGCAGTGATATAAAACTTTACTTACAATCGAATATTTCTTACATAGCCGTTTATTCATTTATTTGAGTAAGCGGCTTTTTTCATCCCTATTTGTCGGAATAGGGATATTTTTTGTAGAAGGAGGAGGTTTATTTGAACACGCAAATCATCGCCATTGCCAACCAGAAAGGCGGCGTTGGCAAAACAACAACCTGTGCGAACTTGGGAATAGGTCTGGCACAGGCCGGAAAGAAAGTGCTTCTGATCGACGGGGACCCACAAGGAAGCCTGACAATCAGCTTGGGAAATCCGCAACCGGACAAGCTGCCAGTTACACTGTCGGATGCAATGGGCAAAATTCTGATGGATCAGCCTATACGCCCCGGAGAAGGTATTCTGCATCATGCAGAAGGCGTTGACCTGATGCCTGCGGATATTCAGCTTTCCGGTATGGAGGTTTCTCTGGTAAACGCCATGAGCCGTGAAACGATTTTACGGCAATACCTGGACACACTGAAGGGGCAATACTCCCATATCCTGATTGACTGTCAGCCCTCGTTGGGGATGCTTACGGTCAATGCGCTGGCGGCTGCTAACAGGATCATAATTCCCGTGCAGGCAGAGTATCTGCCCGCCAAAGGACTGGAACAGCTTCTATCTACGGTCAGTAAGGTGAAACGGCAGATCAATCCAAAGCTCCAGATTGACGGTATCCTGCTGACGATGGTGGATAACCGCACCAACTTTGCAAAAGAGATTGCTGCTTTGCTGCGGGACACCTATGGAAGTAAAATCAAAGTCTTTGGAACGGAAATCCCCCATTCTGTCCGTGCAAAGGAAATCAGCGCAGAGGGAAAAAGTATTTTCGCCCATGACCCTGGCGGCAAGGTGGCAGAGGGGTATCGAAATCTGACGAAGGAGATGTTGAAACTTGAAAAGCAGCGCGAAAAAAAGTAGAGCTGGCATCGGTAGATGATCTGTTTTCTACGGAGGAGAGCCGGGCCGATGCCCAGCGGGAGAAGGTTCTGGAAATTCCCTTGTCGGAGCTGCACCCGTTCAAGAACCATCCATTCAAAGTCAAGGATGACGAAGCAATGATGGAAACCGCAGACAGTATCAAGCAGTATGGTGTGCTGGTTCCTGCGATTGCCCGCCCTGACCCGGAGGGTGGTTATGAACTGGTGGCCGGACACAGACGGCACAGAGCAAGTGAACTGGCAGAAAAAGAGACCATGCCGGTAATTGTCCGTGATCTGGACGATGACGCTGCCACAATTATTATGGTTGACAGCAACCTGCAACGAGAAAGCCTGCTTCCAAGTGAGAGGGCCTTTGCCTATAAAATGAAGTTGGAGGCTATGAAACACCAGGGAGAGCGAGTGGATTTAACTTGTGCCCAAGTTGGGCACAAGTCCGATGGTAGAAAATCCAGAGATATTTTAGCTGAACAGGTTGGACAGAGTAAGAATCAAATTCAGAGATTTATTCGCTTGACTGAGCTGATTCCCGAACTGCTGGACATGGTGGATGAAAAGAAAATTGCCTTAAATCCCGCCTATGAGCTGTCCTTTCTCAAAAAGGAGGAACAGGTAGACCTGTTGGACGCGATGGACAGCGAACAGGCTACCCCTTCTCTTTCTCAAGCCCAGCGGCTCAAGAAATACAGTCAGGAGGGGCATCTGACCCTCGATATGATGCGTGTCATCATGGGTGAGGAAAAGAAAAGCGATCTGGACCGAGTGACATTTACCTCTGACACCTTGCGAAAGTATTTCCCTAAAAGCTATACGCCCCAGCGGATGCAGGAAACCATCATCAAGTTGCTGGAGGCATGGCAGAAAAAGCGTCAGAGAGACCAGGAACGATGAAAGGAGCCGCCTATGAGGGATATTTCAGCCCGTGAGCTGAAAGGACACAACATTCTCGCCGTAGAGAGGTTTTGGGATAACACCCGCTGGATGATTGAGTTTTCCGTCCTGCGTCCCAGCACAGCTTACGGCAGCCTCGGAGAGGAAATGCGGCTGTTTTTGACTGAGGACGGTTATCGGGCCGCCCTGCAAAGCCAGCAGCGCCGGGAGATCAAAATCAAAAGGTACGCCCGTGTAATTGAGGGTCATGTCTTGGATGTAAAGAAAAACGGAGAAAATAAGATGTTTAGAGAGAAAAAGAAATTTGCAATGCCATCAGGACGGCGTATCTTTATCTTTTTCCCCGACAAAAAGGAGCGGAAAAGGGCGCTCTCCAGATTGAACATGGAACTTGTGGCGCAGTCTGTCCGCTATCGTGGGGAAAGTATTCTTGCTTACCAGACCGCAGGAAACCATGAGTGTTCCCTGAACTACTATGGGCCGGAGTTGTTTCCACAGCGGGGATTTTGCATTTACCAAAAAACTATCCAGAGTCATTCTACGCAGGTGGATGCTTCTTGCATCCGGGAACTATGGCTCTTGGAGGACGGGCGGTTTGTGGATGTCTCCTGCGTGAATACGAAATACCGTTCGGCGTATGAAAGGTTTTCTACCTGTTACCGTACTATCCATCATATCGTCAGGGAGCGGGACTGGCAGGACTATCCAGCGGAGGAGGTTGCCGACGCCTTTGAGGACATCAGCCGCTATCCCTTTGATGGGAGACCAGGAGTTTTCTATGAAGTTTAAGCCGCGTCTTTACTGACAGCGGCTTTTGTTATTCCCTGACCACAGGAAGGAGTGAAGTGAATGGCAGTCTACCGCGTACAACGGACACGCGATTACACCGTTATGTCAAATTATCATCTGAAGGATAAAGGGCTGACCTTAAAGTCTAAGGGCCTGCTTTCCATGATCCTGTCGCTTCCAGAGGAGTGGAATTACACGACCAGAGGGCTGGCTTCCATCTGTAAGGAGGGTGTGGACGCTATTGGCTCTGCACTCAAAGAGCTGGAAACAGCTGGCTACATTGTTCGCAGGCAGCTTCGCGGCACGAATGGCCGTATTACTGATACCGAGTACATCATTTATGAGCAGCCACAGCCAAAGAAGCTGGATATGCTGCCGTCAGATGTGGTTTCACCAGATACGGAAAACCCGGATATGGTAAAACCGGATACGGAAAAGCCCGCAGAATTAAATATAGAGAAATCAAATACTCAAAAACAAAATATTTATGGATCAAGTACCGATTCCATTTCCTTCCGGGATTGCGCGGCAGATTGTCTGC